>Ga0209231_1000458_pt1 | contig 22685 bp, 19 predicted proteins | sample Deesub45470m_DNA_FD_188086 | JGI IMG/M metagenome (GOLD analysis project Ga0209231, IMG submission 188086) | Deep subsurface microbial communities from North Pacific Ocean - 450_OLKR46/470m Metagenome (SPAdes) (version 2) | ecosystem: Environmental > Terrestrial > Deep subsurface > Unclassified ... | reverse complement strand
CCTTCAGGGTCTCCTTCACATCGGCATAACCGCCGATATCGTCCCAACTCAGGACCGGCTCGCGCACTTCGTAGAAAATATGTTCCAGTTTTTTATGCATAGTCGCGCAATGATCTCCGTTATAATGGGTGACGGCCGCCGGCGATTTTCAAGCACAGCGGCCGCCCACTGTACAGCAACGATCGTGCCACCTCAAGACTTAAGCTGCAGGAGAATGCCATGACCCGTTATCTGCTGGCCATCGACCAGGGGACCACCGGCACCACCGCTCTGATCATCGACCACCACCTGACCCTGCGCGGCAAAGTCACCGTCGATTTTCCGCAACACTTTCCGCAGCCGGGCTGGGTCGAACACGATGCCGAGGAGATCTGGGTTTCGGTCTGTCAGGCGGTCAGCGGTGTCCTCGCCACCACCGGCATCCCGGCCAAGGCGATCAGCGCCATCGGCATCACCAACCAGCGGGAGACCGTCCTCCCCTGGGAGCGCAGCAGTGGCCGCCCCCTGACCCGCGCCATTGTCTGGCAATGCCGGCGCACGGCAGATCTCTGCCAGCAACTGCGCACCGCCGGCCTTGAGCCCGAGTTCCGCCAGAAGACCGGTCTGGTTCTCGACCCCTACTTCTCCGGCACCAAAATGCGCTGGCTCCTCGACCACACCCCGGGCTTGCGCCAAAGGGCCGAAGCCGGCGACATCGCCTTCGGTACCATCGACAGTTTCCTCGTCTGGCGCCTATGCGGTGGCCAAACGCATGTGACCGATGTCTCCAACGCCTCACGCACCCTGCTGATGAATCTGCAGACCTGCGACTGGGACGGCAGCCTGCTCGGTCATCTCGACATCCCGGCGGCGGTGCTGCCCCAGATCCGCCCCTCGTCGGCGATCTATGCCCGCACCCACGGACTCAACTTCCTCCCTGACGGCATCCCCATTGCCGGTATCGCCGGCGACCAGCAGGCGGCGCTGTTCGGCCAGGCCTGCTTTACCGCCGGCGAAGGAAAATGCACCTACGGTACCGGCGCCTTTTTGCTGGTCAACACCGGCCCGACACCCGTACCGAGCAACAACGGTTTGCTCACCACCGTCGCCTGGCAGATCGAGGGGCAACCGCCCATGTATGCCCTGGAGGGGAGTGCCTTTGTTGCGGGGGCGGCGGTACAATGGCTGCGCGACGGCCTCGGCCTGATCAAGACCGCTGCCGACATCGAAAACCTGGCCAGAAGCGTCCCCGATAGCGCCGGGGTGATCTTCGTCCCGGCCTTAACCGGCCTTGGTGCACCGCACTGGAACAGCGCCGCCCGTGGCCTGATCAGCGGTATCACCCGCGGCACCACCGCCGCCCACCTGGCCCGGGCCACACTCGAAGGGATCGCCCTGCAGATCGTCGACCTGGCCCGGGCCATGGACGAAGATCGCGGTATGCCTTTGGCCGTGTTCAAAGTCGATGGGGGTGCCGCTGCCAACAACCTGCTCATGCAGTTGCAGTCCGACCTCCTCAATGTTGCGGTCATCCGCCCGCGCACGGTTGAAACAACGGCGCTTGGCGCAGCAATGCTCGCCGGACTGGCAGTCAACATCTGGCCTGACATGTCGCAATTGCAGGCCTGCTGGCAGGAAGATCAACGATTCACTCCACGGATGCACGACGAGCAAAAGAACGATTTGATCAGACGCTGGCGCCAGGCCGTCAGTAAGGCCTAGAAGGCAAAATCGGCAGAGGTCAAATACACTTCATCCATCGTCGTCGCGGAGCAAAATATCGAGTCAGTGACGACCCGCCACAAAGTCACGTCCCCGCCTGGTAAAAGTCGCCGGATTTCTAGCATTAAAGCAGTTGACAACAGCCTTCCCATAAGAGAAAGTAACAACAGAACAGGGTTTTAAACTCGCCGACCACCCCCCTCCTGACTCCTGTCTCGGCGTTTTGCGACATCGTTACTGTCCACCTGGTGTTTGAATCTGCATCCAACTGCCGCCACGAATACGACAGTGACACTGGAATTTATTGCAGCGGGATCGAAATGATTCCCGTTCACGCAAAGTTGGTTCCGGGTTCCACACTGTTGTGAAACTTTTCAAACCGATCCCCTTTCACATCGCAAGGGCTGTCCGGATTCGTTCCGGCCACCATTCGGTTATTTAATGTTCAAGAGTCGGGGGGCATCCTGCTCAATCCAAGAATCAAAAAAACCTTCCGGTATGCTGTTCCCGGATTATTGCTGTTTCTAGGGCTACTGTTTCATGCCACCGGACGCGTGCCCCTGCCCGTTCTGGACCGGTTTGAGCTCTGGACCTATGACGTGCGCCTCAGCCTCTCCCTTCCCGGCGGCGTTGATGAACGCATCGTTATTGTCGATATCGACGAAAAGAGTCTTGCCGAAGAAGGTCGCTGGCCCTGGAGTCGCGATCGACTGGCCTTTCTCCTCGACCAGCTTTTTGATCGCTACGGCGTCGCCGTCGCCGGGTTCGATGTCGTTTTCGCCGAACCGGACCAGAGTTCGGGTCTGAAACTCCTCGAGAACCTTCATCGCGGCCCCCTGCAGGGCGATGGCAGGTTTGGACAGGCCCTGAGCGATTTACGCAATGAGCTCGACTTTGATGGCCGTTTCGCCACGGCCTTGCAGGGTCGGCCAGTGGTCCTCGGCTATTATTTCACCAATCACCGCGATGCGCGCCATATCCGTGCATCCGGAGCCCTGCCCAAGCCGGCACTGACCGATCAGGAGATGGCAGAGAGCGCCGGAACCGTGGTGTCGATGACCGGCTATGGCGCCAATCTTGAGCGATTGCAGGAGCAGGCAGCCAGTGCCGGCCATATCAATCCGCAGACCGATTTCGATGGAGTCTGTCGGCGGGTGCCGATGCTGATCGAGTACAAGGGGGGGTATTACCAGTCTCTCTCATTGGCCGTGGTCCGCACCCTGCTCTGGGATCCGCCCTTGCTTCCGGGTCTGCCCCAGCGCGGGGAAAATGGCTATCGGCATCTGGAATGGCTCGATTTCGCTGACGCCCGCATCCCGGTCGACGCAGAAGGGTGCGCGCTGGTTCCGTTTCGCGGCAGTCAGGGGAGCTTCCGCTACCTGTCGGCCACCGACATTCTCCACGACCGGGTTGATCCAAAATGGCTGGAAGGGGCGATTGTTCTGGTCGGGACCACCGCACCGGGGCTGATGGATCTGCGCGCTGTACCGGTGGCTGCGGTCTATCCGGGGGTTGAGATTCATGCCAACATGGTCGCTGGCCTGCTTGACCGGGCGATCTGGCAGCGCCCGGCCTGGGTCCTCGGAGCAGAGCTGGTCAGCCTGGCCTGCTGCACCCTGCTGCTGGTGGTGGCCCTCCCCTGGTGCGGCGCCCTCGGCTCCCTCAGTCTATTACTGGGGACATTGGGGACCGTTGTCGGCGGCGCCTGGTATGCCTGGCAGCAACATCTGGTGCTGCCGCTGGCCGCCAATCTGGCCCTGATTTTTGGATTGTTTGTCTGGCACACCAGCTACGGCTTTTTGATTGAGGCGCGTAGTCGCAAACGGATAACCGGGCTGTTTGGCCAGTACATTCCGCCGCAACTGGTCGATGAAATGAGCCGCAACCCGCAGGCCTTCTCTACTGCGGGAGAGAGCCGCGAGATGACCGTCCTTTTTTCGGACGTGCGCAACTTCACCAGCATGTCAGAAGAGCTGGAACCACAGGAACTGGCCCGGCTGATGAATCGGTACCTGACGGTGATGACCCAGGTCATCCAGCGCCACCGCGGTACCATCGATAAATACATCGGCGATGCGATCATGGCCTTCTGGGGGGCTCCATTACATGACCCGGCCCATCCCCGCAACGGGGTTCTGGCCGCCCTGGAGATGCAACAGGAGATGGCGCAGCTCCGTACTGAGTTCAAAGCACTGGGGTGGCCAGAGATCGAGATCGGGATCGGTTTGAATACCGGGATGATGAACGTTGGCAACATGGGGTCTGAGTTCCGCATGGCCTACACCGTTCTGGGCGACGCGGTCAACCTCGGGGCCCGGCTGGAGGGGCTGACCAAACAGTACGGCGTCGGCATCATCGTCGGCGAGACCACCCGCAACGCTTTGCCGGAACTTTCATTTCGCGAACTCGACCGGGTACGGGTTAAAGGGAAGCATCGACCGGTGACCATCTTTGAGCCCCTTGGCGACCCGGACGGTCTCACACCAGAGCGGCTTGCCACCGTGCGGGCGTTTGAGCAGATGCTGACCCATTATCGAGCGCAGGAATGGGATACGGCCGAAACCATACTGGGTCGGCTGCAGGAAAGCGGCGGGGCGCCCCTGTACGCTCTTTATCAAAAACGGATCTCACACTTCCGGGCTAACCCGGTCGATGCAAATTGGGACGGGGTCTTTGACCTTGAGTCCAAGTAAAAACTTATACGCTTGGGTGTGTTTAGTCTCGGCGTGATGATCATGTCTCCATTACCAAGGAGGAGCTTATGCTGTTACGAATCGGGTTGTTGTTTTTAGCTCTGGGGTGGTTTGCCTTGACCACGACCCCGGCGACTGCCGCCGAAGTGGCAGCGGACGCTGCGCCGAAGTTCACTATCGAGGGGTACCAAATCACGGGCAACACCCTGCTCCCCGCCGCTGAAATTCAATTCTTGCTCGCCCCTTTCACCGGCCCCCAGCGAGACTTTGGCACCGTCCAGGAGGCGCTTGACGCCCTTCAGGCCGCTTATCGCTCCCGCGGTTACCGGGCGGTGGCCGTCCTGCTCCCCGAGCAGGAGCTCAAGGATGGCATGGTCCAGTTTCAAGTCGTGGAACCGCGGCTTAAACAGGTGACAATCAGCGGCAATCATTATTTTTCGGACGAGAATATCCGCCGCAGCCTGCCAGACCTCCAGGAAGGCAAGATACTGAATATCGATGCCATCTCCCGCAGCCTGCAAGTCGCCAACGAAAACCCGGCAAAAAAGCTCAGCATGGCGCTACAAAGCACCGCAACGACTGAGGAGATTGAGGCCCAGCTCAAGGTCGTTGACAGCCGCCTCTGGCATGCGGGGGTCAGGCTGGACGACACCGGCACGGATGAAACCGGTGATCTGCGGATCGGCGTTCTCTTCAGTCACGCCAACCTGTTTGATCGTGACCAGTTGCTGACCCTGCAATACATCACCTCGCAGGAAAAACCGGATCGCGTCGGCATCTACGCTCTCGGCTACCGGCTCCCTTTTTACACCCTGGGTGATTCCCTCGATCTCTTCGCCGCTTACAGCGATGTCGATTCCGGCAACGCCACCGCCGGCGTTGTCAATCTTGCTGTCGCCGGGCAGGGGGCGGTGTTCGGGCTGCGCTACAACCAGAATTTTGCCCGGCGCGGTTCTTTTCAGCAACGGCTGAGCTACGGTGTCGACTACCGCAACTACGACAATCAGGTCAGCTTCTCCGGCACGCCGCTCGACAACGAAATCACCATCCACCCCTTAAGCCTGAACTACGGGGTAAGCTGGCAGGGGAGCAAAGCCGCAACGACCGCTGACTTGTCTCTGGTGCATAATGTCGCCGGCGGTGCCAATGGCGACAAGGACGCATTCGATAAAATCCGTCTGGGTGCCAATCCCAACTACAATCTGGTTCGACTCGCCATCGACCTGCTGGTCAGCCTCCCCGCCAAGTTGCAGCTTCACGGGCGTTGGAGCGGCCAGTATACAAATAATCAGCTGGTCCCCGGCGAATACTTCGGCCTCGGCGGTGCCGATTCGGTGCGCGGCTTTGACGAGCGGGAGGTGGCAGACGACCGCGGTTACTTCCTCAGCGCCGAACTGCACACTCCCGATCTGGCGCCGCTCATGCACCTCCCCGATAGTCAATTGATCCTGCTCGGTTTCTATGATAGTGGCCGGCTCGATCGAGTTAACGCCCTGCCGGGCGAAATCAACCGGACCTCCATCGGCAGCGTCGGCGGCGGACTGCGCTTTCAATTCAGCGATTCCGTCACCGCCCGCGGCGACTACGGCTACGTCCTTGATGGCGCTGGCACCTCGCCACGCGGCAGTAGCCGCTGCCATTTCAGCATCAGTTATATCTATTGACGCCCTGTTCAGGAAGGAGGCTTCCATGTATCGCTTAGCCAACTGCAGCAAACCCGTTAACCGCCGCAATCGATTCGCCGGCTGTCTGCTGCCGGTAGCTCTAACCCTTTTACTGGCGGCACCGCCGACCTTTGCCAATCCGACCGGAGAACTGGTGGTGAGTGGTATTGTTGATTTTGCCAACGTCGGGAATACGTTGACCATCACCAACAGTCCGGGTTCGATCATCCACTGGAACGAGTTTTCCATTGGTGCCGGCGAGATCACCAACTTTGTGCAGCAGACCAGCGCCAGCGCGGTGCTCAACCGGGTGGTCGGCCTGAACCCGTCGCAGCTGCTCGGTACTCTGTCCTCAAACGGCAAGGTCTTTCTGATCAACCCCAACGGCATCCTGTTCGGTGCCGGGGCGCAGGTTGATGTCGGCGGACTGGTCGCCTCGACCCTCGACATAAACAACACTGATTTTCTGGCCGGAAATATGTTGTTCAACGCCGGGCCAACCGCCGGGGTGATTGACAATCAGGGAACAATTTCCGCCCCGACCGGCGGCGAGATCTACCTGATCGCACCGGATATCACCAACAGCGGCCTGATCACCGCCCCGAACGGCACGATCAGTCTTGCCGCTGGACACAGCGTTGAGCTGGTCGATTCTACCCGTCCCGATCTGTCGGTGGTGGTCAGTGCGGTGGGTGAAGATGTGAACAACCTCGGCAGCCTGATTGCCGCCGGCGGCAGCGTCGATATCTACGGTGCCCTGGTCCGCCAGGCCGGTGTTGTCAGCGCCGACAGCGTCGTCGCCGGCGAAACAGGCCGGATCTACTTCCGGTCCAGCGGGGCGACAATAATCGCAGACGGCAGCTCAACCTTTCTTCGCGATGGCACGATCCAGATCGATTCGACGGATACCATTACCCTCGCCGCAGATCTGAATGCCGGCCTTGGCGACATCAACCTTAATGTGACCAATGGCGGCCTGCTTTCGGTCTACCACGAGGAGTACGACCTCGATGGGATGGACATCGGTTACTGGCCTGTCCTCTATGCCGGCCATTTAAATCTCGATTTTACCGATGGCACCTTTACGCAACAATACGGGTGGCCTCAATCTTCTGGCAGTCTGTTAACCGCTGTCGATAGCATCAATGTGACCAACCGCGGCACCAGTTATCTCGGGATTCAAAATGATAAGGGGAACCTTACGGTGACCGGGATCACCGCCGATGCCGTCGTTACACCCGTCACCGATCTCAGGCAAATCCCTGTCGCAGTCGGGCTGGACAACCTCTTTGGCGACATGATTCTCAGTGGACCGCTCCTCGCCCCCGGCAAAGGCATTGGGCTGACCGCCGACAGAGGTGCGATTACCGACGCCTACAATCTCGGCACTGATATCATTGCCGGAAGTGTATCGATCTTCGCCGATCTGGGGATCGGCAGCGGAAATCCGCTGGAGACCCAGGTCGAGAGCCTGTTCGCTTACAACCAGACCTCCGGAGATGTCGAATTTACCAACACCGGTGGCCCCTTGCAGATCAATCAGCTCTCAAATTACGGGGGCAACGTTGTGCTCGATAATGCCGGGGATGTGACTCTGGAGAGTTTCATCGAGGCAAGTGGCAACGTCACCCTGACCATAGACGGCGCCTTGATCAGTCGCGTGAGTGAAGGAGCCCCTGGCGTTTATGCCGACCATTTCGCCCTTGATCTGGTCGATGGCGTCTTGTGGGAAGAGGCCGTTATTGACCGGATTACCGGCGCGACTTCCTATCTTCGCTACTATGCCCCGATGGAAACCGGCGTCAACAGTATGGAAATAATTAACCGTAACACCGGATCAATCGGGGTCAACAATAACACCGGCTCACGGCTCGATATTCTCGGCATCCGCAACAACGCAGTTGGCGGAGCGGAAACTCCCCTAGTGGAGGTGATCAGTAATGCAGACCTCTACCTAGCCGCCCCTATCGTTGCCCCTGGAAGTGAAGTCTCCCTGTCCGTTGGCTTGGGTGGGATTATCGACAACAATACTGTCGGGTTCGACATTGATGCGCTTAGCTTGTATATCAGCGCCGACAATGGAATCGGCTCAGGGGACCCCCTTGAGACCCGGGTAGGACAACTGGCGGCGATGAACACGACGTCAGGATCGATTGAAATCTACAACACCGGCGCCTTGCAGGTCTTGAGTCTAGCCAATTATTCTTCCGGCACGTCACTGACCGAACATGTCATCCTCGACAATATCGGGGCAATTACCTTTGCCGATCTGCCCCCCCAGGTCATTGGCCCAGGACCGGTTCCGGTTGCCGTCGTTGACAGCATAGGCGCCGGAATTTTTCCCGAGTTCAGGGCGGACAATGGCGACTTCATCGCCACCGCACACAGCCCGCTGACCGTCGGAACGGCCGGAATCACGGCAGCCGGGAACATCATCCTCACCGCAAGCGCCACCGGTTTCGGCGACATCCTGACGATTAACAGTCCCCTCACCTCCGTTAACGGCATGATTGACGTCACCGCCGGAGATGCCATCATCCAGGCAGCAGGTTTGACGCACTCTGCCCCGGGCGGGATTTTTATGACCGAATTTCTCAATGGCCAGACCCAGGCGGCCCCGCAATACTCTGTGCTCTATGCGGTTCAGGCCGGGCTCGACAGTGTTCTCGACCCGGCGGCCGACCCGAATGCCGACCCTGACAACAACACCAGCGAAGGAGACTCCAGTGATGAAGCCGCAGACACTGTTTATTGTAATTAGCCTGCTGCTGACATTGCTGGTGTCGACACCAGCTCTGTCAGCAGTGATTGCCGGCAAGGTGACCAACCTGAACGGCCCCCTGTTCGCCGAGCGCATTGATGGCACGATATGCACCCTGGCCAAGGATTCTGCCGTTGAGGTTGGCGACACTCTGGTCACGGAAAAACGGACCTTTGCCCGTGTGGTCTTTACCGATGCCAGCGAAGTGATCCTGCGCCCTGGAACCCGTTTCAAGATCGAGGCGATGAATTTCGACCCGGCGCAGCCGCAAAATGACAACCTGGTTCTTGATGCAGTCAAAGGCGGGTTACGCGCCATCACCGGCCAGGTCGGCAAACGTGGCAACGCCGACGCGTACCAGACCAAAACGGCCTCGGCAACCATCGGCATCCGTGGCACGGTCTATGAAGTTCGGGTCTGCGCCGGGAATTGTGGCGGAATGCCTGACGGAATCTATTTCTTTGTCGTACAGGGGATGATCGAAGTCACCAACCGGGCCGGGAGTGTCACCATCGGTCCGGGTGAATACGCCTATGCCCGCGATCAGGACTCCTTGCCGGTCGTTATTCCGGAGCCGTCCGATATCGACTTCACCTTACCTGATGACTGGGCCAAGGGCGCAGGACTTGAGGATTGGGTCTCCAACCCTGGAGGAGGTCGCAGCTGCGAAATACGCTAAACACGAAAAAGGGGATCCGCACGGATCCCCTTTTTTACAAACGAAAAATGTCTAACCCAGCGCCGAATTTACCCCTCGGCCTTCCAGTGCCCGTGCAGATTGCAATACTCGCGCGCCGTCAGTTTACTGGCGGTCACATTGAACACCGCTTCCGGTGCCTGACCCGGCTTTAAAAACTGGGTGTACGATTTATCATCGGCGACCAGCTCAATCCACTGAATGAAATGCTCATCAGTCATCGGATGGGCAACGCTGCCAACCTTAACCTTGACGAAACCGGCGCCGCGCTCAATCACCGGCACATGTTTCTCTTTTGCCGCATCGACCGTATTTTCGGCCAGCAGTTTCATATTCTGGCCGCAACAGACCAGTGCCCCGGCGCCGGTGATCAGCGACTCGACGATATTACCGCAAACCTCACACTTGTAAACTTCGTAGCGTTTTGCCATGGTGAACCTCCGTACAGTTAAATAATGGGGTGGATCCCGGTCGAACCGGGATGAAAACGTATGGCTGATAGACTACCATGATCTGCAGCCGTTGCAAGCCATCGAACCTTCTGCTAGCATGCGCCCGGAGGCAATCATGACGACTGAAAATATTGCGCGGCTGAATGAGCTTGAATTGCTGTTCATGCAGCAATCGCAACAAATCGAAGAGTTGAGCAGCGAGGTGGCTCTCTGTCACCGCCGCATTGATGAACTTGAACGGGCTAACAGCACTCTGCACGCCATGATACAGGGGCTGGCCCCGGAGATGGAAGAGTCGCCTGACGAATGAAGAATCTGTTGTCCTTTGATTACTCGGGACTGCGCCGTGTCCTGCTTGAAGCGGTGGTGATCATCTGCTTCGGTGTCGGCGTCGGCCTGAGCCTGAATTACAGCCTGCTGCTGCAGGTGTTCACCGATCCGGTGGCACCGCCAGTCGCTCCAGCTGCGGTTGATGCCGCGCAGCCGGTGGTCATCACCCGGGCACAAGTCGAAGCGCTGACCGGTCGCGCCCGACTGGTTGATGCGCGCATCAGCGAACTTTATGCCGCAGGCCACCTGCCCGGCGCCAGCTCTTTGCCGCTGGATGAAATTGAAAGTGCAATGCCGGCGTTTCTGGCCAAAGTCGATAAGCAACAGTCGCTGATTGTCTACTGCAGCGGTTACGGCTGCCCCGATTCCTACGACCTCGGCCAGTTGTTGCGCGATGCCGGCTACCGCGATGTGATGATTTATGAAGGGGGATTTCCGGAATGGCGTGACGCCGGACGTCCGGTGGAGACACTGAAATGATGAAACCGCGTGGTTACTATTCTTATCACGTAAGCCGGCTGCTGCTCGGCGCGGTCTTTGTTTATGCCGGGCTGCTCAAGGCGCTGGATGTTACGGCCTTCGCCGGTCAGGTCGCCGCCTACCAGCTGCTCCCCTACCAGTGGAACTATGTCGCCGCCGCCGCCCTGCCCTGCGTCGAGATTCTCGCCGGCGGGCTGCTGATCGCCGGCATCCGGGTGCGCGCCGCCGCCCTGACCATCGCCGGCCTCACCGCGCTGTTCATCATCCTGCTGCTGTCAGTATTGACACGCGGTCTGGAGATCGATTGCGGCTGTTTCGGACCGCAGGTGCAAAGCACACCACTGCAGGCGCTGCTGCGCAACCTCATCCTGCTGGCCATGGCCCACTTCGTTTTTCACCTGCGCAACCGCTATGCCGCCCCACCGGCTGCCTGAGCGCAACAACGCACCTGAATCGACTGAGCCTTTTGATGGAACTCTGGCAAAACAGCCTGCACGCCGCCGTAGACGACCCCCAGCGTCTGGCGAAAACCTTCGATCTCGACCCGGCACAGACGACCGCCGTCGCCGCCCTCTATCCGCTGCGTCTGACCCCGTCACTGCTGGCACAGATCGACAGAGCTGATAGCCCATTGGGTCGCCAGTTTCTCCCCGATGGCGCCGAACTGGCCGACGATGGCCTCGACGCCGACCCTCTGGCTGAGGCGCGCCTCGCGCCGTTGCCGGCGCTGGTCCACCGCTACCCGAACCGGGTGCTGCTGCTGGCCGCCAACAGCTGCGCCGCTTATTGCCGCTTCTGCACCCGCAAGCGCCAGGTTGGTCGCCGTGAGGCCGGCTTCACCTTTGGCGAAGTGCTCGATGCCATCGCCTATATCGCCGACCACCCCGAAATTAACGAGGTCATCATCTCCGGTGGCGACCCGCTGACCCTCGCTGACGGTCTGCTCAAGGAACTCCTCAATCGCCTGCGCGCCATCCCCCATGTCAGTTTGCTGCGCCTGGCGACCCGCACTCCGGCTGTCCTGCCGGAGCGAATCACACCGCAACTGGCCGAGCTGCTATCGCGCCACCAGCCGCTGTTCGTCACCACTCACTTCAATCATCCGGACGAGCTCACCGTAGAGGCAACCGCCGCCTGCGCCCGCCTCGCCGACGCCGGAATCCCACTCGCCAACCAGACCGTGCTGCTCAAGGGGATTAACGATAACCTCGACACTCTGGCTGCACTGTGCACCGGTCTGCTGCACCGCCGTATCCGCCCTTACTATCTGCATCAGCTTGACCCGGTACACGGCACCAGCCATTTCAGGGTTCCGGTTGAGACCGGCATCGAGCTGGTCGCCGGCCTGCGCCGTCGCGTCTCCGGACTGGCAGTACCGCATTACATTATCGACACCCCGGGCGGTCACGGCAAGGTCGCCCTCACCCCGGAAGCCATTGTTGCCTTTGGTCCGGTATTGCGCCTGCGCACCGCTGACGGACAGATCATCGACTACCCGAACGGTGGCTGATAAAATGACATCAGGGATAAACAAAACCGTATTGACGCAGAGGCGCGGAGAAAACCACAGCCTTTGTTTAATTCCAGTGTTTTTTGCGCTCATAACCTGCCGAAGGCCAGCTTTTCTCCGCGCCTCCGCGCCTCTGCGTTAATCGAATCTTTGCCTTTCTTTGTGACTTGGTGGCAAACCTTTTTTTCGATATAGATTCGAAAAAAGCATAAGGCCACAATGCATCTCTGCCCATTTAAGCGCAGTCCACTGCACGATTGGCCCTTGCAACACCGGCTGACGCGTGGGAAGATTATCGACAGTCCGTAAAGGTCTTTTTCATCATCCATACATAACGGCAACCTACCGCCCAAGGAGTCATCCGATGCGTCATTTGATCCAGCTCATCGCCACCGTTATTCTGCTCGGACTGGCCACCAGCGCCCTGGCCGCCCCGCAATCTCTCGCCGATGTCCGCAATCGTCTTCTGGAGGATTTCCCGCGTCTGCCGGCCGGCGATGTGACAATAACGCCGGTTGAAGGGATGTACGCCGTCACCAGCGGCCTCGATATCATCTACTACTTTCCGGCCAGTGGTCATCTGGTCAACGGCAACCTTTACACCAAAACCGGTGAAAACCTCACCCAGAAAGCGGTCGACGACCTTCTGACAACGGTTGTCGCCGGCCTGCCTCTTGACAAAGCGGTCAAAATCGGCAACGGCCCGATTCAGGTGATTGAAGTCACCGACCCCGATTGCCCTTACTGCCGTCAGGCCAGCACCTTCTTTGACGACAAAGACGCCATGGTCACCCGCTATGTTTTCTTCATGCCGCTACCGATGCACCCTAACGCCCCGGCCAAGGCGGCCTGGATCCTTTCCGCCAAGGATGGCGCTGCCGCTTACCACGAGATTATGTCGGGCAAGTACGACAAGACGCCGCTGCCGGCCTACACCGATAACGGTCGCCTGGCGGAGCACCAGGCTGTCGCCCAGAAACTTGGGGTTCGCGGTACTCCGCAGTTTTTCCTCAAGGGGCAGCATGTCGGTGGCGCCGATATCCCCGCACTCTCCAAAATTCTCGGCATTGCCCCCCCGGGGCAGACCCCGCCAGCCAAAGCGGCCCCGGCAAAAGCGGCAGCACCCAAGGCAAAGTAATGGAACCGGTTGAGCGGCTGCACGGACCAAAAAACGCCTTTGCCAGCGACAACTATGCCGGGGTGTGCCCGGAGGCCTGGCAGGCCATGACCGAAGCCAACCACGGTTTCGCCAACGCCTATGGTGACGATGGCTGGACCGCCCGGGCCTGCGACGCCCTGCGCGAGTTTTTTGAAACCGATTGTCAGGTCTATTTTGTCTTCAACGGCACCGCCGCCAACTCTCTGGCTCTGGCAACACTGTGCAACTCGTACCACAGCATCATCTGTCACGAACTGGCACACATCGAGACCGACGAATGCGGTGCGCCGGAGTTCTTCTCCAACGGCACCAAAGTGCTGCTGGTTCCCGGCAAGGATGGCAAGGTCGACCCGGCCGCCGTAGCCGATACCGTCACCAGACGCAAAGACATTCACTACCCGAAACCGAAGGTCCTCTCCCTCACCCAGGCGACCGAGCTCGGCACCGTCTACACTCCGGATGAACTGCAGACCATCGCCGCCACCGCCCGCAGTTTCGGCCTGCGCCTGCACATGGACGGCGCCCGCTTTGCCAACGCCGTCGCCAGCCTTAACGTCCCCCCCAAGGCGCTGACCTGGCAGGCCGGTATCGATGTGCTGACCTTCGGCGGCGCCAAAAACGGCATGGCCATCGGTGAAGCGGTGGTCTTCTTCAACCCGGCTCTGGCAACCGAGTTCGACTACCGCTGCAAGCAGGCCGGACAACTCGCCAGCAAGATGCGTTTTCTTGCCGCCCCCTGGCTCGGGCTGCTCAAAGACGGCGCCCTGTTGCGCCACGCCAGCCACGCCAATCAGATGGCGCAAACCCTCGCCGCCGGTCTCGCGTCGATCCATGATGTCCGCATTGTCCATCCGGTCGAGGCCAACGCGGTGTTTGTCCGTATGCCGCCGGCTCTCATCGACGCGCTCAAAGCTGCCGGCTGGCACTTCTACACCTTTATCGGCTCCGGCGAAGCCCGTTTGATGTGCTCCTGGCAGACGACCGCCGCCGACGTCAATGCCTTTCTGGACGATACGCGACGCCTGACCAAAAGCCGCTGACAGCAGCCGTCTATCGACCCGGAAAAGGCTGCGTTTGGGTCCGGTCAAAAATGACAAGGGGCAGGCCATTTCAAGTGGCCTGCCCCTTTTTTGTTTCATGACTGCGCAAAACTAAGTCAGCGCAACAGCCGCAAAATACTCTTGCGCGGCGCATCCGACCGAAAACGGACGATATCGCCAGTAATCGCCACATCGGTACAGCCGGGCAAAATCGGCAACAAAACGGCAAAGGGGATCTGGTTAAGGGAGACCGTACACCCCTCTTGCGAGGTGATTTTCAGGTTGACCACCGCCTCGCCACCGGTTGCAGTCACCTGTTGGTTGATAGCGTGCGAAAAGTCGATACCATGGACACTGAGCAGGGTCCAGAACAGCGACCAGCCGCGCTGGCTGGCAGAAAGGGAGCCGACCGTCTCCAACTGCTCACCCATAACCGCTTGCCCACTGGCGTCAAGCAGCTGACCCGACAGAGACAGCGGCACCGCCACCGTCGTAAACCGGATCTCCTGACGGCTGCCGACACAACCGGAGAGCAGCAACAGAAAAAGTCCCCCAATCAACCGTCGCGTCATGGGTTCTCTCCGCGCCGCCCAACCGGGGCAGGGTCAAAAACGTACCCTTGTGCCAACACTTGTTTATCAATCCAGAACAGCAACGTCCAATGGACCGCATCAACCACCCGGATCCGCTCGACATACAGTGCCCGTCCTGATCTACCGTCAAGAGACGACTGCAACGCTTGCGGCAGACTGTCCTGACTACCCAGATAATCGGTAAAACTACGATCGACCTTTTCACGGCTACTTGTTCGTACCGGGTCGACCAGAACTGCAACAGCGCCAGCGGCGAAGGTCGCCAACGCATCAGGGGGAGGTGCCGGGCGACCGCCGAGCGTCAGCACCGGACCGACCAGCACCGGCGCCGGGATAGCGATGGCGCCAATCGACACCACTGCCGACTGGCAGGCGGTTAACAGCAACAACAGCAGACAAAAAAGAATCAAGCGAAACATCGTAACCTCTCCGCAGCAAATTTTTGCCTGACTATAGCGCAAATTTAACAAAAACGGTCCATGAAGTCACCTTGCGCCGCCGACTCAACAATCCCGATGCCTCATCATGCAGGTAAAGGCGAACGATCCGTGCGAATCTGGACTGAAAATCGGCCTATCCTTCCCGACGCAGCAACAAGAAGCTGGTAGAATTGAGACATGGCCAAGGTTACCCTTGGCGACTTACCGGGCCGGGAGAATGGCATCAACGAAAAAAAGGAGTCTGCCATGACCATGACCATCCCCCAAAGCATCCTGAACCAACTCGACCAGCAACCCAACCGGGTCGCCCTGCTCGAGAAAATCGACAACCGCTATGAACCGATCAGTGCCGGCAAGGTCGCTCAGCAGATCCGTCTTTACGCCCGCAGTCTCATTGCCCTCACACTGCAACCGGGTGAACGGGTGGCGATTATGGCGCCGAACAGTCCGGAGTGGGTCTACGCCGATATTGGCGGCATGGCCGCCGGAGCAGTGACCGTCCCGGTCTACCACACCGAAGGGATCGATGCCCTGCTGCACATCGTCCGCGACTCTGGCAGCCGCTTCCTGTTTATCCGCTCCCGGCTCATGGTTGAGGAGTTGACCGGACACCTCGATGAGCTCCCCGACCTGCAGCAGATTATCCTGCTCGGCGACGGCTACGACCACCCGCGTGTGCTCAGCCGCGCAGACTTTCTGGCCAAAGCGAGCACCAGCAATCAGGAAGAGCTCGATCGGCGCCTTGCAGCCGGACAAGGCGACGCCCTCGCCACCCTGATCTATACGTCGGGGACCACCGGCCTGCCCAAAGGGGTCATGCTCAGCCATGACAATATGCTCGGTGCCGTCAATGCCGCCGCCAGCGTCTTTTCCATCACCCCTGACGATACCTGCCTTTCATTCCTGCCGCTGTCACACGTTTTCGAACGGGTCGACGGCTACTATTTGATGATGTTACGGGGGGCGACCATCGCCTATGCCGAGAGCATCGACACCGTGCCGGTCAACCTGGTCGAAGTCCGGCCGACCATTGTCATCAGCGTACCGCGGCTGTACGAAAAGATGTTTGCCCGGATCATGGAGCGGGTACTGTCCGGGCCGGTGATCAAAAAGCAGCTGTTTTTCGCCGCGCTGAAGATCGGTAGTCGCTACTCTCAAACCATCCTCGCCGGTGAAACACCAGGGGCTCTGCTGAAATTCGGCATCGCCATCGCCGGCAAACTGGTCTTTTCCAAGCTGCACGAGCGCCTCGGCGGCCGTTTGCGCTTTTTCATCTCCGGTGGTGCCGCTTTGGTTCGCAACGTTGCCGAATTTTTCCATGCCGCCGGTATCCCGATTTATGAAGGCTACGGCCTGACCGAAACCAGCGCCGGCGTTGCTGCCAATACACCTGAGTACATGCGCCTCGGCTGCGTCGGTCGCGCCTTCCCCGGCACTGAAATCCGCATTGCCGCCGACGGCGAGATTCTGCTGCGCGGCCCCGGCGTTTTTCGCGGTTACTGGCAACGTGACGAACTGACCGCCGAGGTATTCACCGATGGCTGGTTCAAAACCGGCGACATCGGCGAACTGGACAGCGATGCCTTTTTGGCCATCACCGACCGCAAAAAAGACCTGATCGTCACCGCCGGCGGCGAAAACGTGGCGCCGCAAAATCTTGAGAACCTGTTCAAGAGCGACAAATACCTCTCCAACGCCATGATCTACGGCGATGCGAAGCCATATCTCACCGCACTGCTGGTCCCCAACTTCGAGAATCTGGAAAAGTACGCCCGCTACAAAAAACTGAGCTTCCTGAATCTGTGCGACCTGGTCAACCACCCGCAGGTCCTCAATCTGATCCGCCGCCGCATCGATGCCCTGCAAAAGGATCTGCCGAGCTTTAATCAGGTCAAGCGCTTCACCCTGCTGTCCCGCGACTTCACCAGCGCCGACGGCGAAATCACCCCGACGCTGAAGCTTAAGCGTAAAGTCGTGAAAAAGAATTTCCATCAAGTTCTCGAAGGGATGTATCTGGCCGAGGACCATGGTCGGCATGACAGCGGCTTTTGCATTGTCGAGGACAAAGAAAAGTGACACGCCCCGTAAAAGGAGATAATCAATGAAAAACATGCAACGCGCGGCCGTGCTTGGCGCCGGAGTCATGGGGGCGGCGATCGCGGCCCACCTTGCCAACAGCGGTCTTGATGTCCTGCTGCTCGACCTGCCGCCGAAGGAGTTAACCGAGGACGAGGCGCATCGCGGCCTGACCCTCGACAGCCCCGAAGTGCGCAATCGCACCGCCGCGGCCGGACTGCAGTCCGCCGTCAAGGCGCGCCCCGCCGCCTTCACCAGCAGCCGGAATGCGCAGCGCATCACCATCGGCAATTTTGCCGACGATCTGCCACGACTGGCCGACTGCGACTGGATCATCGAGGCGGTCATCGAACATCCGGGAATCAAGGCAAAACTGCTGCAGAGTGTTATTCCGCACCTGAATGACAACGCCATCCTCTCCTCCAATACCAGCGGACTGTCGATCAACGCCCTGGCCGAAGGGCTGCCGGCAGATCTCCAGCGGCGCTTTCTGGTCACCCACTTTTTCAATCCGCCGCGCTACATGCATCTGCTGGAGATCGTCCCCTGCCGCGCCTGCGATCCGCAACTGGTCGCCGACCTGGCCGAATTCATTTCCCGGCGCCTCGGCAAAGGGGTGGTGCAATGCAAGGATACGCCAAACTTCATCGGCAACCGCATCGGCGCCTACAGCCTGTTCAACGCCATGCGCCACATGGTCGATCTCGGCCTGACGCCGGAAGAGGTCGATGCGGTCAGCGGCCCGGCGACGGCGCGACCAAAATCGGCGGTGTTTCGTACCGCCGACCTGGTTGGCCTCGACACTCTGGTCCATGTCGGGCGCAACACCTGGCAGCTGCTGCCGGATGACCCGCAGCGCGACGTCTTCCAGCCGGCCGACTTCCTTGTCGGCATGGTCGAAAGTGGTCTGCTCGGCGACAAGAGCAAGCGCGGCTTCTACCGCAAGGAGAAAGGGAAGGACGGCTCGCAGCTGTTCTACTTCGATCTGGCGACCCGCGATTACAAGCCGGTGGCAAAACCGAAGTTTGCCTGCACCAAAGAGGCGCGCAACCTCGACGATCCGGCCGCACGACTGCGTTCGGTGCTAAGCGGCGACGATCTGGGGGCACAGTTTGCCTGGCGCAACCTGCGCGACACCCTGCTTTATGCCGTGCAATGTCTGCCGGAGATCGCCGAACGGATTGAGGACGTCGACAATGCAATGAAATGGGGCTTCAGCTGGGAGATCGGTCCCTTCGCCATGTTCGACGCCATCGGCTTGGACGCCTTCAAAAAACGGCTGACAGACGATGGCATCATCGTGCCGGCCGCCTTGGGAAAAGTCAGCAGCTTCTACCGACTCGAAGCCGGTCAGGAGCAGTCTTTCGATCCAGCCAGCAGTTCCTGGCGACCGATCCAGCGTCACCCGACCGAGATCCGCCTCGACATCCTCAAACGCAGCGGCGGCGAAATCGTCAAGACCGACAACGCCTCGCTGGTCGATCTCGGGGACGGTGTCTTTTGTCTCGAATTCCATTCGAAAATGAACAGCATCAGCCCTGACATGCTGACCCTGCTGCATAAAGCGGTACAGCGCAGCGAGACTGAGGGGATCGGTCTGATCCTCGGCAATCAGGGCGGCATCTTCTCCGCCGGCGCCAATCTGGCGGTGCTCGGCATGGCCCTGGCAACGCGCAATGTCGAGGCGGTGCGCGCTGCCGTGCGCGGCTTCCAGCAGGCGTCTATGACCCTGAAGTACGCCCGGGTGCCGGTGGTGGCCGCACCATTCAATATCTGCCTCGGCGGCGCATGCGAGCTCTCTCTGCACGCGACGGCAATCAACGCCCATGCCGAAACCTACATGGGGCTGGTTGAGGTCGGCGTCGGCCTGCTGCCGGCTGGCGGCGGCTGCAAGGAGATGACCCTGCGCGCGGTCGAGCAGGCGCAGCTCTATCAGACCGACATCTCGCCCTTTTTGTTCAAATCGTTCGAAAACATCGGTATGGCCAAGGTCTCCACCTCCGGCGCCGAGCTGTTCGACCTTGGCTATCTGCGCCGCGGCGACAGCATCTCGCCGAATCGCGACCGGCTGCTCGACGATGCCAAACAAAAGGTACTGGCACTGGCCCGCAGCCATCAGTCGCCACAACCGGCCCGATCAGTACCGGCGCCGGGGCGCGATGTTGCTGCGTCGATGAAAACCCGTCTCTGGAACCTGCAACAGGGCGGTTTCATCTCCGCTTACGACGCGGTCATCGGCGGCACCATCGCCGACATCCTCTGCGGCGGCGACGTACCGGCCGGCACCCTGATCTCGGAAGACTATCTGCTCGAACTGGAGCAGGAAGGGTTCTTGAGCCTCTGCGGCAATCCACAGACGGCACAACGTATCGAGCATATGCTCAAGACCGGCAAACCGCTGCGCAATTAAGGAGTTCACCATGTCGACTGCCTATATTCTTACAGCCCTGCGCACCCCCGGCGGCAAAGCGCCGCGCGGCCAGTTTTCCACCCTGCGCCCCGACGATCTGGCGGCCACCGTGATCCGCGAAGCCGTGGCCCGCAGTGGCATCGACCCGGCCTATTTTGACGATGTCATCCTCGGTTGCGCCTTCCCCGAAGCCGAGCAGGGGATGAACGTGGCACGCATCGCCGCCCTGCGCGCCGGCATCCCGGTCCAGGTACCGGCGATGACCGTCAACCGCTTCTGCTCCTCCGGCCTGCAGGCCATTGCCCTTGCCGCCGAACGGATCCGCGCCGGGCTGGCCGATTGCATCATCGCCGGCGGCACCGAATCGATGTCGAAGGTCCCCATGGGCGGCAACAAGTTCAGCGCCAATCCGACTCTGGTCGGCGACTGGCCGGAGAGCTACGCGGCCATGGGGATCACCGCCGAACTGGTCGCCGACAAGTACAGCATCAACCGCACCGATCAGGACACCTTTGCCAGCCGCAGTCACCGGCAGGCGGCCCAGGCGCAAGCCGCTGGCTGGTTCGCCGACGAGATCGTCCCGGTCGATGTCGATCAGGTCGCCCTCAAGGGTGACGGGCTGCAAAAAACCCGGGTCACCGTCAATAACGACGAAGGGGTGCGTCCCGACACCACACCGGAGACTCTGGCCAGACTACAGCCAGCGTTCAAGATGGGTGGCACTGTCACCGCCGGCAATACCTCGCAGATGACCGACGGCGCCGCCGCCGCCATTGTCGTCTCCGAACCCTTTTTGTTGCAACTCAAACAAGAGCCGCTGGCCCGCTTTGCCGGCTTTGCCGTGCGCGGCGTCGCCCCGGAGCTGATGGGGATCGGCCCGGTGGGTGCGATCCCGGTCGCCTTGAAACAGGCCGGCATCAAACAGCAGGATCTCGACCTGATCGAACTCAACGAAGCCTTCGCCGCCCAGGCCCTGGCGGTGATCCGCACCCTCAAGCTCGACCCGGACCGGGTCAACGTCAACGGCGGCGCCATCGCCCTTGGTCACCCCCTGGGCTGCACCGGCGCCAAGCTCACCGCGACTTTGCTGCACGAGCTGAAACGGCGTCAGGGGCGCTACGGCATGGTGACCATGTGTATCGGTGGTGGCATGGGGGCGGCGGGGATTTTCGAGCGGATGTGAGGTTAACAGACGCCCTTTTGAGAATGTTAAGGAACCTTTGACTTTCGCTCATCGTCAAGGCATCAAGAGCAAAATATTGTATCAGCAGGGGAGCTGAGCCGTAGAAATAATCTGGTCGCCGCCCAGGGTAACTGCCTTGGGCGGTGTTTTGTTTGCGGGAGGGGGAACATGGATACGATTGATCTGGTGCGGGTCGAAAGGTCCATTCGCTTCATCCGTGGTGACAAGGTGATTCTCGATAAAGATCTGGCTATTCTCTATGGCATTGAAACCAAAAAACTGATTCAAGCGGTCAAACGAAACCTGGACCGGTTTCCCGCCGATTTCATGTTTCAGCTGACAAATCAGGAGTTTAAAAACTTGAGGTCACAAATTGTGACCTCAAGTGAGTGGGGTGGCCGGCGCACCCCTCCTTACGCTTTTTCCGAGCAGGGCGTGGCGATGCTTTCCAGTGTGCTGCACAGCAAGCGCGGTGCAGGTCAACGTTGAGATCATGCGCACCTTCGTGCGCCTGCGCAGAATTCTTTCTTCACACGCAGATCTGACCGATAAACTCGATCAGCTTGAACAAAAATACGATGAACAATTCCGGGTGGTATTCGACGCGATACGCCAGCTGATGCAGCCTGCTTCGAACGGGAAGAAGCCGATCGGGTTTGAAGTGAAGGAAGGGGACATGGATTACGATTTTGGGCCGCATGGCGCGGGACATTAGAATAGGTATTATGTCCCCAGATACCTATGGACGCCTAACCTGAGCTAAGCGGACTGGGCTCGGGCACTTCCAATTGAGTAGAAACCTTTAGGTGAACCACTGCGATATCGTCCAGTCCGCTTGAGCGGCTTGGTTAAATGCCCTCGCCACCACACTCGGAGCATTGCTCTAAAGCCATTAGCCAGGGAAACCACCCATTTGGGCCTTTCTTTGAAATGGCGGCCCAAACCCAAGCAGTCTTACATTTAGGGCACCTTACGAACACGCAAGCAAACAGACCACCAACAAAGGCAATGAGAGAACCTAATAGCAGAAAAAGGATGCCTGACCCTGTTGAACTGCGAATCTCGTAGATGCCGGCGCACATAAATAGCCCGCCCAACATGAAGACCCAAAAGCTCAGCAGAACTTTCCACCATTGCCGTGTATTTTTAATTGCTGAGAATCCGTGCATGACATTGGTCTTATCCACAAAAAGTAGGCACGTTAAAGTCAAAAACGTCCTAAATATCGCTATCAAAAACACACCAGTTTTCGTCCCACCACTAGTCATAAATTGGACGCCAAACGTCTCATATAAGGAGCGAGCAGCGAAACTAAGCGTCCCAGCCCGAAAAACGACTTGATGTGATTGCCAGGCTTCATTACCTACCGTCACCCTTCTTGCTATCCCACCACGCCCAGAACTCGGATATTGCACCCCACTGAATAAGCCCAGCGATACCTGCGACAGCGACACCTAAAACCGAACCATGTGGTACGCCCCAGGAAATAAAGGAGA
>Ga0209231_1000457_pt1 | contig 22761 bp, 32 predicted proteins | sample Deesub45470m_DNA_FD_188086 | JGI IMG/M metagenome (GOLD analysis project Ga0209231, IMG submission 188086) | Deep subsurface microbial communities from North Pacific Ocean - 450_OLKR46/470m Metagenome (SPAdes) (version 2) | ecosystem: Environmental > Terrestrial > Deep subsurface > Unclassified ... | reverse complement strand
GATTCTCTTTACGCAGTTTATCTTCTTCTGACATTCCCATGGTCATTCTCTTTTTTTGTAAATACCATCTAATAAATTAAAAATATCGATAACAAATAATCATAAGTTTGTCTCTGTTATATAAGAAAAGATAAGAGGAGTCCTAGGACTCCTCTTATCACTGTATTGTACAATGTAGGTTTGAGATCTCTGGGACAACAATGTTAGTATCTTTTATCACCAGAAACTCAGCCTGCCCCAAAGACGTCACTAGGTTGAGATCATGCGAGATGTAAAAGAGTTGGGATATAACCTTGTCATCCAACAGTTTCTTTAAAACCAAGATCAATCGTCTTTTATGTTCTGTATCAAACGTCCGACCAGTCTCATCTAGACATAGTGGAATATTGACATGACCCAATTGAATCCGCAGTGCTAAGTTTATAGCCAAATACAGGATTTCTGTCTGACCTTCAGAACATTCGCTCATCTCTCGTAGTGAATCATTATCACCAGAGATCTGAAAAGTATAGTCCAAAGGATCGGTGTCTTTAAGAAGTTCAATCTTAAATGGAACTGTCCAAATCGATTCGATTAACACATTGGCTTGTTTAAAAATGTTGTTTACAAAACCAATCGTGTTTTCTCGTGGAATAGCGATGAGAGTCTTTTCTATTCTTTCTTGTTCACTCTTCTCTATCTCAATTCGCTCAATTTGCGATACAACTTCTTCTTGATAGCGTTCCTGTAATCCCGACTGTTCTCTAAGACTACGTTCCACATCACTCATACGAGAGAAAAGATCTGATCGTAACGCTTCTATCTTTGTTTTAAGGAAAGACAGACATTGTTTTTCATGATGATCAGCAAGTAGTTTCATATATTCGATATGGGTGTTTTGGATATCGAGAGCCGTCTTCTTAAACATTTCGTAACGATTTATCTGAGTAAGCTGCTCTTCGAATCTCTTTTTGTTCTGTATGTTAGTCTCTAGGTCTTTCCTAAGCTCACTGAGTGTCTTCTTTATTGTATCTATAGTAACTACTAGCTTTACGGTATCAGCGTTCTGTGAGCCTAGAAAACGATTTCTAAGGCTATACGCCGTCTCTAGATCTGACAATATAGTCTTATACCGCATCCACTGATCAATGTGATCATACGCGTCTTTCAATCGCAACGCTATTCGATTAGGAGAGGTTGAGAGTGTGGTCAGAAGATCCATACTCATCAAGACTTTGTGAAGTACAGGATTAGATCGCGACTGATCAACAATCCACGTTATCTTGTCTTGATAAAATTGACTCTGTTCAAAATACCGATGGGACATTTCGAGATATTGTCGAATACGCTTTAATCGATATTCTAATTTCTCGATTCGTACTTTTATGTTCTGCCTTTTATGTTCGGTAGTTTGATACCCCTCCATGAAGTGGCTGTATAAGGGACACGCGCCTTTAGAACAAAGTTTCTCTGGTATGTCCGATGGCGTTATCGTGTGGCGTTTAGACAATTCGTCATATTGCGTTTGTAGATCATTGCGCTGCATCTGATAAGCAGATTGACGATATTGTAACTGTCCCTTTATCTGTTCCCGATGTGATCTCTTTTTACGAGAATATAAAGGAATGTCACATGACTCAAAGCTAGTCAATACGTCTTGTAAAGAATCAAGAAAAATATAGCCTTTTGCTAGATCGCCTTGAGACAACTCAAAGTCAGGGCGCTCTGTCCTAAAACGATCCCGCTCTGCTTCTAATCTACTAACCACAGACTCTGCTTCTTGAAGGTCACCGTCAGGGGCTAATTCCTTATATTGAACTTCTAACTCATTGAGCTCTTGAGAATAGGTAAGAAGCTGATCATTAATGGTGGAGATGCGTTCTAATGCCGACTCGATTGAACCTTTGAGTCGACTCTTTCTCTCCGACCTTATACTGTCGTCACGATCTACCATCTGTAAATCGAGTAGAGAATATCGAATAGTTCTAAGTGTATTTTTGATTGTTTTGATATCGTAAATCGATAAAGGTGCGATGGTACCTATACCGCGCATGCCGATTTCAATGTCCATCAGATTTTGTTGGAATTCCGATAGATCTCGACTAATCTTTTCTCGCTCTTGTTCGAGCTCTATAACTGCTTCTGGGGATAACAGCTTTTGTTCCAGAATGATCTTGCGGGCTTGTAGATGATTGAGGTTATTTTTACACGCTTTAACTTTTGATGACATTTGCTTGGCTAGTCCAAGTACAAATCCGATGTCATCTGGATTGTGGGCCATCAAAAACTTCTGACGTTCACTGGGCTTCATCTTTGGAAAATTGATAGTGTTCATCATGAGACTATCAATGAAGGGTGTTATACCAATTTTGGTTGCGATGAGATCCTTCTGTTCATCGGTTGTCCGTCCAATGTTAAGATTCTCTTCTGTATCCATGTCGGTGAACAAGTGGGGAGAGGAAGGTTTTTGGAAATCAGATTCCAGAGAGTAACAGTGTCCTTCTGTTTCCACCGTCAGAGCTTTATGTCCTGTTTTCTCAAACAAAGAACGTGATGGCGGGTAACACGATAGCTGTCTAACTATAGAGCTTTTCCCACTACCGTTAGTACCCAGGATGATTTGTACGCGCTCGTTAAAATCGATAACGATTTTAGATATACCGGAGTCTTTGACTAACAAGAAATCTGTGAGTGTTAATTGCGTAAGGCGCATGATTAAAACCTTGTTCTTCTGTTCGTAAGATGGTTGATTCAAGGACTATTTTAAATATTGTAAAAATAAATCTTTCACAATAGGGTGTGATCAGTGTGGGGACGATACTCAAACAGATTTCACCCCTATATCACTAACTTGAATTAGGAGAACATTGATTCTAGATCGTTCTTCTTTTTCTCACATGTGACACTATCAAGCTTGATACAAGGACGAAAATTATGACCACTGTCACCGTAGATGTAACCGAACGTAAGGCTGCGCAGGACGCTGTTGTTGATATGTTCATCGAAGGAACTGAAGTTAACAATAGTGGTGTGCGCGTCATCCCTAAGAAGATCTTCATTGACGCCGTTGAAAAGCAAGGCGTGAGCGAAGCGGACTATAAGAAGGTCCAAGCTGCCACTGACTTTGTCACCACCGCCGCTGCGCGTGTTGCTATGGCCGATACGGAAAAGAAGATCTCGGAAGCTTCGGCGAGTGATCTGGAGAACGAAGAGTTTCGTCGCGGCATCTCCTCGACCGTTCGCTTGCCCACCTTTGGCGGCAACACCGAGGTTGAGTTCTTCGCAGAGAAGACTGCAAACGTTCCTGCCCGTGGTGATGTCCCAGCGTCTGTTAAGATCTCTCATGGTCGCATTCGCACTACGATCAACACCAAGGCTCGTATCGACAAGGAGCTTCTGGACGAAGCACCTCTGCGCATTCGCGCTGCTCTGGGACTTAAGGATTAACAAATCCATCGGGTCGCACTGATGGTAGAGTGGTGGGCGAATACGCCCACCACTCTATTTCCTTATTGTTTTTTTATAAAGGATTAACCATGGCTGACTATTACACTCAAATAGTTGTGACTCCACCAATCCCTTTGCGTTGTATGACTAAGTTTGAAGATTGGTTGTTGAGTATCATATTCAAACATGATATTCTGACAGATGGTCCGGAGAAGTATTTTTACAGCCGTGAAAATATCTATCCTATATTAACCATAGATTCACATATTGCAGACATTTTTAAATCTGAACTAACGGCATTTGAAAATAATTTCCAGAACGACAATGAACTCGTTATAGATGATGAACTAATCATCAAACTCTTTCAGCAGATTTTGATGAGAGATAAAAGCCTTGAGCGTGTGGACGTCATCTCGGCCTACACATGTTCTTCGATGCGACCCGATGGATTTGGGGGTAAGAAGCTTATCATCCTGAAAGACTCCTATTGTGTTATTGACACCAATTCAGAGGTACTTATAAAATCACGCAACGATGAACATTGGAGTACAATAGATTCACTCGATGATATTTTCACTAAAAGTGCGACTTTGTCTGATAGGGTTGTTGTGGTCAAAGCACTTGAGAAAGTAGTAGAAAATAGAAAAAATCGAAATTTTATCGAGTTGAATGATGAAATCCCCACTGAAAGGTTAAAAGAACTCATTGAAGAATTTGTGGTTCGAAACGGTTCTCAACTAGATGATTACTCATCGACTATTCAAATGAAAACTGTGGATACTCCAGAAACAAAATGGCCTTTCCTGTCTGATCCAAAGATCTGTAGAGCTCTTGGGATTGCGGCCCGAGTAGGTTTCGAGAAGGCTCTTCATCTGTCTGATGAACATCTTAGCGATCCAAATCAGTTTACTCGAGACGATTGGACTAGGGTAGAGGAAGTCATCCTAGGCCTAGAAAACACACAGTAACCTACCTATATGGTTATTATTATTGATTAAAATATCAGCAGATGGGGATGTAACATCTCTATGGATGGCCGCCCCATCTGTAATTACCGCCCTCACCGAGGTTAACATGCAAGCCGCTCAATCATTTGTTCCCTATTTTGTACGTGTAGACTGTGACGCTCACAGTCGCCATAGAAGTCCTCAAGGCGTGTATCGTGTTGAGGTTGAAGCTACTCAGACCACCATTGAGAGAGCATGTTCTGCGATTCAAACAATCAAAGATCGTGTCGCTTTTATGTGTGAGAACACAAACCGCGCTATTGTTCGAGTCTTTACAGTAGACGGAGACGAAGTATCTATACCTCGTTACATCGAATCAGAAAATTATGATTCTGGAGAATATCTCGGTCGTGCCGTAGAATATCCCGAAAGTATCACTATTCAGTAAATGAATATAAGAATTATGCAGATGGATTACTCACCTCAAATCGAACGCGGTTAGTAGTGTAGTATCCTCCAGAGGTTCAGTCATTCGATGCTCAGATATCTTCTCTACAGATTATAGAAGTACACGACAACGAAACCAGTCTCTTCTGCAATACTCTTATTTATAACAAAAGACAGTCACAGAGAAAATACATTAGATTAGGTAGTAGGTGGCGTGAGCCACCTACTACCTATCCTCTATATATTTTTACATATATAGACTGTACGTTATGAAAAAAAGGAAGACATCATGAAAAGTTGGAAACGTAAATCTCGACACCAGAGAAAAGTCAGCTTTCACATCTGGAAAGAAAATACAGCAACCCACACGCATGTAAGTAAGTGGGCTCTTAATAGATTTGGTAGAAAAAGTGGTTGTATTGAATCCGCCCTGTTTGGATATGGACATAGGTCTTGGAGAAAAGAACAATATCTGGAAAAGAAAAGAATGGTCAATCGTCTCAGTAAGGCGCTGGCTATGTTTAAAAAATATCCTTACTTCTCTGAGACACAAGGTCATCCATGCAAGGTGATTGAGCTTCAGCCAGATTATACCTGGTATCAACTGAATGTGAAATATGAAAATCTCATTGAAGGTCACATAGGCTCATTGTCTTATTTTCTTAGTGGTATCAAACATCTAACTGAAGATGATTATCTAGAAAGAATACAGTTCTTTAAAGAATATGGTAACATTCCATACATCTTAAAATACACTTATCCGAATATCGACCATATCGTCACCTGTATCAGATTCGACATGGGTCGAGCTGTGTATATGCAGGAACACATAACAATGTCAACCTACGCCACAGACGCAGGTTGGCTATGGATGTGTCTGCAATATGGGGTCGATATCAAGACGCTAGAGCCCATGACCTATGAAGAATTGAAAGCCTGTGCGGAGAATGATTCTCTACATAAGCTGAAGTACATTAAGGCTAGTAATACACTCTTAATTTACAAGGATAGCGCATGACAAAAGTACCAGAACATATTCGAGCTAGCGCCCAAGCACTCAAGACATATCTTTCCATCCGTGGTTTAAACGACGGCGAAATCGAACGCAGTTTTATTAGGTTTGAAGAATGTGTTTCGGCACATCTAATAACAAAAATCACAGAAGCTGTTAAGGATCTACCACCGCTTCTTGATATGCCTGAAAAAACTATTCCTTCGTATGAACTACTTGATGAGTTTAATCAACCCACAGGAACCATCATGGCTGAACAGATCGTTAAGCCAAAGCGCCTAACGAGTCGATCTGACATTCTTTTAGTGATAGAATCCTTCAAACCAAAAGATACGGTAAGAACGTAACTGCTAAATAGAACCTAGCGCTGATCAGTACACGCAAGTAGAGTTGGAGGACAGAATGCTAACACTGGAAGAAGCAGTTAAAAGAAGTAAAGAGTTAGGACAAAAGGCTTTAACAATTCCCTCTCATCTTACAGGACTGATTAACATGTCCCATGAAAAAATAAAGCTACTTGCTAAGACGTATTCTGAAAATGAAGCAGATAATAAACATGCCGAGAATCTTTTATTGTTAGCTAAAAACTTCGGCACATCGGAAGATGTAGTATACTTGGAAAAAGCTATACACGATCTCGAATTATCTGGTCGAGTGGGTATGCCAAGGCTAGATGCTAATATATCTACTCGACTGTGGGACGCTGCACCAAAAGAGTTTATCGATGCGTGGTGTGAAAACGATACGGATGAATAAAGGAATTGATCATGACTAATCTACCTCTAACTCACTGGGACAGAGAGTCTATTAGAAAAGGCCGACTCGAGAAAATTAAAGATCTCAATCTGACACCTGATCAGATGTTAGAACGACTCGCTGATCTAGAGACGGCTCTTTATCCATTCGTATATGTATTAGGAGCTATTGATAATAAGAGCTGGCGTGGTACTAATGTATCGTCAAAACTTTTCCCTATGATGTCTGAAGATAATAAATTCTCCGTATATAAAGACGGTGAAGTAAGCTCCGTGGACAAGATCACAGAAGCTGAACTACACACAATCGATTATTTCGAAGAAGATAGTCTCACTATCGAAGATGGGACACAACTCGACGATGTGTTTACCATTATGGCAACGCATCAGCAAGCGCCAGGCGCTTACGTGGGTTGTGGATCTATAGTCATGGGCGATGTACGCTATGCCGTCAATCTTCTCTATCCTAAGAAAGAAGAAATCGTAGAACCTTCTCTTAATAGTGAGAGAAGAAGCAAAATTACTATATCATCGCTTGCCTTTAAATATGAGACGAGTTTAACAGCGGCGCATTCATTCCACATGGAATTGGGGTGGACGCTTGGTCGGGCGCTGGGTAAACTGATGAACGAACACGGCTTATCTAATCTGGCTTTTAAATATGATTTTGCTTTGGATCGGACTGAGGATAAATCATGAGTGTAGTCACTGGAATCATGCTCGTATGTTCACTTGGAGATAGCTCAGCGCTAGCCTCCATTATGTCTTGGTTCAAAGACTCTCCCCTAAACGAGGATGGTTATGAATTGGAAGACTTAGAAAAAGGTATTCTATCATGCCAGAGTTGGCACCCGCAGTTCCAGGCTGTGGGTACTGGGTATAACTACATGCCATCAGAACTACGAGAGGAACTTATCGCGCGCGTTAAGGCTGCTGATTGGGGTCTATCTGAAAATGTTGTTCTCATTATTCAACCAGAAGAAGGTCCAAGTACAGTTATAACTTTAGAGGCCACAGTCAATCCAACGTGTATGTGTATATCCGAGTTAGAATCGGACGCATATGGTTCAGGCGGGCCTATGAGCGGCAAGCCCCGTCCAGTACCTTGCGTGATACATCCAAATCAGGATGGTAAGCGTCAGACTATTTTCCCCACTTACCCCAGAGGTCCTATTAAGGATTGAGTTATGTCGATATCACTCCCAATTCCTAAGACTCCCCAACTGTTGGAAGATGGTAGCATTTGTAGTTGTGAATGCCATTTAAATCAGTGGCCGAGCGCGCACTTCGGAGCACAGTGTTGTTATTATCCATCGCGAGCCGCTGAGTTACACGATCGTAAAATCCTCGATCGAGACCATCTATCCGGTAAAGAATTGGGAAGTTTTCTCGACGAATTTCAATCCACCCTACCGTGGTATGTTAGACCTATGCGATTTATTTTGGAGTGGTCAGTTCGAAGAACAATACTCGATTTATTTAAGAGTAAGGGATTGGTACCATGAACAAAAAAGATAGAATTATATTCTCTAAGAATCCGGCTCCAACTGATTGTCACGCCCAGTATTTTTACAAACGCTATCTCAGATTTAAAAGAGATATTGTTAAATCTCGTGGCGATAGAGTATATCTACAAAGCGAGGGAGGACAACCAGTCGTTGACGCTAGGGTGTCTTTTAAGAAAACTAGAACTGGCGTTTATATACCAATGCTCACAATGCCGTTGACACTCCGTCCGATTGAGCTAGAGCGCATTCAAATCTACGAATATTTCTTTCCTCTCTACCTAAGATTGAGAACTCTTCTTCTCACGGATATGCACAATAAACTTGGTCCTGATAATACCTACTATCACGACAGAGGGCCGACTATTTGGAACATTCGAGATCGGATGGGAGCGCTTAATTTATTGTGTGCTCTAATGTATGCCCGAGATTTAAATCTACATCGATTGGAAATTATCGCAAAGGCAGCCGGTGGTGAAACAATCACAGCTACCGACTGTGGTGAGTTAACAACGCTTTCCAAGACTGCTAAATATCATTCTAAAATAGCTTGGAGTTTTAGCAACGATTACCGTATTTCCGACGGTGATCTATTCGGCGAACAGCAAAATAGTTGGTGGTGTTATGTGAGGAAGTTCTATCCTTACATCCAATCCGAAAAGATCTCAAAATATCCTTCCGAAGTCCAATCAGTTAAGGATTGAATTATGACCCCAACCTTCTTTAGCCCCGATATTACCTACGACCGGAGTACGACTAACTACAGTTTTATACTGGTCTCAGATATACTCAAAAATAAGGGTATTGTGAATCATGAATTCATGTTGGCTCTTTATGATGAAGATCTTAAAGGTGTGGATATTCATGATTTGGGAAAAGATACAGAGGAAAACGAAATCCTTCGTGTGAAGGCAATGGCGGAAGCTCGAAAGAATGGGTGGTTCTTTCTGAGAGAAGTTGTGAAGATACGGCAAGCTGGATCGAAACCATCATCCTTCGTTCTCGACAGGGCGTCAGCCGCGATGGCTTGGTGCTTCTTCAACGGGATTGATTATATCTCGTCTATACCAAGACAATGCGGTAATTCGACGTGTGCGTTAAGTTTACTGTCTTGGGTGTTAGATTCTTCTGGTTATGAATCAACAATTGGTTTGTTCGCTAAGAGCGATGTTGATAGAAAGCATAGCGTTGCTCGCACAAAAAATATAAACAATCTTCTTCCAAATTGGTTCGTATATCGCGACCCCATTAAAGACAAAGATAATACCGATGGCCGTTTCTACTCAGCTCTCAACAATAACTTTAGATCTTTGATTGGCCCAAAGGAAAAAGATCGCGCCGATAGAATGGCTCGTGGATGGGATGCTTCGGTAACATACTTCGACGATCCTGGATACGCTCTTAATTTCAGCATGATGTATCCAACCATGATGGCGGGAACATTCGCTATTCGTAATAAGGCTGAAGTTAGCAACAAACCACATTCTAATATCTTCACGATTACTCCTCCAAAAGGAAAGAGTGTGGAAGATGAGTTCATTCGGTCTATGACATACAACGCTATGCCATTTACAGAACTCATGTATGATTTCGTCGGAAAACGACTACTTAAAGAAATTGTAAAAGTGGTTTCCAAGAACAATATGGTTCACGGTAAATTCAATCCACTCGAATTGGGTTACACCACGGACTGGCTTCAAACACTATAGACAGAAATAAGCTCACTCTTGATATGATTTTGAGGAACTATTTAAGTATTGGATGAAGAAGAGAGGGAGCCTAGGCTCCCTCTCTCTCCAGTTTTCTTTTTTCTTTTTCTCGCTTAGCTTGTCTTTTCTCTAAAGCCGATATCTGAATGACATCTCCTACGATATCTCGTCTTACATGTCCTACACCATGACCACAAGCATCGATAGCATGTTCTGAAATATCTTCAGGTTGAGAAGATATATCTAGATAATCGTTAGTGTTATAATGGATGCGCATGAGATCCTTGTCAGCATTACCCTTACCAGTAAAAGCTAACTTAGTTATTGTTGGTGGAACTATGATGATGTCTTTACCCAGTGTCTGATAACATGCTCTACGCAAAGCATGAATGGCCAAGGTTAAGGCCAATGCTGCGGATATGTGAATATGCGCAAAAGCACCTTCACTCACCACTTCATGGGGGTTCCATTCGTTAATGAGTTGGATGTACTCGTGTTCTAAAGCATCGACTACACAGAACTGTTTAGAGAAAAGCTTGGACATCTCCTTCTTTTCGCGAAGAAGTTTTTGTCCTTCTATTTGATTTGTCTTATGGACAATTATGTTTAAGGGATTAAGCGATGTTACTTCTAACATAGCCCAACCTGATGTCGTGGTGGCAGGATCAACTGCCAATATCCGATAGGGTAAGGGAATGTCCATGATACAACTTTGTGTTATTTAAATCTTCATAGGGTAATGGAATCCTGAACCGATATCAATTTAAACAAGATCTATATTACTTATTTGAAGCGGGATAGTAATCCTGTTGTGGTATTCAAATAAAAAGGAATTATACATGAGCTATGTTACTCAACGGATTATAGACGGCGGTATCGACGCTATCACAAATGGCGCTGTGTTCATGTTCAGAGACGAGTCTGTCCATCGTGAACTCGAACAGCAGCTCGCTGTATTCGAAGATCGTGCGGACGTCACCAATGTCCTCAGCGTTAAACAGCTCAACGACAAAGAAGAAGGCAAACCGTTCACGCCCGATATGAATCGGGCCAATGATCACGGTACTCATTCCATTCAATGGGGAATCAGCACGCGTCTTAAAGGCGCTTATGCCTGCTATAAAGCTGGGGATGAACTGGAATGTATCCGCTACCTTCTCATCGCACTGGGATCGATATGTCATGCCCTTAACTGGGAAAAGGCCTCAAGCTATCTGAATGAGCAGAATCGCATTTTGTTCGCGATGAAGAAGGCCGAAGAAAAGGTCTGACATATTCTATCAAGTATACCATAAAAAGTAAATAAGGATTTGATCATGACTGAACTTAAATCATGGACACTCCGTCGCGACACGGCCGAAGAGCCGGTTCAATATTCGATTCACTTCGATCGTTTCCCGTCCCTTCGGCAAACAAGGATCACTAGCACACGACATGCATCCGCCGTCGAAACGTTATCCCTCAATGATAACGTCGTCGTGCGGGTAGCTATCGCACTTTTGTCTGAAGGTGCTCCTAAGGTCGATCCTGATACAATACATGTTGAACATTCGACGAAACTGAAATGGGAATCGTTCAACTCATATCAGATGGGGTGTGGTATGGTCGGATATAAGCAATCTACCGCGGAGAAACATTCTGGCGTCTATGACCCGCACACCGTACTGATCCATGAACATGCCGAGAATACTGATTCCGATGTCATGAGGGTCGTCGAGAATGAATGTGCGATGCTGGTTTATCTTCTCGATAAGTTCCGCTTCGACAATGACTTCATTTCCGACCATGCGAAATCATGCGGGATTGACTTTATCACTGAATCTGTCGAAGAACCAGAAGAGGATGACGATGGGAAAAATTAGAGAAATTCCTTTGGGTGGTAATACAACCGATCTCATTCGAACGATGTTCAGTGCAAATCCCATGGGATATCAGATGATAAATCTACAGCTTAACAAATACTACAGTACCCGTGATGGGAAGTTGCAGAAGATCGTGGACGTCTGTTCAGATAAACACGTCGTCAATCCGTTTATGTCCGATAATAAGGTCGACTACTTCCCTGATGGGAAAGTCAACTTAGTGAACGAGTCTGCCGACGATCTCATCCGTGAGATTTCCCACATCGGTATTCTCATGGAAATTATCTGCGAGTCCGGACTTGGTTTCAATATAGGGCATACTTCCGCTTCTAAACTTGATGTGGTCGTCGCTGAAGATGCGGAATCTGCTTTCGATTTGACTGGAAAATATGTTTGTGTCGGATGTGAAATAAATGAATTGTTCGACATATTGCTTTCGGTCTATCTTGAATACAATCGAATGTACAAAAGCTAACATTCTCATTTCGACACCATCTCGAAAGGGGTGGTGTCCTTAAGACAATGTTTTAACTTTAGAAAGGAATTCATTATGGTTGACAAACACATTCCAACATTCTTGAATCCTTCGCCTGCAACGGATGCTTTCTGGAAGAATGCGGCGCAGGAGAAGATGATGGAAATGATTCCAGCAGTTCAGAAGGTTTTGCGCGAGAAGCGCTAATCGGAATAAGGGTTACGATATGGCTTATGCAACTAAACCTATTCTTCCTGGAGAAAAGGAATTGCTGAATTGGACCGAAATTCACAAGTCGGCCTGTCAGTATGCTCGTGATGCTTACACCACAGAGTACGGTGTCGACTATCACGATGATCCGGAATATAAGACGGGTAATGATCGTCACGCATTCTGGCTTAAGTCTTTTGAAGATCGTCAGAAAGCACTCATCCTCAATCCACATCAGGATTGATCATAAAGGGGATTCGTCATGTCAAATCTAATCGAACAGATAATCGCGATGGAGGAAGGGAGGGGTGGAGACGCCCTTCTTTTGCAGCGCACGAGGGAGCACAGTAACAGTGCCCCAAACTACGTACGGGCAGATGCAATTATTCGCCGACTGAATACCATGAGTGGATATCAGTGGGTTCTACACACTCTCATATACGGTCGTACCGGCAGTGGTATCTATGGTACGATAGACGATGTCGTCCGGGCTGCTGAAAAGCAGTTCGGCGTTAAGTCGGATGTTCGGGAATGGGTTCCGTGTAATTACACGGATCCTGACTTTCCAATAAACCTACTTCCTGGCATATAAAGGAATTCGCTGTGGACGATTTGAAAATTGAATCCGGTAAGATATATCGTCGTATGGACGGTATGTTGGTCGCAGCTGGGTCTGTCCCGGAAATAACCGAACCCTATCTTCGTCTCGAATGGGATCTACAGCAGCGGTGCCTCAGTCATGGTTATCACAAGATTCCGTCATCTGAGGAAATTCTTCGACATATTGCCGATCTTGAAAAACAAGATGTCGACGTCGATAACCTCGAAACGCTGTATCTCATGGTGCATCATTTCGAAGTCCGCAGTAACCCTAAATTCCAAAAGATGGAAGTGGGTAAGCGGTATCGAATGTATTGGGATGATGGCGGGATATGTGATTATACCGTCACTGGTATCAATGAAGATCATGTCGCTATTCTCTGGGACAACGGAGCCGATACTCGATTCCAGTATACCAGCGGTATACATGAGAAAAGTAAGCCTCTTTAATCTAACTCGCGAGAAAAAGGAATTTACCATGGGACGTATGGTTGATAAATTCGATCTTATATATCCAACCGAGCCAGAAGCAGATACCACACACGTAGTATCGATGTGGTATATCCCTGGTGGATTCGACTATTCTAGTGCTCGAGTATTATGCCAGTGCTTTCCTAGTGAACAGCTTGCTAAGGAATTCGAAAAGCGGTGGGATCAGATTCCGGAGATGGCGGTCACAATGACCGTTGAGGAATATCGCGAAATCAAGAAGAAGAGCGCCGATCACGCCGTCCGATACAATGCGATGATGAAAGAAGCCGAGGAAACTGCAGCGGCTTATCGAGTATCCGATGCGCAATGGGAAGAAGAAATGCGACTTCAACGTGCTGAGGGATATTAATTCTCATAGGCGGAACATGTTCCGCCTATGATTAATGGTATCTAATATAAATCAACGAAAGGTAGTATCATGACTTATCTTAAGGTTAAGGATTTCTCGGTCAACTTGGATGATGAAATCGAGCAGTTCGCCCTGGGTATTGACAATCTTCCTTATGTTGTCTTTCGTCCCAACAGTTATGCCTGGGAATATGCCGAGCATGTTTTCGGTAAGGATTTTACAGGGAAGATCGCTTGTTTTGGTCATTATGAAAATGCGGTGCTTCTTCAGGACACCATCGGTCTCTAGTTTATGAAGATGTCCGTGTTTATAGTCATGCGGCATTTGAAGATTTTTACTAATCGTTACAAAATATAAAACCAAGATAGTAACTCTCAGTACTGGGGTAAACCCCAGTACTGATTAATATTATCAAACTCAATCAATCTTAAAGGAGACATTTATGTACATCATCCCTATGTTCCAGGCTGGCGATCGCAAAGGTCAGAGCATCATGAATGAAATCGAGGAAGGTAATCGCTGGAGCGATATGTGGAATGATATCTTTGTCAATCGCGAACATGACAAGGATTGGAATCACCTCGACACCTTCCAGGTGGCAGAGCGGCAGCGTGGTAACACCCACACCATCTGGGCCACTGGTCTCACATTCGATGGTGCGATGGATCTCGCCTGTCGTCTGACCGTCGGTAAAGACTATCTGCCTCCTAAGCGTGAAGATATGAAACTTACACCATATTTCGAATATGAAGTCGGCGATGTTGTTCCTGGTGATTTCCATATGCACCAGTTCAATCCTTGCGGTTTAAAATTCGACTATGTCTACGATGACGACAGTCGTATGGAAATCGATCGTGATCTGTGGTTCTCCGCTCACAAAGCGACGCCTCCTGTAAATAAGAGTGGGGTGATCGTCTCGATGTCGGAAGAAGATATTCCTGCGAAGATCATGGTAGTGTATTCGTACGACGATCGGTACTTCAGCGCGATCTTGCGCAAGAAATAATAATTACAAACAAAGATAGGGAGGAGCTCACGCTCCTCCCTATCTAATCCTTTATTTTTTTGTTTAAGCCTGGGTAAGCTCTTGTGGATTTGTAGACTGTTTGACGAGTACAGCTACACCAAGAGGGTTCAGTACCCGTTCGGCTTGTGTCACCTGCTGTAGAGCGGTGGCGACCTCTTGTTGGTTGACGTGATCTCCGATCTCGAGAAGAATATCCTTATTCCCATCGAGTGCCTGTATCTTACCGTCATCGTCCGCTTTATAGGTGACGTGATTATCGCCTTTGAAAGTCTGGATGATAGTTCTACCATCTTCCTGAAGCTTAGAGTGCTCCTCAACGATTTTGGTGACCGACTGATCGGAGGTAATATAACTATTACCAATCCTCAGGCTAAAGCCAGGAGAGCGTGTGGTGGGCTCGTGATCTACAATGGTACCGGACATGGGGTATATATCCTTTCTCAATTTGCTTTGCTACACTAGCAATATTAAGATAGGGATATAGCTATTTTTTATTTCTGAACCGGCTCATGTACCAGGTGCGGATACACGTTAAGATAATTTTCCTCTTTTCCACAGCTGTTACATTTGTGCGGAAACTGTGGAGGATCAGTTAGGAGAGCAAGTCCGTTATATCGCATTCTCCCTGTAGTACAGGTACATGCTTTATCAACTTGAATAGTGGTGACAGGAATTCTAATTTCAGTCATATCACTATTATCCTTCCCCAATACGAATCTTACTTACGTCTACAATACTTGTAGGGTTGCTTATCGCAAGTAGAAACTCAGTCATCTTCTGACGAATTTCAGGTGTGTCTTCGACCCCTTTAGGTAGAGGAACTTTAATATAGGTTTCAGTATATGTAACATCTTTATCAAAGGAAACACAGTGACTGAACTGATCCGAACGATTGATAACGGAACAGTCATCGACATGAAAGACGGCATGTGTTTCACCGCGAAGTGGTTTAGAATCCTTTTCCAGCTTTTCATCGCCGATATACGCATCTGCAGTTTCACACCAGTTATCAGGTAGACAAGGAGGCTCGTCCTTATCAGCGATGATTGAATCCAGTGGATAGGTCAACGGATTAATCGTGTAGAGCTGATCTGTTTCGACGATTGTACGAACAAGCATCCATAACTGACCAAGTACATTTAGACCCTTGTCATCCGATCCACTGCCCCAATACCAATCCCTCCAGCTATCTTCAACTAAGCGTCTACCATAAGTCTTAAGGAGTTTAGTCTTGACATATTCGTGCTGCTTAACCTTCTCGATGATAAGTTGGAACATGGTTCTAACTTTGACTTCTTTCTTGTCCCAGTCAGGCCGACGTTCATCTTTAAACTTCTGGGCAATTTGGAAAGCTTCATGAGCTGAGTTAGCACGATAGATGCAACCTCTGATCCTCGCTAGTTCTTTATAGTTAACGTTCTCGCTATCGATATATCCTGCCGGATCGAACTTAGAATAATGATAGGCCGCCTCTAAGGTATCGAAACGCATTCCCGCCCACTTAAGGCTAAAGCTAGAGAAGCTAGAAAATACGTAATAATCCGACTCGTAAAATCGGATCGTTTCCGCATCATCTCGACCATGACATTCGAAAAGTTCTTCTACTAAATTGAAGTCAGACGACAAAAGCTTATGTGTACCATCCGCTTCATATACCAAAGAGTTTGTATCTACTGCATTCAGTAATACATGTGTATCAGGACAGTACAGACACGATTCAATACGAACAAGGTCTCCTTTTTTATTCCGATACACATATCCGGTTTTCAACACTATATTTAACATGATCTTTCCTATCCGAGAATGTTTCTAAATGTTAGATTGATACGAGCACCAACGACTCGTTGTGTTTTAGGTATAGTGTGTTTCCAGTGTGTCTGAGTCTCACCGCACATCACAAGAACATCACCGTGAACCAGATCCAATTTTACATCTGGAATATCTTTCGTTTTATGTTTGAAAATAAAACGACGTTCCGCTCCTAGCGATAAAGAAGCGATGGTTGGATGAGGTCCAAGCTCTGGTTCATTATCAGAATGATACCCAACACTATCTCTCCCATCGTGGTAGAGATTGAGTAACACACCGTTAAAGCTAGTCTTCGTTAGATCCTGCATCTCATCTCTAAGACTAAGCAGCATGGGTGTCATGGGTAACGGGACACGATCCGAGCTAGAATAGCTATATCCTCTGTCTCCGTACCAACACGTCATTCTAGGCTCAGGAAAGGTCTTACCATATACCGTCACATGACGCTGTTCCCACGGCGTGTGTTTGTAAAAATAATCAAAGATGTTAGTGGGAAACATATCTGGATCTGTGGTCGTATAAAGAGATACGTCCGCATCTACCATAGCTAGATCTGTTTTAGTAAATACAGACATATCCCTATCTCCTATCTTGCTTCTAAAGCAGTAGCGATTCGGTCAAGATGCTTTACCTGATCTCGTTGATGTCTACAACTTGACACTGTAGCAATCATGATAATGAATAAGATAAAAGCACTGGTGTCTCCCCAACCCATATCACATTCCTTCTTTAGTTGACGGCGTTAACCGTATCTCAACATCCAAACCTACCTTATTGGCAAGCTCTTCGATCTTGTTAATATACTGACCAATGTTGATTATGTCCACAGTAGTCAAGAAAGGAGTGGTCGGCTTAAAAGAAAAAGTCGTCCGTCCTTCTTCTTGTGTAGTACAATCTATTTCTTCAATGATATCGTAAGGTGAGTTTGTTCCCTTTGGCCAATTCCAAAGACCATGTTCATCGTAAGACGAGCCATCGGCGTCAATAAATAAATACCCGTTAAATGGTCCTTGATGCCGTGATCTTTCACATATAGTCGCAACACTACCATCTCGCCGACGATACGTGGATCCCTGTGTCAGTTTTACCTCGGTGTCGGTAGATGTAGAATCCTCGTGAGAACCGATTGTTTCTTGAGTATGTCGATCATCATCTCCGGTAACTGCTGTGTATAAAACCTTATGCGTATCGTTGAGTTCGTCCATGACGTCAGGTTGTACCGTGTCTGATCCTTCTCTTATCTCACAGATCAGTGACAACCCTGATATGTTGGGGATTGTTGTACCATCGGGATTGTAAGTAATATTGTCAGAAGAGATAGACATACCGCCGCTCAGAACTTTGACAATCTTCGTAATCTTATTCGAAGCTGTTAAGTAAGAACTACCTTCTTTTATTTCGAGATCCGGTAATTCTTCGATGAGATCGACTTTGCTTCTGAAATAGGCCACTTTTCCATTTTTAGGATATACGTAATTCTCTTTAGTTATACCAGACCCATCATCTGTAAGTGCTACGATTGAAACCACAGCACCAGTTCCATCTCGATATCTTTTTCCTGGTTTTAGTTCTAAAGGTGGTAATTCGGTAATTGGACCGATTTCTTCACAGAGGTTAAACCTTGCGTCTTCGGGGGTAGGAACACGCTCGCCTCCGCGTATAAACGCATGATCCTCAAAAACATTGACAAAGGTATTACCGTATTGTTTTACCAATTGGACAGTATGACCAAAACCATTCTTATACGCATAGCCAACTTTCAAAAGGAGATCACGTCTTTTGGGTTCCCCAGAAGCAGGCTGTTTTGTTTTGCTATCGATTCTGCTACAGCTAACCATGTCTTCATCCTTTCCTAACTGCACCGCCTTGGACTGTTCAAACTCTTCTTCAGTTACCTGTTTATAAATAGAGCCGTTAAAGGCTTCATTGGGAACTAAACTACAACCAACGAAGTTGTATGGTTTTTTATTGTGATCGTAGAATACAGTTTTCCTAAAGGGCAGAGATTTCTTATTGTCTATGTAAACATATTCCCCACTAACTAATAGATAATGTTTTCCGACTTCTATTTTAAAATTAGGGTCTTCCAAATAACGCGGACGCGGTTCAAAGTCTTCACACCATGCGGACATTATAAGTCTCCTTAATAAATCTGTTCACACCATCTCTTCATTAAAAACATAAATAGATTTATTAAATAGAGAGGTGCTAACGCACCTCTCTATATTAGTTAACCATCGATGCATGCTCTTGAAATAAAGATTTGATTTCAGTATAGTCAGGTAAATTGAAAAACTCGCTGCCCATCTCCACACCATTGCTGTTTGGTGTTATGAGATAGCTGCAAAGCATCTCAACGGCTTCTTGTGAATTATACTTCTTTGTGACGTGATCTCCACTGATGTTGAACATAGTGGCAACCTTAGTTTGTTTAGAAATATTCATCGTAAGCGCATTCGTCGGATACTGCGCTGAGAAGTCAATATCATTAAGCCAAACATACACATGGGTGTGGTGATTAGGCCATTCTTTAAATAGCTTAATACCCTTAGCATGCATATTCTGCGGCACCAATACAGCGCCGCCTGCGGTCAAGAGTTCATCGTCACGATCGGATCTAACATCCATCCCAGTACCGAGAACATATCCTTCCTTCAACCAGTCCTCAAATAGGACCGTTGTGGCGTTGATTGTCTGATTAGGGTAGAACTTACACGGCGTAGCATCACACGTCTGTAGCATGGTCGTAAGGTCCTGATTGAGCCATTCTAGGATCTGTAGACCCATGCCATCCCACATGGCGTATAATGCATAGGCTGTAAAATATTTAGATAGCATCGCACGATGCCAATCTTCTGTCTGTAAACCATCAAGATCTTCACCAACATCGATCTTAAGTTTACCACCAATCTCAAACTTCTTTAAGATGTCATCTAGTCCATAGGACGTCTCTTTACCATCCACTTGTCGAATATAACTGTATAGCGACATAGAGTCTACAAATTGATAGTGAGACGTAGTGGAGAGCCAGTGCCACTTTTGGGTGAAGTGCTGTACATCTCTTGGATCTTCACGCCAGTTAGCATATCCCAATCCTTGCTTTAGCATGTCGGGATGTGCGAATATTTCGTGAAGTGGAATACCTTCTTCTTTTAAGACTTTGAGGATTTGAGGAATATCGAAGCCGATGTTCCATACCCCAATGAAGGATACCTTTGTCTCGTGCATCTTAGACCATATCCAGCGGATCATGTCGACTTCTGTTTCTCCCGCGTAGAACTCATAGATGAAGGGAAGCTTACTCTTCATCTCATCTAGATCACCGTGACTATCGAATATACTCGCTACGAGAGGATCGATAATTTCATGTGCCGCTTTTTCAATGTCTTCTAATGTGATGTCAACAAAGACACCGTTCCTTGGTTCTACCATAAAGCTTTTCTTACACGCTAAGAATACCTTATTCTCGGCGGTGAATACCATCAGTGGTAGTTTACCATAGGAGGATTTAAGTAGGGACATTTCAATATCGAAGAACCCTGTGGTGGGTGCTTGAGGGATCTTATTAGCCTTCTCCAGGTTCTTCTTGTAGAGGAGGCCTATCCTAGCTTCAATGGACAGATTAGCGCCGTAGACATACGGAGATTGATATACAGAGCGCCTTTGTTTAGGACTTAGGAAATTAGGTGTAAAACCATTGTTCAAAAGGCTAAATATTTCCTTGTCTCTATTCTTATACGAAACAGTATAAGGATCTAGACGACTAAGAGATTCAAACTCTTTCTTATCAGGATGATCTTGAAAAGAAGGCTGGGTTAACCAAAAAGTCATCTTAGGTGCTTTATACACCTGCAGTCTGGGTTCTGTGGTGCCATCTTCATACTCAACAATTTCTGAAGATACAACAGCATCTTCACCGCGACCTGTGTCTGGTACATATGCTGAATGTAGTAGAGTTTTAGCGGCAATAATTTTTGGCATTGTAATACACTCATGTTCTATTTCTATCATGAAGATGATGGTTTTAGGATCATAAATAAAGTCATCTTAAAATGATGATATTCTGATAGTACAGGGACTGAAAATAATGATCATTCTAGACCCAGGACATATTTATCAACTTGACGATGGACAGACATTGAAGTTTGTAAAGCGTGGTGGTGGGGCTATTCAATATCCAGAAGAATGGCCTGGTATCCAGACTCAAGCTGTTATGCGTGCATTGATTCGATATATGGTTGATGGTGACGGACATCCGTATTTCGGTAGGATTTACAATCTATGGCAATTGGGGTCAACCGAATCCGCTCCACTCTCAATATACCGCATCCCTCAGGTTTATGAGATCGCTTCAATACTTAAAAATAGAAGTGAATATCTCAATGCTATATTGAATTGTACAGAAACTCAGGACGCGATTTACTGGTTGGACGAGATGTGTATTCGAGAGACTAAAGGAAGATATGCATCCAATCATCCTGAGATTTATGAAAGTGTGGATTGTGTTCGTATGGCGTTATGGAATTACGAAGCCAGAGCACACCGTCGCAAACAAGAGAAGGTTAACAGAGAAGAACCAGCACATGATGACTCACAGCGTCTTAAAGCTTGGAGAGATCATCCAGCATCTGATGTACCTTTTGGTCCTTATGAAATAGAAAGAAGACCAATAGGGCCAGACGGACATATCGTTTTAGAAACATAAAGAATGAAACACATAGTTAGTTAAGTAGTAAGGAGGCAATGCCTCCTTACTACTATTTATATCAATCGTTATAAGTTAGGTTGACGCTATACGCATCCAACGTAGCGGTAGTTATAAACGGTAATGGATCATCTACGCCAATCACATCCATCGTGACCTTACCGTCTACATGTAGCTCACCTGTAATAGGGCTTAATACTCCATGTAGTGTAGTGGTTGTTTTAAAACAACCTCTGCCTAATTTACTAGTCAAGAGCGATGGAGAATCATCGTATTGATTTTTACCCTCTCGGATCGGGAATACATAATTGGATTCAACTGATAGACACGTACTGCCAATCTGATCCACGTCTGTGAAAATAGAAAGTTCAAATAAATCAGTCGGTATTTTAAAATATTCAGTAGTTGGGCGATCCTCATTTATAAAAGTGATCCCTATAATTATACTTTCAATGAAGCCATTGTGACCAACCCGATTCTCCATACCTCTTCTTTTATAGGAAAGATCAGAATCTATAGTGTATTGACATACGTCCAATATTGGTATAATCACACCAGTCCGAAGAAATACCGCCGTGTCTTTAAATAAATATTGTTTCCAGGGATCGTTTCTAACATCGATAGTCAATTTATCAGCCATGTAAATCTTCCTTCTTTAGTTCAAATTATCTGATCTAAAGATGAAAAAACATTTTAATACATAAACATAAAGAATGGGAGAGGCAGGCCGCAAGGCCTGCCTCTCTCCACTTGGGACCCTCTTTCGAGAATTGGTTTAAACAGCAAGTTCTGCCGAGTAGTTCGGGCTAAGCTCAACCGGCGTATGACCGATAGCGCCCAGCTGGAACTGCAGACCCTTAACTTCCATACAGATACCGACCTTGTTCGACATCATCACGATTTCACGGGTCGTGGTCGCAAAGCGACGCATCGAAGCACCGTTGATGGTGGGGATGTAGTTGGTCGAAACCATACCGCAGTCACGGATCTGGGCAGCCGACAGAATGCTGGTCATGTCCGACTCGATCACAGGAACGATGTACAGACGCTGAATCATACAGTCGAAGTTGGTCTTGATCACGTCGAGACGATAACCGTTAGGCAACAGCATCGAGTAATCAGCACCGGTAGCCGTAGCAGCCTTGTCGGTGAGTTCCGGATAGTAATCGGTGATACCGATAACCAGGTCAGCAATGGTCGAGTGAGCCCAGCACTTAAGAACCGGACGTTCGCCAGCCTTATACTGGTTGAGCATCAGCGACTGTGCGAACAACGAAGTTGCCAGCGACAGCAGACGAGCACGGAAGCGACCATGAATTTCGACCAGACGGGTCGATTCGTTCATGACGTTGATGTCTTCGTCTGCGAAGTCCAGAACCGACGTAACAACGGTAGGCTTGACGAGCGAAGCTGCAAAGCTCTGTTCACCAA
>Ga0209231_1000455_pt1 | contig 22898 bp, 27 predicted proteins | sample Deesub45470m_DNA_FD_188086 | JGI IMG/M metagenome (GOLD analysis project Ga0209231, IMG submission 188086) | Deep subsurface microbial communities from North Pacific Ocean - 450_OLKR46/470m Metagenome (SPAdes) (version 2) | ecosystem: Environmental > Terrestrial > Deep subsurface > Unclassified ... | reverse complement strand
AAACGCTCAATACCAGTATTTATTAAAGATCCAAAAGGTGAAATTCATATTATTGCGACTTTATTGAATGATGATAAATTTGAAAAAGGAAATATATTAATGTATGTTGGAAAAACCATTGTGTAATATTAATAATAAAGTAAATATTAACATATGAAAACAGTAAAAAAAGTTGGAATTGTACTACTGGGAATTATTGCAATTGCATTAATTTCAGCATTATTTATTTCTAAAGATGCAAGTTATGAAAAATCGATTATCATTAATGCTCCTGTTGAAGATGTTTGGCAACATGTAGCAACTTTTGAAGCACAAGGTAAATGGAGCCCCTGGGGTGTGTATGATCCTGAAATGAAAAAGGAGTTAACAGGTATTGATGGTACTGTAGGAGCAAAACAAAGTTGGGATAGCGAACATGAAAAAGTAGGAAAGGGAACTCAAACTATTTTTAATGTTGTTCCCCTACAAATTATTGAAACCGATTTAAAATTTTATATTCCTTATGAAAGTGAAGCGAAAGGATTTATAAAATTAGAAAGTGAAGGTAACGGAACAAAAGTAACTTGGGGTTTTAATAGTGAAATGCCTTACCCATTTAATTTAATGAAATTATTTATGAACTTAGATGAAATGATGGAAGAAGATTGGAATTTAGGGCTAACTAAGCTTAAAGATCTTTGTGAAAACCCTTAAAAAGCAGTATTCAATGTAGGATTAATGTTTTACAGAAAAAGAGTCGCTAAGTTTTAAATTTAGCGACTCTTTTTATTTGTTGTTATCAATTAATCGTTTTTCCAGTAACTAGGATTTGCATCTTCAGAAACTTGATTCCAATAATCTTGTGTTACTTTATGACCATCAAAAGTTTTTAGTCTACGTTGAAATACCCAAACGGTTGGGTTAAAAACCATATCTGTGGTTGCAACAGTATACAATTGAGGTTCTTCCTCAGATTTTCTTTTTTCTTCTTCTATGATAACTTCAAAGCCATTATGTTCTAGTAATTTTTTCAAAAAGTCTTTACGGTTTTCATCAATCTTTTTTTCAACAAAAGTAACTCTTGTATCGCCTATACTTCCAAATGAATGTTTTCCTTCTAATGCCATAATTTCTTAATTAAAAACGCTACTTAATTCATAAATGTATTCGTATAACGGACTGTATAGACCAAGAACTACAATACCAATTACAGTAATTAATAGGCCCAAACGCATATATAACTTATTTTTGAAATGCGGAATTGGATTTTCACCTTTTCTTAAAAACATAGCTCTAACAACTAATAAATAGTAATATAAAGAAATAGTTACATTCACTACCGCTAAAAATACAAGAAAGTAATATCCTTCACTTGCTGCTGCTGTGAATAAGAAAAACTTACCAAAGAAACCTGCAACGGGTGGTATTCCAGCTAATGAAAACAATGCTAAAAGCATTACTAAACTTAAGTTTGGATTTGTTCTGTACAAACCTTCATAATCGCTCATGTTTTCTTTCCCTGTTTTTAAAGAAATAGCCTGAACAACTCCAAAAGCAGCTAAATTGGAAAAAATGTAAATCATTACAAAATATACTACAGTAGCAGTTCCTAATTGTGTCCCTGCAATCAAACCTAATAGTATAAACCCAGCTTGTGCAATAGATGAAAAAGCTAAAAAGCGTTTCATATTTTGTTGGCGTATCGCAAATAAATTACCAATAAACATGGTGGCAATTGCAATTACATACACTATATTCTCCCAAACGTGCATCAGAGGTTTAAAAATGGTAAACAATAAAATCATTAAAATAAATACTGCAGCTCCTTTTGAAATTACTGATAAATACGAAGCAACACTAATAGGTGCTCCTTCATAAACATCTGCAGTCCAAAAATGAAATGGAACGAGAGATATTTTAAATGACAAGCCTGCAAAAAATAATATAAAACCTAAAATAGTTAAGTTGTTCGCTGAAATCACTTCAATAATATCATGAAAGAATATAGAACCTGAAGTTGCATACAATAATGAAATTCCAAATAACGAAATTCCTGAAGCTAACCCTGCAGATAAAATTAATTTAATACCAGATTCACTTGAAATTCTTTTTGAAGTTTCATAAGCAGCTAATGCAGCTACCGGTAAAGTTGATAATTCTAACCCTATATAAAACATTAAAAAGTCACCAGAAGAAATCATAAAATACATTCCTAATAATGAGGAAAATAATAAGATAAAAAATTCCGTTCCTCTGTCTTGACTTACAATTTTTTCTTGAATCCAATCAGCTGATTGCAATAACAAAATAAATACGCCAATATTCAACACATTTTTAAAGAAGTGTATTAAACTATTTGTTTGAAAAGACCCACCAAACATACTGCTTTCATCGATGGTTAAAAACCCCACAGCTGTATGAATTCCAAATAAAAATATAGCCAAATGTACGATGCTACTTTTCTTATTTTTAGGTATAAATATTTCCGCTATTAGTAACAATAGTATAATTGCTAGTAATATAACTTCTTGTCTCATTAATAAAAAACTACTAAAATTCATTTTTCTTTATCTTTTAAAATTTGTGATAAGCTTTTTGCTTTAGGCTTTAAGCTTTTTATTTATTAACAATCACTTCAACTTCGCTCAGTGACCAAAAACTTTCAAACTTTTAACTTTGTACTTTAAACTTATTTACAATACTCCTTTAATAAACGGGTCAATACTTGCCATTATCATATCACTTAACCAAAGTGGTGCAACACCCATTCCAACTATTGGAATTAGCAATAACAAAATACCTGTTTTTTCATACCAAGTTGCTTTTGGTAAATCTATAAAATCATTATTAACCAAAGGTCCCATCATAATTTTTCCAACAAGTCTAAGAATATAAACAGCTGTTATAACAATTGAAGAAACCGCAAGAATTGTTAGAATTCTATTAAACATATTCGGATTTTCAAAAGCACCTACAAAAATATTCATCTCAGCTACAAAACCACTAAATCCAGGTAATCCTAAATAAGCCATACCAGTTATCACATAAATAGCACCAATAAAAGGTAATACTTTCATAAGTCCACCTAATTTATGAATATCTCTAGTATGCGTTCTTCCGTAAACCATTCCAATCAATGCGAAAAACATGGCTGTTAACAACCCATGTGATAAAGATTGAAGTATAGCTCCATTCCATGCAATTTTATTCATTGTTAATAAAGCAAATAAAACCAACCCTAGGTGACTAACAGATGCATAGGCATTTATGTATTTTAAGTCAGTTTGCTTAATAGCCCCAAAAGCGCCATAAACTACACCAATTGCTGCTAATATGATAAAGAACCAAGACCAATGCATTGCTCCTTCAGGCAATAAAAACATAGCAATTCTAAAAACACCATAGCCTCCTAATTTCATTAATACACCTGCGTGTAACATAGATACTGCTGTTGGAGCAGAAGCATGACCGTCAGGTGACCAAGTATGAAAAGGAAATAAAGCTCCAAGAACTGCAAATCCAATAAAAGTTAAAGGGAAAAATAATTTTTGAGCTTCAAAAGGAATATTTACTTGAGCAATTTCTAGAATATTAAAAGTTAAAGCACCTCCATCTGCATTCGAATTAAAGTATATTCCTAATACCCCAACTAATAAAACTGCTGAAGCTCCCATTAACATTAATGTTAATTTCATTGCAGAATATTCTTTAGGGCCACTTCCCCAAATACCAATTAATAAATACATTGGGATAACTGCTATTTCGTAAAAAACAAATAAAGTAAACAAATCAATCGAAATAAAGAATCCGTAAACGCCAGTTGATAAAATTAAAAGAGAGATAAAAAACTCTTTAGGTAAATCAGGCATTTTCCAAGAAATAAATACACCAGCAAGTACCACTATTGTAGTTAATGTAATTAATGAAACTGAAATACCATCTACACCAATTGCATAGTGTATATTAAATTGTTCAAACCAAACAACATCTTTGGTAAAAATCATGATACTATCATTAATAGCTCGTTCCTTTAAATAAGCTAAAACTAAATTGATAGCCATTCCAAGTTGAAACATACTTCCAACCATTGAAACTAAGCGTGCCTGTTTTAAATCTTTCGTAAATACTAAGGCCATGATTGTTAGTACAGGTACAACGACAAAGAGTGATAAAATATCCATATATATTTATTCTAAATAATAGTTGAAAATGTTTTGTTATTCAATATTCCGTCAACCTGAACTCGTTTCAGGTTCACATAACGATTTGGAATCAATATGATGAGATTCTGAATCAAGTTCAGAATGACGAATAATCTATTGTTAAACAATTTCATTTTATTAATTTTTCATTTTAATTGGTCCATAAATAAATAAAAACGATTGCAAGTATTACAACTCCAGCTATAAAACTAAAAGCATAATCTTGTACTTTACCAGATTGCATTCCTTTTATTCTTTTAGAAATTACAACTGTTTTATTTCCGATGCCTTCCATAGTTCCATCAACAATTTTCTTATCGAATTTTGCAATTGGCGCCGCTATTAGGTTAAATATTATTTTTTTTGTTATGAATAGGTAAATTTCATCAAAGTAAAATTTATCGTATGTCCATTTGTAAAATACTCCAAATGAAGTTGCAAATTTATCTGCTAAATCATTTTCTTTTTTGTAGAAAATCCAAGCAAGTGTAATTCCTATCAATCCAACTGAAACGGCAGTAATAGCCAATGGATAATTTAAATGTGCTTCAAACCCAGCTTTATCAGCAGTTATCAATTCACTAAAAGGAATAAACCCTGCTGTAATGCTCAAGAAAGCTAAAACGAGTAATGGAAATGTCATTGATAGAGGAGATTCATGTGGTATATGTTCATATTTATTATCTTTCCCCCAGAAAATTCCAAAGTAAATTCTAAACATATAAAAGGCGGTTAAACCAGCAACAAATAATCCAACTGCATATAACAATTTATTATGTTGAAAGGCAGCAACTAAAATTTCATCTTTACTATAAAACCCTGCAAAAGGAGGTACCCCTGAAATTGCCAATGCGGCAATTAAAAAAGTAATATTTGTTATAGGCATATATTTGCGCAAACCACCCATATCTTTTAAATAGTTACTATGAACTGCGTGTATCACCGAACCTGCTCCAAGGAATAATAACGCTTTAAACATTGCGTGTGTAAATAAATGGAACATAGATGCCATATAACCTACACCTTCGTGACCATCATAGCCAGAAACACCTAAAGCCATCATCATATAGCCAAGTTGTGACATTGTTGAAAATGCCAACACACGTTTTATATCGGTTTGTGTAATTGCTATTATTGCAGCAAATAAGGAGGAGAATCCACCAACATAAGCTACAATATTTAGGGCGAAACCATCATCAACAAAATAATACATTGGAAACAAACGAGCTACTAAATAAACACCCGCAACAACCATTGTTGCGGCGTGAATTAATGCCGAAACAGGTGTTGGCCCTTCCATAGCATCTGGTAACCAAATGTGTAATGGGAACATGGCTGATTTACCTGCACCACCAATGAATATTAAAATTAATGCCCAAGTAATAGCAGACAATCCCATAAATGAAGTTGAAGCCCAATTTAAGATAGCATTTCCTTCAGGATTGTTTAATGTTTCAAAATCGTATGTACCTGTATAGTACCCAATAATTAAAATTCCTACTAAGAAACCTAAATCAGCAAAACGAGTTACAATAAAAGCTTTTTTTGCCGCAGATACGGCTGATGGTTTGGTGTAGTAATATCCAATTAATAAGTAAGATGAAACCCCAACCAATTCCCAAAAAATATAAATTTGAAAAAGGTTTGTTGCTAATACTAGTCCAAACATTGAAAACGAGAATAATCCTAAAAATGCAAAAAACTTAGTATAACCATCATCACCTTTCATATAACCTCTACTGTAGATATGTACCATTAATGAGACTATTGAAACAACAACAAGCATCATTACGGATATTGGGTCAATTAAAATACCCATATCAATATGTAATGTTTCCGTAAAGTTCAACCAAACTGTTTTTTCAACAAATGTTTGATAAACACCTTCAACTTTACCACTCACAAAAAAGTATTGATACGCTGTGTAAAATGATAATATTGCGGAGGCTGATAAACCAGCAACACCAATATATCCAGAAACTGCTGGTTTTATTTGTTTATTAAAAATTCCAAGCAACAAGAAAGCCGCAAGCGGAATAAGAGGTATTAATATTATATAACTTATATTCATATTTTAAAAGTTTTAAGTGTCTAAAATGTCTAAAGTGCCTAAAGTATTTAAAGATTTAATTTTTTTCCTATTGAGGTGAATATTGCCACTAATTCACTTGCTTCGTTTATAATTAATTCAATTTTATCGGTTTCTAACCATTGTAAAGAATCGATAATTTCTAACCAATAAACAGTTTCACTTGCTTCACTTTCACATATTTTTATTTTATTTTTAAAATCTGCTTTACTTCTAGACCTATTTGCTTCTCTATAATTTGCGCCTATGCTTGTGCCTGACTTCGTTAGTTGGTTTTTTATTACCTTACCTTCTGAAGTAAAAGGTAATTCAACAGAAAGTTTAATAATGCTAATAGCAAAATTTTTAGTTCTTTTCTCTAATTGTTTACTAAACTCTTTATTTTCCATTTTATAATTTTAAGTACTTTAATTTAACAATTCTAGGCACTTCAAACTTAAGCCCACTTTAAGTACTTTAATTCTAATATTTCATAGTTTCAGTGTCCTTAACTTCTACAGAACTAATTTGTCTGTAAAGGTTAATAATTATAGCTACTGCCAAAGCAGTTTCAGCCGCAGCAACTGCTATAATAAATATTGAAAAGAAAACGCCTTGTAACATATCTGGATATAAATATTTGTTGATTACAACAAAATTTATGACAGAGGCATTCAAAATTAATTCAATAGAAATTAAAATTGAAATCAAGTTTTTCCGTGTTATAAATCCGTAAACGCCAACAAAAAACAAGATAGAGGTTACGGTAAGTAATTCGTATATGCTAATTCCGGCTATCATATTGCTCTTTTTAAAGAAGTCTGAAGTCCGAAGACCGAAGACCAAAGTTGATTTTTCATTATTTAATGTTTTTTCTAAATGCAATCATCATATTCATTAAATTAAATGATGCATTATAATGTTTATCGAATTCTTGTTCTGTAATATATTTTCTCCTTTTTGCTTTATGTAAGCATGTTACTACTTCGGCTAATGAGCGAATAGCATACCCCATAAATTTTTTAAATTCTGGGTTCGTTTGCCCTATAGATCCCTCTGAGATATTTAGAGCAATTGAATCAGCAGCTCTTCTTATTTGAGAAGAAAGATTATAAACTTCTTTATCTGGAAACTTTTTAGACAACATATCTATGTCTTCACCTATTTCAATAGCTTGCTGCCAAATAATTAAGTTTTCAAATTTAAATTTCATTTCCGTTTTTATATTTTCTCTTTATTTTTCTCTTCAGGCTTCTGACTTCCGACTTCGGTTTTTAAACTTCCTTTTGCAATTACAATTGCTCCAATCATAGAAGCTAATAAAAGCACACTAATTACTTCAAAAGGCAATATAAATCCACCAGCCTCATAACTTAACAGTCCCATTCCAATGGCTTCAGTTGTAGTTGTATTGTAATTCTCAACAACTGTAAAAGGATGTGAATAAATAGTAGTTAAAAAGACACCAAGACCTAATATACTAGCTAAACCAACTATTATTATTCTTGAAGTTTTTACCATTTCCAGCTCCATTTCAATATGATGTACCAATAACACAGAAAATATTATTAATACAATAATTCCACCTGCATAAACAGTAAGTTGAATGGCAGCTAAAAAATTATAATCAATTAAAAAGTAGATTCCTGCTATTCCAATAAGCGCAAACAACAGAAAAATAACAGATCGAAGCATTTTACGACTGGTAACAGAAGCAATTGCAAAAACAATTATGATAATTGCTACTATATAAAATATAATTTTTTCCATAAACTTAATCTTCTACACCAGGCATTAATTTAGAACCTGGTTGGTTTAAAACTTTAGTTAATGCAGATCTGTCGTACACGGAGTTTTCATAGTTTTGAGCCCATAAAATTGCGTCTGTAGGACAAGCCTCAATACATAAACCACACATAGTACACATTCCTAAATGGTAAATGTGTTTGTCTATCATTTTTTTCTTCTTCCCTGTTTCAGGGTCAATTTGTCGATCCCAAATAATTTCAATGGTTCCATTTGGACAAGCTAATTCACATTTCTGACAACCAGTACAACGATGTTCATTGTTTTCGTCATGTGGCATCACTACTTCACCACGAAAACGGTCAAACATTTTTAAAGTATCTCTATTGTCAGGATATTGTTGCGTAATTGCTCCTTTTCTTGCCGTTAAAAAATACTTTCCAGTAACACTCATACCAGTAAGTAGTGTTTTTATCCCTTTATATATATCTCCAAAATAACTCATAATGTATTTAAATCTCAAAAAACAAAAAACAAATCTCAAATAAATCTAAATGAAGAGTTTCTAAATTATAAAAGAAAATAGTTCATTTAAAATTTCTTTAATCTTTACATTTAACAAATGTTTTTTTATGTTTTATTTTTTTATTAAAAATATCTTTTTTACTCTATTTTTTATTAATTAATTATCTTTCAACACCTTCAATTTTTTCATATATTTCTTATTGTCATTTGATGTTTGTCATTTGATGCTTATTTTAAATTTGAATTGTTAGGTTAAGCCAAACAACTAATGCCATTAAAATGATGTTTAATAAATTTAGCGGAAGTAAATATTTCCATTCCAATGTTAGCAATTGATCTATTCTTAAACGAGGGAAAGTCCATCTGAACCACATCATTAAAAAGACGATCACCAAAGTTTTTCCTAAAAACCAAAACACTCCTAATAAAGGAATAGATTCTGTAATTCCGAAAGGAGATAACCAACCTCCAAAGAATATAGTAGTTGCAATGGCTGCAATAATAAACATATTTATAAATTCAGCTAAAAAGAAGTAAGCAAACTTCATCCCAGAATATTCTGTATGAAACCCAGCTCCTAATTCAGATTCAGCTTCAACCAAATCGAAAGGCGCTCTGTTGGTTTCGGCAGTTCCAGCAATCATATAAATCATAAAAGCTATAACTGCAGGGATATGTCCTTGAACAATTAGCCAACCATTTTTTTGAACTTCAACAATTTCTGAAAGTTGTAAAGAACCTGTAATTAAAACCATTGTAAGTAACGATAACCCAACTGAAAGTTCGTAGCTAATAGTTTGAACACCACTTCGCATTGCCCCAATTAAGGCGAATTTGTTGTTACTTGCCCAACCTCCTAATAAAATTCCAATAACTCCAATTGATGAAATTGCAATTAAAAAGAAAATTCCAATATTGATATCAAATGCTTGAAATTCTTGAGTAAAAGGGAAAACAGCCAACGCCATTAATGAAGAAACAATTACAAAATAAGGTGCTAAATTGTATAAAAACATATCAGCTTTAGCCGTTCCTGTCAATTCTTTTGAGACTAGTTTTAAGGCATCTGCCATAGTTTGTAATAATCCCCAAAAGCCAACTCTGTTTGGCCCAATACGCAATTGAAACCAAGCAGCTACTTTTCTTTCAAGCAATACTAGGTATAAACCCGCAACAGCAAAAATGGCTAAATAAACCACAGCTATTAAGACCATTTCGGCAATGCTCGCTACACCTTCCGGCATGATGCTAAAAAGCCAATCGTGAATATTTTTTGTGATACTTAATGTTATCATTATAAATTTTTTATCGGTCAATATCTGGTACTACAATATCTAAAGTTGCCATAGATGCAACCAAATCTCCAATTTTACCTCCCACAGCAATATGATTTAGCAATGATATATTGGAAAATCCTGGTGAGCGAAACTTTAATCTGTACGGATTTTTAGTTCCTGTGCTTACTATGTACACTCCAAGTTCACCTCTGGCGGTTTCTACTTTCTGGTAAAATTCACCTTTTGGTAATTTAATAACAGCATTTGTTGCTACTTGAATATCTCCTTCAGGAATATTATCAATTAATTGTTCAATGATTGACATAGATTCCCACATTTCTTGAATTCTAACTTCGTAACGTGCTAAACTATCCCCTTCCGTTTTTAAAGCTTCTTTAAATGTAACTTTATCTAAAGCACTATATGGATGGTGTTTTCTAACATCGCAAGAATACCCAGAGCCTCTTCCAACAGGACCAGAAGCACCAAATGAAATAGCATCTTCTTTAGTTAAAATTCCAACACCTTTCATTCTTTTTTGAAATATCACATTTCCAGTAAGAAGCGTGTCATATTCTGGTAATTTTGTTTTAAAATGAGCAATAAAATCTTTCGTTCTTTTTACAAAATTCGGATGAATATCGAACATCAGTCCGCCAGGAATATTGTAGTTCATAGTTAAACGAGCACCACAAGTTTCTTCAAAAATATCGTTAATTAATTCACGATCTCTAAATCCGTAAAAATAAGTAGTTAATGCACCAACATCCATTCCCATTACTCCCCACCATAATGTGTGAGATGCAATTCGTGTAAGTTCACCAATAATGGTTCGTATAACTTTAACTCGGTCAGGAATTTCTAATTGCAGCGCATTTTCAACAGTTAAACAAACAGCTTCATTATTTATGTGTGATGATAAATAATCCATTCTATCTGTTAAGTGAACTATTTGTTGATAGCTATCGCGTTCGCACATTTTTTCAATAGAACGATGGATATATCCTAAATCTGGTTCAACTTTTTTAATGATTTCACCATCAATGGTTAATAATAAACGTAAAACACCGTGTGTTGCAGGGTGTTGAGGTCCCATATTAATGAAATATTCTTCGGATTTGAAACTGTTCTTTATAGTAGTAGTATCCATTTTTACTTATTTAATAACCATATTAATTTCATCTACATAATCTTTTCTAAGCGGAAATCCGTCCCAATCTTCAGTTAAAAAGAGTCTTTTTAAGTTTGGATGGTTATTAAATATGATTCCGAAGAAATCAAATACTTCACGTTCATGAAATTCGGCAGTTTTCCAAATATCATAAACAGAATCAAAAGTTGGATTTTCTCTATCTTCAGTTTGAACTTTTACAACAACAATATGTCTATGTGTGGTAGATTCTATATGATAAACAACTCCCAATTCCTTTTCATAATCAACACCACTCAAACAAAATAAATAATCGAAATTAGTTTCGGGATTGCTTTTTAATTGAGACATTAATTGGTGAAGTTGTTCAGGTTTTACCTTGATATTTAAGAACTGTGAGCCTTCTTCAGTAAATTCCAATTCTGGAATCCAACTGTTTATTAAATTTTGTAATGCTTCGTTAGTCATAAATTCAGTTTTATAGTCCTTCATCAAACCCATCAACTGGATTTACTTTATGTTTCATACTTTCTGTCCTAATTTTATCTTGCAGCATTAGCATACCTTCTAGTAAAGCTTCTGGGCGAGGTGGGCAACCAGGGACATAAACATCAACCGGAATTACATGGTCAGCACCTTTTACAACAGAATATGTATTATAAAAAAAGGGACCTCCTGAAATTGCACAAGCTCCCATAGCAATCACATATTTTGGTTCGGACATTTGGTCGTACAATCGACGTAAAACAGGTGCCATTTTATTAACAATAGTTCCTGCAATAATAATTAAATCGGCTTGTCTTGGGGAAGGTCTTGCAACCTCAAAACCAAATCTGGAATAATCATGGCGAGCAGCTCCTGTTTGCATCATTTCAATGGCGCAGCAACTGGTACCAAAATAAAGCGACCAAAGTGAATTTGATCGCCCCCAATTAATTATTTGATCTAATGAAGTAACAATTACGTTTGCTCCATTTCCGGCAGGAATTACTTTTCCAGGAAAATCTGTAGGTACTTCAGGAACTTTAAAGTTAGGTTCCAATTCATTTATAAATCGTTTTTTGTCTACTCCCATTTTAATGCTCCTTTTTTCCAAGCGTATAATAAACCTAATCCTAAAATGATTAGAAAGATGATAATTTCTATAAATGCAACAGCTCCTAAATCTTTAAAAACAACAGCCCAAGGAATTAAAAAGGCTACCTCAACATCAAAAATTAAGAATAAGATTGCAAATAAATAGTAGCCAACTTTAAATTGAACCCAAGTAGGGCCAATAGTTGTCATACCACTTTCGTATGGTTCACGCTTTTGCGGATTGTCTGATTTGTGTGATATTAAATTTGATAAAAAGTTTGCTCCAGCTACTAAAACAATACCTGCAAGTAAAAATACAACGATAGCTTCAGACCCCATTTTTTAATATACTTTTTTATTAGCTGCCAAAATTAGCAGTATTAATTAGATTGATAAATGATTAAAATCAGTTAAATTGAATTATTTTTTATTTAACTGTATATGTTTCTCCAGAGAAAAATAAATCGTCCGTTTTTTTGAATTTTGAATTAGCTTTTACTTGCTTTGTTAAAGCATCTTCGCGCTCTTCAAGCGTAACATCATCAAAACTTCTTATAATTCCGGTTGCCACTGGATATTCTAATCTTACCAACATTTGGTGCAAGGTAGGGTCTTTTTCTTTAGCGTCATGGACTAAAAGATCTTCTTGTGTAATACCGTTTTCACCAATGGTAACAACTTCTAATTTTAATTTATTAAGCACTAAACCTTTATCACGGTTTTTACCAAAAATCATTGGTTTTCCATGTTCCAAGAAAATTTGTTTGTCTTCTTTTACATCTTTATCGGTAATATTACTGAAGCATCCATCATTAAAAATAACGCAGTTTTGTAAAACTTCAATTAACGATGTTCCTTTAAATTTGTGAGCATCAATTAACATTTGTGTAATATCTTTTGGGACATTTCCCCCAATTCTACCAAAGAAACGTGCACCAGCTCCAAGAGCTAGTTCTCCAGGAATAAATGGAGTTTGGGTATTTCCGTATGGTGAAGATTTTGTTTTTTGACCAACCAACGAAGTTGGAGAGAACTGTCCTTTCGTTAAACCATAAATTTCATTATTGAAGAGTACAATATTTAAATCGATATTTCTTCTTAAAACATGTATGAAATGATTTCCACCAATTGCCATAGCATCACCATCACCTGTCATTACCCAAACACTTAAATTAGGGTTTGCTAATTTTACACCAGAAGCTATTCCAGGTGCTCTACCATGTATAGTGTGCATTCCGTAGGTATTCATATAATAAGGAAAACGAGATGAACACCCAATTCCTGAGATAAACACTACGTCTTCTCTTTTTACTCCCATATCTGGAAGTGCTTTTTGCATGGAGCGTAAAATTACGTAGTCATCACAACCAGGGCACCAACGTACTTCCTGGTCACTTGTAAAATCTTTAAAAGTATATTTTTGATCTGTAGTTGCTTCCATAATTAGTCTACTAATTTTTTAAATTCTTCTATTAGTTCATTGTTCCCAAATGGTAAACCTTGGATTTTGTTTTTTTGTAAAAACTGAAATCCTTCAAAGTTAATTCGTAAAATTTTAGCAAATTGCCCTGCGTTCAATTCACAAACAATAATTTTTTTGAATTTTTTTAATACTTCTTCGGTGTTTTTTGGAAGTGGATTTATATAATTGAAATGTGCAAAACCAATATTTTTATAGCCTTCATCATTTATTTGTTTAACCGCTGAATGCAATGAACCATAAGTTCCTCCCCAACCAATTACCAATAAATCTCCAGATTCAGCAAATTCTGTTTTAATATCTGGAATATTATTTTGAACTCGTCTAATTTTCTCAGCTCTAATTCCAGTCATTTTTTCATGATTTTCAGGAGCTTGATTCACATTACCAGTAATACTATCTTTTTCTAATCCACCAACTCTATGTTCTAAACCGGGCGTTCCTGGAATTCCCCAATTACGCGCTAAAGTCTCTTCATCTCTTGTATAAGGATGCCAAACTCCTTCTGGCGCTACTTTGGTCATTCTATTTTTAATTTCTGGTAAATCATCTACACTTTGTATTTTCCAAGGAGCTGAACCGTTGGCAATATAACCATCTGTTAATAAAATGACAGGAGTCATATGTTCTAATGCAAGTCTAGATGCTTCATAAGCAAAATTAAAACAGTTAGAAGGTGTACTTGCAGCAATAACAATTACTGGGCTTTCACCATTTCTACCGTACATTGCTTGTAATAAATCTGATTGTTCTGTTTTTGTTGGTAAACCAGTTGATGGGCCACCACGCTGAACGTTAACAACAACCAAAGGTAATTCCATAATCATAGCTAATCCTAAGGCTTCACCTTTTAATGCTAATCCAGGTCCAGAAGTTGTAGTAATGGCTAAATCACCTGCGAATGAAGCACCAATTGCAGAAGCAATACCTGCAATTTCATCTTCAGCCTGAAAAGCTTTCACACCAAAATGTTTGTGTTTTACCAATTCGTGTAATATATCAGTAGCTGGTGTTATTGGGTATGAACCTAAAAATAATTCCAAACCAGCTTTTTCAGCAGCAGCTAAAAATCCCCAAGCTGTAGCAGTATTACCCATAATAACTCTATAGGTTCCAGGATTCATTTTTGCTGGAGAAATGGTGTATGCGTTTGGTATTAATTCTAATGTTTCAGCAAAATAATAACCAGCATTTAATACTTTAGAATTAGCTTCAATTAAATGAGGTTTTGTTTTAAACTTTTTATTAAAAAATTCAATGGTATGTTCTTTAGATCTTCCATACATCCAATAAACCATTCCAAGAGCAAACATATTTTTACTTCGAGTGATTGATTTATTATCAAGTCCTTCAACACCTTTTAAAGATTCTTTTGTTAAGGAAGTCATATCCACTTGAATAACTCGATAGTTTTCAAGGCTTCCATCCTCTAGAGGATTTGTTGCATATTGCGCTTTTTCTAAATTCTTTTTTGAAAACGCATCGGTATCAACAATAATAGTGTGTCCAGGTTTTAAGGCATATAGATTTGTTTTTAAACCCGCTGGATTCATAGCGACTAATAAATCTAAATTATCACCGGGAGTACTTATTTCAACACTTCCAATATGAACTTGAAATCCGGAAACCCCGTATAAACTTCCTTGAGGAGCTCTGATTTCAGAAGGATAGTTAGGAAAAGTGGCAATATCATTACCAAACATTGCAGAAGTATCTGAGAATTGTGTTCCCGTTAACTGCATTCCATCACCTGAATCACCAACAAACCGAATAACGACAGCTTCAATTACTTCTGGTTGGAGTTTTTCTTTAGTTGTAATCATAATTTATGATAATTAAAAAATTTTATTTAAATTTATAAAAATAATTTTACACTGAAATTATAAAGGTCAAATTTAAATTTACTTTTTAGAATAGTAAATGACTTTTGTCACATTAATTATGTATAAAATTAGTTACTTTTGTAAGATAAAAAATAAATTTAATTCATAAAAATTAATAAATATGGCTATTAAAATAACAGACGAATGTATTAACTGTGATGCTTGTATTTCTGAATGTCCTAATAATGCAATATACGAACCAGATTCAGAATGGGCTTATGCTGACGGATCTTCATTAAATGGAATGGTAACAACTCCTGGGGGTGAAGAAGTAGATGGTGATAAAATGAATGAACCAATATCTGATGAATTTTACTTTATTGTAACTGATAAGTGTACTGAATGTAAAGGTTTCCATGATGAACCACAATGCGCTTCTGTTTGTCCAGTTGACTGTTGTGTTCCTGATGAAGACAATGTGGAAGCTGAAGAACAATTATTAGCGAAGAAAGCTTGGCTACACGGAGAATAAGTCTCAATACCTTATTAAAAAAGCATCGTTTATCGATGCTTTTTTTGTTATAAACACTATGAATATTCATAAATCATATACCGTTGATGAAGCTACCAAAATTTTAGAAAATTTTTGTGCTTACCAAGAGCGTTGCCATAAAGAGGTAGAAAGAAAACTACATGATTTAAAAATGATTTCTGAAGCAAAAGAAAAAATAATCCTTCACCTGCTGAAATATGATTTTTTAAATGAGGAACGTTTCGCCAAAGCTTTCGCAAGGGGTAAATTCTCAATAAAAAAATGGGGAAAACATAAAATAGTAAATGAGCTTAAATTCAGAGATATATCCATATATAATATAAAATCAGCTTTAGAAGAAATTAATAATGATGATTATTTGAATGTACTTGATGAATTAGCAGTAAAAAAATGGGCTTTAATTAATGAGTCAAACTCATTTAAAAAGCGCAATAAACTATCAGTGTATCTTATTTCAAAAGGCTATGAAAGTGATTTGGTTTATAAGGTTGTAAAAAAGTTCATTTAAAAAGCGCTACATTATTTTTTTAGCAGCGTATTTAAAAAAAGAGAATCCTTTTCTTTATTAATTTTTATAACCTCATTAATATTGTCGTTAGGAATAGTTAGTGAAAGAACATAATGTTTTATCACCCAAGTAGAATCAGTCTTATTTAAAACACCAGAACCTCTGCAAATGCCCATATGAGTGTCTAAAAGTTCATCAAACCAAGCGAAATCTCCGATGGAATTTAAGTATACATTTCTTTCAATTGAAGTAAAACTCCAGGCTTTTCCTTTATCAAAATAAGGTTTACTGAAATCTTTAAATTCTGAAACTGTCCAATTTTCGGAAGCATCTGTTCCAATAAAAATACCATCGGTTGCCATAGACTTAAAATAAGCTTCAAAATTGGTTTCGGCAGCATTTTTATGCCAGTTATCCAATACGTTGTTTATGGTCTCTTTTTCGACATCAAAATTTATTGTTTTTTCTTCTTTTTCAGTACAATTACAATTTGTAAACACGGTTAAAATGACTATAAATAACACAATATTTTTCATATTCTATTGCTTTTTAAAACTTCTGGATCTATTATTTTTTCTATCTATTGGTTTTGTTCCATCCAATTTTTCAAGGGGTTTTTCAGTGTCAACTTCTAATAAATTTTGAAGATCTTCTGCCTTATAAATTGTATTTATTTTGGAATTAACTGCTGCATATATTTCTACAATTTTAAGAACTTCTTCTTTAACTTCTTCATCAGAAATTGAAGGAATTGTTGACATATCATTCAACCTCAAAGTTTGATTGTGTAACACATTAAAACGAGCAATTACACTTGGTTGATTTAGATTTTCGACCTTAATAGAGTCTTTCATTATTTTCACCAAATCAGAAAGCTCTTTAGCATTGTTTAAGGCATCAAAAACAGATGTGTTATAATATCTGATTATAAATTCATCAACATTATGATACTCTTTCCAATCCGATAGCGCAGTTTTAGCATTTGGAATTAAAGTTTCATTAATAGCACTAACAATACGGTTTGAATTTACAGCTACCGAATCAGAATTTTCAGAAACTTCTTGTACTGTTTTCGTTCTATTACAAGAAAAACTTAAAAATAAAATGATTAATAAAAAAGGATATAAATACTTCATCTTAAAACTTATTAACGTCAAAAATACTAATTATTACCATGTTTTAAAGAAAAAATAATAATTTGATAAAAAAGTTTCTGAAATACATTGAAAATTTAATTTTATGTATCTTTGAAACCATTATTAAAAGAAATCAGCTAAATGAATAAAAGCATATTAATTATTGGTGCTTGTGGCCAAATTGGAACCGAATTGACCCTTAGACTGCGTGAAATTCATGGTAAAAAAGCTGTAATCGCCTCAGATATTAGTGAAGGGAGTAAGGAATTAATGAAATCTGGTCCTTTCGAGTTTGTAAATGCGATGGATTATAATAGTATTCTTAATGTTATTGAAAAATATAAGATTAATGAAGTTTATTTAATGGCAGCAATGCTTTCAGCAACTGGAGAGAAATTTCCTACTAAAGCTTGGCAATTGAACATGGACTCATTATTTAATGTACTTAACTTAGCAAAAGAAGGAATTATTCATAAATTATTTTGGCCAAGTTCAATTGCAGTATTTGGACCAACAACACCTAAAGAAAACACACCACAAAAAACAGTCATGGAACCTACAACAGTTTACGGTATAAGTAAGCTAGCAGGGGAACGGTGGTGCGACTATTATTTTAACAAGTTTGGTGTAGATGTTAGAAGTATCCGTTATCCAGGTATTGTAAGCTGGAAAGCAAACCCCGGAGGAGGAACTACAGATTATGCTGTTGAAATTTATCATAAAGCTTTACTTGATGGTAAATACACTTCATTCCTTGCAAATGACACCAAACTGCCAATGATGTATATTGATGATGCCATTGAAGCAACCATAAATATAATGGAGGCAAAGTCTGAAAATGTTAAAATTAGATCTTCCTATAATTTAGCAGCCATGAGTTTTACTCCTAAAGAAATTTATGAAGAAATAAAAAAAGAAATACCAGTGTTTAAGATATCTTATAACTCTGATTTTAGACAACAAATTGCTGATAGTTGGCCAAAAAGCATTGATGATTCCCAAGCTCGAGAAGATTGGAATTGGCAACACACCTTTGATTTAGAAAAAATGTCGAAAGTAATGTTAAAAAATTTGAGTATTAAATATAAATTGAAATAACAATCTTTTTAAAAATCCTTTTTTCTTAATTTTAGATTCATTCTAATAACAGGTAAAATTACCCACATTACTAAAATAGACATTGAAAGTAGCATTCCAATATTAGTTCCAAAAAACTTTCTGAAAATGGCTCCTGTATAGCCTAATAAAGCTGAAATATCTAATTTCAATAAAATTAATATACGAGATAAATCAATAGGGTTAAACATGGTAGCAATTAATGAAAATTTATCCAACGGATATTCATCAAACATCACTAATGAGATTAAGAAAATACCATCATAAATTACGGCGAAAAATAACCACATTAAAATAGCATATCCAAAACCTTTGATTTTGTTTTCAGTTGAAAGTGCTATATTATAGGAGAGTGCTACAAAAATAAAATTCAAGAAAGATCCTACAACAAGTAATAAACTGAAATCAAATATAGCTGCTGATTTAAACAAGCCGTACGCCATAAATGGAATTCCTAAGCCTAATACTAAACTTAAGGTTAATGATAAAGAAATACCTAAATATTGCCCCATAAATATTTTACTTCTGTTTATGGGTTGCGCCAATAATAGTTCAGTAAATTCTTTAGAATTATAGTAGTACATAACTCCAAAAATGGTTCCAATAAGTGGTGTTAATACAATGATAATATTCATTAAAGTTATCACTGCTTTTGACACATCGTTATTTAAAAATAACAACACAAAACCAAGTAATAAATAAAAAATAAAGTACACATAGCTCCAACGGCTGCGCATTAAATCGTAAAAACTATATTTTAATATTTTAAGCATATTGTTTGGATATTAAGTTGGCAATTGCATGCTCTAAATTATCATTTTTTGTTTGCTTTTTTAAATCTTCAATACTTCCTTTGAAGTAAATATTTCCATCTAATATAAATACAATTTCATCAGCAACTTCATTTACAAAACTCATAATATGTGTGGTAATTAAAATGGTTTTCCCTTTTGCTTTTTCTTTTTGAATGAGTTCTTTTAAATGAATTAATGCTATAGGGTCTAGACCATTAGTAGGTTCATCCAATATAATTAAATGACTATCGAACATAAAAGTTAAAACGATATTTACTTTTTGTTTTGTGCCACCAGAAAGGGTTCCTAATTTTTTTTGAAGAGAATCATTCAGCCCAAATAAATCAATTAATACTTGTTCGTTAGACTCTTTTGGTCGAAGATTTTTCACCATTTGAATCAATTCAATAACTGTTAAATTTGGGGGAAAATTCGCAATTTGCGGTAAATAATTTAAATCGTTTCTGTAGTCCCACTTTCTTAAAACGCTTTTATTGTTGTATGTAATAGCTCCTTTTTGAGGAATTACCATTCCTAACAAACATTTAATTAAAGTCGTTTTTCCTGAGCCATTTGGTCCAAGAATAGCGAAAATTCCACCTTCTTTAATTGATAAATCTAAGCCGTCTAAAACGGTTAATTTACCAAACCGCTTATGTAAATTTTTAAATTCAATCATTAATTTTTTTCATTAAAGGGTTGTTATCCATTAAATCATCTGGGGTGAAAACAGGTGAAACTTTTTCTGAAAAATTGATAATATCTACAAATAAACTTCTTAATAATACCAAAGCTTCAGGTGTTTTATTTACGATATATGAAAAAAGTTTTACAGGACGATAGGGCACATCTCCTATCCCATCTTTGTCCAAATCGTATCCTGTATATTCGCTCCAATAATTATTATTGAACTTATTATCATTTATTTTAGAGTTATAAGATAAATCTAATGAATTATGCATAAAATTGTTCTTTTCAAAAATATTGGCGTAACAGGCTCCGGCAATTTTAACGGCCCACCCATTTCTTAAAAAAGTATTGTTTTTATAATTAATTCTGGTACAACCTTCACCGTTTATTCCTATAGTATTTTCTTCAAATAAATTATTATAAATTTCAGCGTCATAAATTTCTTTTAGAAGTAATCCATAAGATGCAGATCCCCAATTTAGTTTAAACGTATTGTGGTGCATGGTGATAAATTTAGAAAACATTACTGCTACACCAGCTCCATTATTTATAAACTCATTATGATGATACACATTCTTATTTGAAAACATGAAATGCAATCCATATCGAATATTATTGTGGCTATCGTTTTTGTAAACTATACTGTTTTTTACAAATTCAAAATAAATTCCGTCACGTAAACCATTCAGTACGTTGCTATAAACTTCCATTTCATCACCATCCCAAATATGAATACCATTTCCAGAGCTTGCCTCACTTTTTCTGTTTCCAGATATGTTATTATTTCTGATAATTCCTTTTTTGGACTTTTCAATTAAAATTCCAAAAAAAACATTTTCCAAAACACAATCTTCAATCGTAAAATTTTTAGCTTTTATTACTTTTATGGCAGTATAGTCAATAGAATAACTCATTCCAATATTCACAATTTTTAAACCTCTAATCGTAAAATTATTGGTTTCAAAAGTGAACATACTTCCTGTATTCTCAGCATCAAGTATAGCGCCTTTTTCACCAATTAATGAAATTGATTTATTAATGGTAATGTCGTGTTCTTTGTAAACACCTTTTTTAATGAATATGACATCACCAGGTTCAGCAATATTAATAGCTTCTTTGATAGTTTTAACCGAACAAGTACTGCAAACCTCTATCTGCTTAGCAGAAACAAATAGTGTACTAAAAAAGAAAAATAATAGTATTTTAGATTTCATTATTTATCTGAAAGTTTTTTCTTTAAAGTTTCCCAAGTGTAAATTTCGCCAGTATATTTTTGTTGTAATTCTGCTGCTTTTTCTGAAGTTGATAATGCAGAAAGATTAGCTCCCATTGGACTTTTAATATTTGAACTTATTAAATATGTAGCCGATTTAGCATCAATCATTTCACCAGGATTTCCATAATTTGCAACTAATAATACGGCAATATCTTCAACATTTTTTTCACTTAAATCATTTGCCATACACTCTATAGAATCAAATATATATTGCTTTCCTTTTTTTGTAACATATTGAGCTGCATGTGTTTTATCAACAACATTCATTTTGCAAAAACTACATTGGTCTTTTCCATATTCAATTGCTTGTGGTTCAACTTCGCAAGAAATAGCAAGCAATAAAAAAAAAGCTCCAATGGAAGAGTTAAGTAAATTAATTTTCATTTTTTCTGATTTTTTTAGTTCTCAAATATACATTAAAAACGAGTATCGTTTAATGAACCTACTCGTTTTAACATATTTAAAAAAGCTTTACGTTATTTAACTTTTGTTTCCTTTTTACCAACTATAAAAGCAACAAAAGTTAATGCCATTCCTGTAAACATAAGATATGCTCCTAATCTTGGATATGAATGTGCTTTAAAGTTAAGAATATCTTTTGTGCCAAATAATGGTGGTTGAAAGCCCATTATTGAACCATCAGGGTTTGTAAATTTCATAATGGCTTTTGGATCTAAGTTATGACCGTAATCATATTCCCATAAATAAAAATCATACATCCCTGCAATGCCTAATAAACTCATGAATACAAACCAAACGATGAACAATTTATAGTTTCCAAATAAACCAAATAGCACTCCTAATAAAACCATGATACCAATTGCCCAAGGAAATATTTTAAATTCTGGAATTGTTTCAGGAATGTATTTCATTCCTACATAGTGATTCATTAAATTAATATTTTTTATATCGAATTCGTGAGTATCAGTAAATTTATTGATATGTATATCCATACCCAATGGAATTGGATATTGCGGAGCTTCAAGTGTTATATTCCAAAGCGGAAACAAAAATAATCCTAGCAATAGTAAAGAACCAACAATCATTAATATTTTTGATTTCTTCATAATTTTTATTCGTTTAAATTTAAATTTGTTATTTAATGTAATTCGTGCCACAAATTTACAAAATAACAAGGTAAAGGTTTGTAATATAACTCACATAAAAGATAAAGTAGTCTTATTTGATTTTAATAAAAAACGGGTAAGAAATTAATTTGCTTACCCGTTTAATTAATTCTTTAAAATCAATCTAAAAAAGAATACTATTATTCAGCATCAACAGCATCTCCATCCAACGTATATGTTAAAGGAACATTAGACCCTTTTGGGGAAACTCTGATATAACCTTGCATTTCTTGATGTAACGCTGAACAGAAATCCGTACAATAAAATGGCCATACTCCAACATTTTTTGGGTACCATTTAAAAGTTTCTGTTTGACCTGGCATAATTAATAACTCAGAAGTTTGAGCTCCAATCATAGAAATTCCATGAGG
>Ga0209231_1000453_pt1 | contig 22986 bp, 20 predicted proteins | sample Deesub45470m_DNA_FD_188086 | JGI IMG/M metagenome (GOLD analysis project Ga0209231, IMG submission 188086) | Deep subsurface microbial communities from North Pacific Ocean - 450_OLKR46/470m Metagenome (SPAdes) (version 2) | ecosystem: Environmental > Terrestrial > Deep subsurface > Unclassified ... | reverse complement strand
GCCGTCGCGCTTGGAGTGACAGCGGTGACGGTGAGGGTGCCGCCGCCGGCGTTGGAGAGGGTCAGCGGCAGCGTCGTGGCGATGGCGCCGAAGTTGAGATAGCTCGGACTGACCGCCAGCGACGGCGGCAGGACGCCGGTGGTGGCAAGATCCAGCGCCGCGAAAACCGCTTTCTGGGCGTCGATGAGGCCGTAGCCGAAGGAGTCGTTGCGCACCGCGGCGCCGTCGCCGCCGAGATCCTCGGTGAGGCTTCCGGCAAAAAGGAGGGCGTCGAACTCCGCCGGGGTCAGGGCCGGGTAAACGCTCTTCATCAGGGCGGCCACACCGGAGACGTGAGCGGCCGCCATGGAGGTTCCGGCGTTGGGGACATAGGTATAGGCGATGGGGGAGACGAGGTCGTCTCCGGCGGTGCTCATGATGCCGTCAACAATGCCGTCGCGGTTGATATCGGTGGCCAGACTTCCCCCCGGGGCGGTGACATCGATGGCGGCGCCGAAATTGGAATAGGAAGCGAGATTCTTGTCGATGTCGACTCCGCTCACCGACACCACCCCGGCATAGGAGGCGGGATAGAGAGGAAGGCTGCTCGCCGCATTTCCGGCCGCGGCGACGACGAGTATTCCATCTGCGTGCAGCTGGTTGTAGAGATCCTGCTCGGCCTGGGCAAACCCTGCGCCGCCGAGGCTCAGATTGATGACATCGGCCCTTTGGACCGGCACGGTCCCCGAATCGTTGGTGAGCCCGGCTGCGTATCTCACCCCCTGAAGAACATCGTAGGTCGTCCCCCCGCCGACGCCGAGCACACGCACCGGCATGATTCTGGCGTTCCAGTCGACTCCGGCGACGCCGAGGCCGTTGTTCCCCGCGGCGCCGGCGATGCCGGCGATGTGGGTGCCGTGAAAGGAACTCGATCCGTCGGGAAGATCCCTGTCCCCCGGGTCGGCGGGGTCGGCATCGATGCCATCGCCGTCGGCGGCACTCGCGGGGTCGCTGACAAAGTCGTAGCCGCGGCAATCGTCCGTGGCGGAGCACAAACGGCCGGCAAGGTCGGGGTGCGCCGGCAGCACCCCGGTGTCGACGACGGCCATGACCAGGTCGGCGCTCCCCACGGTCTGATCCCAGGCCGGCGGCAGATTGATTATCGCGGCGTTCCACTGGCTGGGGAAACGGGTGTCGTCAGGAATAAGGAAGGGTTTGCGAAGATAGTTGAGGTCGGCCGAGGCGACCTCGGGGCGAGCGCGCAGGGCTCTCACCTGGTCGATGGTCGCCCGTTTGGCCTGCTGCAGCGCCGTGCCGCGCCCCTTGGTTCTCGCCACGGGCGTAGTCACCCCCTGCGCCTGAACGACCGGGGGAGGCATCGTCATTTTCAGCAGCATCGGCGCGCCGGGTCGCCCGGCTTTGAGATGGAGCCCGAGAGCGGCGACCCGGTCGGTTGCCGATTGCGGCGCGACGGCGGCGGGCGCGGGATCCCGCAGGCGAACGATGATTTCCCCGGGGACGAAGTCGTCCTCGACGCGCAGAGCCGTCGCGACCAGGGGAGCCGCTGCCGTTCCGATGCTGAGGGTGTAATTGGAAGGAGTCGTGTTGGCTTGGGGATTCGCTGGATATTCCGGGGCAATAACCTGAAGAAAGTATTCCCCGTCGGCCGGAACGGCGGGAATGGTCTCCTGGCGCCCGGTTCCTTCCGAGAGGCCGACCTCGCTGCCAATTTCAACTTTTGTTACATCGTAGAGGAAGATGTCGAAATCGGGATTGGCGGGGTTGGCATCGACGCCATCATGGTCAGAGATGGTCAGGACGATGGTCTCCCCGGCCACCAGGGTCATCCGGTACCAGTCCTGGTTGTCGGCCACGGCGGCACAGCGATCGCCGCTGACTCCGGTAGGCAGACGGGTCATATAACCACCGAGGAGGACCGGATTGGGGAGGAACTGGGCGTTTAAATAACTGTCGTTGCTGACATAGGGCGCGTGGGGATCGTTGACGTCGGAATCGACGGCACTCCCGGCCGTCGCCGTGATCGTGCCGCTGATCCGGTAAGTTGTCCCCGGCGTCGGTGGGATTCCCCGGCTCGGCGAATCGTCACCGCAACCGCCCAGGGTCACAAGCAGGACGCCGCTTAAAAAGCAGGAACTCAGCTGTTTCACCAAAAGAGACATGGGGATTCTCCGGCAGGATGAAATTGGGACAGGATCGATTCCGGCAGCTATTTTTTATTCAACCGCTTGTTCAACGTCTGCCGCCCCATCCCCAGCAGCTTGGCGGCCATCCCCTGGTTCCCCTTGGCGAGGGTGAGGGCCTGGTCGATGAGGTAGGCCTCGACTTCGACGAGGGTCGGGAAATGGCCGAAAATTTCACTGAGTGCCTCCCCCCCCTCCGGCCTGCTGCCGGCAGGTTCGGCGCCGGAAGAAACCGGCTGGTGCAGGCCGATCACCGCCTGGAACGACTCCATGGAGAGGATTCCCCCCTTGTGGCGGGCGACGGCGTTGAAGACCAGAGCCTCAAACTCCCGCACATTGCCGGGGAAATCGTAGAGAGCAAGGAGCTGGGGGAGTTCGGGAGGCGCGGTCGGTTTCTTCTTGCCGAGGCGCGTTGCCGCCTCGCCGAGGAAGTGGTCGAGGAGCAGGGGGATATCGTCGAGCCGTTCGCGCAGGGGGGGGACATGCACCCGGTGGGCGTAAAGGCGGTAGTAGAGGTCGTTGCGGAACGCTCCTTTGGCGACCAGCTCCGAGAGGTCGCGATTGGTGGCCAGCACCACCCGGGCATCGATTTTCTTCACCAGATCGGACCCGACCGGGTAATACTCCCGTTCCTGAAGGAGCCTGAGGAGCTTGACCTGGGAGGACAGATTGAGGTCGCCGATTTCGTCGAGGAGGAGCGTTCCGCCGGAAGCCTTGGCCACCAGGCCGTCGCGGGCCTGGTCGGCGCCGGTATACGCCCCTTTTTTGTGGCCGAAGAGGGTATCGGAGAACATGTTGTCATCGAGGCCGGCGACATTGACCGAGACGAATTCCCCCTTGCAGCCGCTGAGGGTGTGAACCGCCCGGGCGAGGAGCTCCTTGCCGACCCCGGTTTCGCCGCTGATCATGATCGGCTCGCGGGTGGTGGCCACCACTTCGATATAGTGAAAGAGGGCCCGCATCGCCTTGTTGCCGGTGACGATGGCGGCAAACACCTCAGGCCTTTCCAACTCGTCCGTCAGCAGGCGTTTTTTCAGGGACGAGAGTTCGCTGGACAGCTCCCGCATCTCCAGGACGGTCCGCACGGTGGAGACCAGCCGGCTGCTCTCCACCGGCTTGACGAGGAAATCGAAGGCGCCGAGCTTCATGCATTCCACGACCGCCTGCACGTCATCCTCGGCGGTCGCCATGATCACCGGAATCTGCGGATAGTTGCGGACGATCAGCTGCAGCAGTTCGGTGCCGGAGAGGTGCGGCATGTGCAGGTCGAGAACAACGGCGGAAATCGCCCCTCCGGCCAGCAGGTCCGGAACCTTGCGGCTGTCGCTCACCGTCAGGATATTCTCGATTCCGGCGCATTCGAGAGCCAGCTTGCCGGTCGACAGAATGTGCGGTTCGTCGTCGACCAGCAACACCGAACCGTCGCCAATTTCTCCCTGCTTCATTGTGGCGCGTCCTTCTTTTCGGCTTCGAGCAGCGGAAGCCTCAGGTGAAAGGTGGTCCCCCGGCCGGGCGCGGAGGCAAAGTCCAGAGACCCATGGTGAGCCTTGACGATCGACCGGCAAATCGACAGCCCGAGGCCGGTCCCTCCGGAATCGACCCTGGTGGTAAAGAACGGTTCCATGATCAGCTTCCCTTCCTCCGGCGACATTCCGCACCCTTCGTCGGCCACGGTCAGCACGACCTCCCTGGTCTCCGGATCGAGAAAGATCGCAAGCTTCACCCCCCGGGTCCTGTCGGGGAGCGCCTGACAGGCGTTCATGAGAAGGTTGACGACCACCTGTCCGAGCTGCTGTCGGTTCCCCCGGACGCTGAGGGGCCCTTCTCCCTGTTCGAAGCTGAAATGATCGGTCAGGCGCCCGATCTCATGACGCAATATGGAGACGGCCGACCGGGACACCTGGTTCATGTCGACCTCGCCGTCGAGCGCAACGGTTTCCTTGCGGGCGAAACTCTTCAGATTGCCGACGATTTCGGAAATCCGCCGCGAACCGTCGACAATCCCGGCAAAGAGCTGCGGCGAATGGGCCTCGATCTGCGAATACGGCATTCCGCCGAGACAGAAGTCTCCCTGCTCCCGATGATATTCCCTGAAAATCTTGCAGGCGTCGTGCCAGATTTTTTCCAGCATCTGGGCATTGGAAAGGATGAAATTGTTGGGGTTGTTGATCTCGTGGGCCACACCCGAGACCATCAGCCCCAGGGCCGTCATCTTGTTGGCCTGAATCAGCTTCGATTGAATCTCCCGCGCCTCGGCCTCCATGCGGACCCGTTCCGTGACATTACGGACGGTGCAGTAAAGAACGTCCTGATCGAGAAGCGTCATGATCTTGCATCTGATACTGAGGATAAGCTCTGTGCCGTCTTTGTGCAATCCGGCAAAATTTTCCAGCTGACTCGACTCTCCCTTTTCGACTCGCCGGACCAACGCCTCCAGCCGCAGGCAGTCCTCGGCGGAAGAGATTTGCGCCAGGTTTTTGCCGACGAGCTCTTCCCGACGGTAGCCGAACATGTCGCAGGTCGTGACGTTGATATCGAGAATCGCATGGTTTCGCGGATGAAGAAAGATTATGGCGTCATCGCTCTGCTCGAAGATCTGGCGAAAGCGGAGTTCACTCGACTGCAGGGCTTCATCGGCCAGCCGGCGCTCGGTAATATCGCGCATGATGAGGAGGAATTCGGGTCTTCCCCGAGTCTCGATTCTGCTGATGGAGACATCCATGTTCATCACCGTGCCGTCGCGCCGGCAGCCGGGCAATTCGTAATTCGGGATTTTGTCCGAATCCTTGACGGAGCTTAAGGCCGCTCGCGTCAATCGCTCGAGTTCCCGCTCCCCGTCCTTGAAGAGGGAGGCGACAGGCCGGCCGGCCATCTCTTCGGTCGAGCCGCGGAAGATCCTCCGGGCTCCGGGGTTGAAACATTCGATCAAACCGTTGGCGTCGAAGGTGATCACCGCATCGACGACCTGGGCGTAAACCGCCCGGGTCCGGGCCTGCTCGGAGAGCGCCATACGGCTCAACGGACGGGTCACCAGCAGCCAGAGGACCGGGGCGATGAAGAGGGTGGTGAAAAAAGCGTGGAACGCCTTGTGCGAACTGGGTTCCTGTCCACCCAAAACCAGATGCAACAGCAGTTCCTGAAACAAGTCGAGGAGAAAGACCATGAAGAGGAGGAGGACAAAAAGCATCGGCGGACTGTTGAGGTAGTCGGTCAAAGGGACCGATCGATAGCGCAATTCCAGTTGCCTAAAGAGCCACCACAGCGGCGGAGCGCTCAACAGAAGGGTCAGCAGGGCATCGACCAGACCCATCCGCTCCATATCGCCGCCGGGAACCAGGGTCGGCAAAAGGAGCATCACCGTGAATTCGATGAGGAAGATCGCCGCCAGAACCCTGAAGAAAAGGCGCCAGCTCGAGCGGCTACTTCCGAACTCCCCGGACCTGAGGCGCTGGCAGAAGAGAAGGAGCGGCAGGGAGAAGACCGCCACCAGGATGGCGGCGTCGAAGAGGGCGGCCGGCAGCCGGGGGAGACGAAGGAGGAGCGGCCCCCCGAGGTCCATGACCGCCAGCTCGGTGATAAAAATACTGACGAGCAGAAACGCATAGGTTCCGAATGAGGCGATCGTCCGTCTGTTTTTGGTAGGGATCCGGGTCATCGATTCAACGCTTTTCGCGGAAATGCCGGCGGGAGGGGACCGCCGGGAGGGCGGCAAGGGTGCCACCGATCCATGCTCTGCCACATTTGTTGCTTTTCATGCAACTATTTATTTTTCTTATAGTTTAACGCAAAAATACGGTATTTTCAGGCCCGGAGCCGGTAATTTTTTTCAGCCGGACGAAACCCTCCCAAAGGCCAAACCTCTGTTCCCCGGCCGCAGCGAGTCGATTCCGGGCTTTGGCATGCAACTTGATACAATTCGGGGAGAACCACCTTCTCCCGGGCCGCCGGACGGACCTCCATCGGGGAGACCCAGGGCGCATACCGACGGAGGTTTGCCAGGACCGACGCATGCAACTGCCGACCATACTCGCTGCAACCCTGGGGATTGCCAAACCCTGGTCTGTCACCAAGGTGGTCTTTGCCAGCGACCGCCGCCGACTCGACATCACCATTGAATATGAGGAACCCGGAGACCCTGTCTGCCCCCACTGCGGGAAGCCGGGGACCTCCGATGAGGCCGAAACCTGCACCTGGTTCCACGACGATTTTTTCAGTTACGAAACCTACCTCCACACCCGCCTTCCCCGCCCCTCCTGCTGTCGCGATCTTTCCAGAATCGAGCCCCCCTGGTCGAGAAAGGGTTCGCGATTTACCGTCCTGCAGTAACGGCGCCCCACCACCGGGATCGTCGCCGGCAGATGCCGACCCGAGACCAATGGCCCCGTCGAATTTGCCGGGGCCATTGTTTTTCCTGACCCACGAAACGCCGGAAACGGAGAGACAGAGAACGCTTCATCCTTGATGAAGCCACAAAATTTCAAAATTCACCACAGAGTCACAGAGAACACAGAGTTAAGCCGATAATTCTAAAAAGGTTTTTCTCTGCGACCTCTGTGTCTCTGTGGTGAGAATGGCCTTTTTGCGAGCCCATCATCCTTTACCCCTGAATGAAATCCGGATAAGCGGCGAGCTCGAAGGGACCGAAGACAATCGGCCAGGAGGAAAGCACCATGAAGAGCAGAGTGAAGCAGATCGCCAGAACGATCCACTTTTTTTCGACCCGGCCGATGTCCGAGGCCAGGGTCGAAACTTTTTTCAACGGCTGGAAAACCCCGGGCAGGATCCCGAACAAGGTTCCTCCGAAGAGACCGAGATAAAGGGGGTAGCCGACAAACCCGTAGTTTTTCTGAAAAATATCGAATGGGCAGTGGTGGGTGGGGAGCTCATAGATATAGAGAGAGATAAAAGAGACCACCGATGCCAGGGATACGAGGAAAAAAACGACCGCCAGCAGGGAAAAAAGGGTGCGAAAGAAGGGGCTCTTTTTCCGGAAGCAGAGCCACGAGCTCCCGAGAAAGAGGAGGCTGGCGATATAAAAAGCGCCCATCATCGGTTTGACCGGCAGGGCCGTCAAATCGGCGGCGAGACCGCTGTTGTTGCCGCTGAAGAGCGATCCGCAACAGGAGGTGATGACTTCGGGCTGAAGGCCGAGAAAGTAAACGAGCTGCAGGTAGAGCTCGATTCCCACCAGGGGGGCCAGAAGGAGGAGCCCGGCAAATTTCCGCCGGGTCAGGGGGACGTCCTCGGCCTGGTTGTCGAGAAAATTCAGGGCCACCCACAGGGCGGCAGCGAAAAATATCCCTATCTTCACCGCCAGGACGTACCAGCCGAGGGGATTGGAGTTGAGAACGCCGGTGGCGCACATGGCGCCGACGAACAGCGGATGAATTTCATCCACCGTGTAGATAAAAAGAAAGAGGGAGAAGATTTCAAACCCGAGGGCGTAGTTGACTATCGTCGAGGCCAGATAGGTTTTTCTCTCCAGGACCAGCTGCTCTTCTGAGGAGCTGGCAAAATCCCAGCGCCGGAGGATTTTCACCGCCAGGCCGCCGGCATACAGGAGCATGACAAAGACCGTCGCGGTGCCGCAAAGCAAGGCCAGGATGCCCGGATGCAGAATCACTGGCCCGAGCCCCCTTCGATGCAGCCGTCCCTCATGGAGATGGTGCGGTGGATGAGGGGATGGTTGAAGACGAGGGGATCGTGGGTGGCGATGAGGATCGTCTTCCCCATGCGGCTGATGTCTTCAAGAATGCCAAGGAGGTCGGCGGAGAGTTTGCTGTCCAGATGGGCCGTCGGCTCGTCGGCGATGACGATCTCCGGGTCATTGATCAGGGCGCGGGCGATGGCCACGCGCTGCTGTTCCCCCCCGGAGAGCTTGTTGACCTTCATCTGCTCCTTTTTTTCCATGCCGAGCATGGCCAGCAGGGCGCGGCCCCGTTCCTCCATTTCGGCGAAGCCGGTCGGCAGCGGATAGAGGGGCAGGAGGATATTCTCGAGAACGGTGACGTCGCGAACGAGGTTGAACTGCTGGAAGATAAAGCCGAAGGTCTGTTGCCGGACCCGGGTGAGGAAACGCTCCGAGAGCTTGGCGACATCCTTTTCGCCGACGACGATCCGACCCGAGGTCGGCCGCCCCATGCAGCCGATGAGGCTCAGGAGGGTGGTCTTCCCCGAGCCGCTGGGGCCCTTGAGGACGACGACCTCGCCGCGATCGACACTGAGGGTGATGTCGTCGAGAGCCCGAAATTCGTCGGGCCGCCGGGAGTTGTAGATTTTGCAGACGTTTTCGGTGCGGATCAGGGGTTTCAAGACGGTTCAGCCTCGCATGGCGGTTTCGGGGTCGGTTATGGCGGCTTTCCACGAGGGGACGACGGTACTGGCCACGTAGGGGGTGACGGTCAGGAAGCCGATCACCAGCACCTGGTAAAAATCGACGACGGGGAGAAGGCGGAAGGTCGGAAAGATGACCGACCACCCCTTGATGACCGGCGTCAGCACCGTGGCGCCGAGGAAAAAGACGTGGACATAGGCGGCAAGAAGGCCGAGGAGCAGGCTGGTGAGCGAGACGGCTATCCCTTCCCAGAACTTCAGCTCCAGGATGTCGGAGGTCTCCCAGCCGATCGCCTTCAAAATGCCGATTTCCCTTTTTTCCTCGGCGCTGATGCCGGTCGCCTTATCCCAGGCGAGGATGCAGAAGGCGATCAGGGCCGCCGAAAAGACGGAGAGCATCATGCCGCTGCGCCAGTTGAAAACCCCGGCGTAGGTCCGGAGAATTTCGCTGCGGGAAATCGGCCGGGAGTGGGGAAGGACGCGCTTGATTTTCTCGGCGATGGTATTGACCTCCCGCGGATTGCGGACCGTCACCGAGATGTCGGTGGCAAGATCGGCAGGATAGCCGAAAAAAGCCGTCAGGTCGCTCTGGCCGAGCACCACCAGATCGTTGGTCAGCAAACGGGACTCGGCGCGGAAAACGCCGACCACCTCAAGGGAAATCCCGAGATTTTCGCTGTCGACGAGAATCAGATCGTCGCCGGTTTCGACATTCCTCGATTGCGAAACCCCGGCGCCGATGGCGCACTCGCCGGGCCCGTCAGGGAGACGCCCCTGAACCATGGCCAGGTCGGGGGGATCGGATTCGACGGCCAGAAGGGTATAGTTGGCCTTGGTCAGGGCATCGTAGTAGTATCCCCAGAACCGCGGCAGGACGGCGGCCACACCCGGAATAGCGGCGATTTTTTCGCCGTAGGCGACGGGGACCAGATCGTGACGGCCGCCGATGACCTTCTGCACGATCAGCTCCGGCGCCTCGGCCAGGAGCAGGGAGGCTTCGGTCTTCAAGGCGTGGGTCAGAAAGAGGACGGAGGAGAGAACGGCAATGGTGAAGGCATAGACGAGGAGGATGGCGAGGTTTTTGTACCTCCGCCGCACCAGCGAGGACAGGGCGTATTCGAGGATTTTCAGATGACGCATCACAGTCGAGCCTGTCCGGGGATCAAGGTTGGGGGTGAAGGGTCAGGACCGGAGCGATGATGGACCCGGCGGGAAAATGCTCAAGGGCCGAGGGGAAATCCTGAAAAGGGGTGAAGCGGTCGGCCTGGGACGGATGACGGGTGTAGCGGGCCTCGGTCCAGAGGGAAAGATCGGTCAGCTGCAGGGTTCGAACAACGTCTTGCAGGGGAGGAAGCTCCCCGGCGAGGCGGGCGGAAACCTGACTCCGGCCATAACCGAGCAACAGCCCCAGGGAGGCGGCCAATAAGAGCGTCAAAGCGATGAATTTTCGATGTCTGGTCATTTGCCCGCGGGGATTTCCGAGAATTCCAGGCCGTTGAACTGCATTTTTTTCTTGCCGCCGTGATCGCGCCGGAACGTTTCGGCGTTTTCCTTCCCCGCCACCGGCACCAGTTCATACCCCATCGGTCCGAGGACGTCGCTGCCGCTGACGAAAAAGACCTCCCGGACAGGCATCGGCCGCGCCGTATAATATTCGGTAACGACCATGGCGACGATGTCGTCGGGCTTTGTACCCGGCCTGTACTTCCCGAGATCGAAGAAGTAAACGAACATGTCCTTCGGGCCGTCAAAAAAGGCCTTCGTCCCGTCCCTGAACTCCATGGAGGCGACCCATTCGGGGTAGGGGGCGACAAACATGCCGCAAACGGCACAGCGATCCTTCGGGCCGGGGGCCGAAGCTCCTTCGGCGAAGGCGGTTGCGGGGAGAACGAACAGGGCGGCGCTCCATAACATCAGGAGAAATATTCTGGCGGTCGTCATCAAGGGCACGGCTCCGTGATGGTGCAAGGGGCAGTCTCGGTCAGATCGGTCCGGGGCGTCACAGTCGCATATTTGAAAAATAATCCTCATAATTAAACCACAGGGCTTCCCGTTGCGCAACGGGAAGCCCTGTTTTAGTCCGGGGACGGCGGCCGGCCCTGAGGGAACCGGGCCCCGGAAAGGGCGAGAGCGCCACTTTTTTTGTTGGGGAATTAATTCAACTCATAAGTGATCGGCAGAACGATCTCGGCCCTGACCGGAGGGGGAGGAAAAGGGGAGGCCCTTTTGATGGTTTCGATCACGTTTTTGTCGAGCATCCGGTAGCCCGAGCTCGTCACGATGCGGATATCGGCCACGCAACCGTTTTCGCAGACCACGAAGGAGATCCGGGTCTGCCCGGTCCACCCCTTTTCCCTGGCGATGGCCGGATAAAGCAGGTTTTTCATGATCAGCTCGCGAATGTAGGTGTAGTGCTCCCGCAGGTATTTGTCCCGCGCCTCGAAGGGACGGCTCTCCAAACCGGCGGCGCCGACAGGCGCACCCTTGCCGGCGGCGGCCGGAGGCATCGGGGAGGGCAATTCCTCGGCCAACGCCTGCGGCAAATCCCTGTCCGCCTCCGGGTTCGGCTGCGGCTGCTCGGCCTGCACAGGAACGGATTGGGGTTCGGGCACGGAGTGGACCGGAGGCGGAGCCTTTCGGTCGGCGATTTTCTCTGGGCGCTTCTCGACCGGCCTGGCCGCCACCTTTTTTACGGCCGGGGGTGCCGGGCGGGCCTTCGGCACCGACTTCGGCGGCTCTTCGGCGACGGGGCCGGAGGACTCGGCCAGACTGAAATCGATCAATGAGATCGTCAGCGGCGGAGTCGTCCACCGGCTGCCGAAAAGGAGCCCTCCGAGGAGGCAAAGATGAATGGTCAGGGAATACTGCAGGGCGAGAAACTGCCGGTTCATGGCTTGAATTCCGTCTGCAGGCTGACCCTGGCAAAACCGAGGGTTTTGATGCGGCTCATGACTTCGACGAATACCTGCAGAACCAGAGTCCTGTCGGCGCGGATCAGCACCGGCGTTTCCCGGGAAAAGTCCCCGGCGCTGGCCTGCAGCCCCTCAAGACTCGTCGGGAGGCTGTTGAGATAGATCGCCCCGTTTTTGTCGATTTCGATCACCAGCTTCTTCAGAGCGTCCTGCTCTTTTTCCGCCGCCTGCGGGAGACTGATCGGAATCGTCCCCTGGGCGATAAAGGTCGAGGTGGTGAGCACGATGACCAGCAGGACGAGCATGATGTCGATAAAGGGGATAACGTTTATATAATCGAATTCCTTCTCATCCATGCCGGCCTTCCCATTCCAGCAAAAATTCCCGGACCCGGCGCACCAGGACGTTGTAGAGGGTGATGGAGGGGATGGCCACCACCAGACCTGCCGCCGTGGCTTTGAGCGCCAGAGCCAGTCCGACCATGATGACGCCGGTATCCATAAACCCTTCCCTCCCCATGGCGTAAAAGGTCAGCATGATCCCCAGGACCGTGCCGAGCAATCCGATATAGGGGGCGTTGCTGCCGATGGTGGCGATGATATGCAGCTTGCGGGTCAGTTCCAGCTCGAGAAGTTTTTTGTTCGGATAATCGACCAGGGAGACCCGGCGGAAAAAAAGGTGTCTTTCCAGGGCCACCGCCACGGCGACGACGCTCATGGACAGCAGCAACCCGATGATTCCGTAATCAATGGCCGGTCTGAGCCACTCCATTTCGTTTCTCCTTTGCTTTTTCGTACAGGGCGAGGGCCGACAACACCAGGGCGAGGCCGCCGGCGCCGACGCATCCGAAGCAGGAGGGGCAGCTCGTGCCGACACAGGGGGGAGCCGACCAGAGGGTCCCCAGTCCCCCGCCGACTCCGAGAGCGGACTTAGTGATGGTGGTCTTCAACCTTTTGCCGTTCATAAGCCCGGCCCTTCGCCGACCCCCGGCATCGACGATGCGACGACGGCCGTCGGGCTCTCTGCCCGGCCGCAGAGGCGCCGCCTTGCCGCCCCCTTTTTGTAGGCAATGGCCTTTTCCGGGCAGACCTTTTCGCACTCCCCGCAGGGGAGACAGGAAAGCTGATCGATGCCTGGCTGCTCCTCCAGATCGATCGCCCAGGTGGGGCAGACCTCCAGGCAGAGTCCGCAGGCGGTGCAACGGGAAGCGTCGAGACGCATCCGGCGACCGAACCGGCTCCCCAGCTTGGCCGCCAGGGCATCCAGCGCCCCGACGGGGCAGAAAAAATTGCAGTATCCCCTCCCTCCCCGGGCCAGGAATCCGAGAAAAACAACCAGGGCCAGATTGAGCCAGCCGAGGGTTCGGAAAAAATAAGCGAGATCGGCCTGGGTGAAGAAAGCGCCGTACAACCTCGGCACCGTCGCAAAATTGCAGTAATTGCAGCAGAGGCTCCCCAACCCCGCCAGGGGGGCGAGAAGGTAGACGGCCAGGTAGCCGTATCTCACCGGGGCGGCGGGAACCGGGCTGAAGTCGATCTTCAAAATTCGCGGAACCAGCCTGCTGCCGAGTTCGGTGGTGCCGCCGACGGGGCAGAGATGACTGCACCAGTACCGGCCGAGGAGCAGGGTGCTCAGCAGGATGCCGAGAAGGAGAATCACCCCCGCAAAACTCCGGGCAAAACCGAGGAAGAACTGGCTGGCGGTCATTCCGTCCCGCCAGACGAAAAACATCCGTGGACACCAGGCGCCGCAGAAATTGCTGTCCGCTGTCCCCGCCTGAAAGAGCAGGGACAAAGGGGGCATGAAGAGGAGAATTCCGAGCAGCAGAAAGGGGGTGCGGTGGCGTCGGAAGAAATTGATTTTAATGGGACTCTCCGGCATGGCCTCTTTCTCCGTCCTTTCTGAAGTCGATGGGAATCCGCAGCAGTTCCTTTCGGCCGGCGCTCTCGTAGAAGGCCAGGGACACGCCGGTATGATCGGCAGGATGACCGTCGGCAATCCCTTCCCCCGGTTTCATGACCACCCACAGGGCGATGCGATCGCCGGGTTTGAGCCCGTGATAGACGCCGTCCTGAAAAGTCGGATGGGAACGGAGCCCGAGATCGAAACCGGGTTGGGAGTTGTAGAGGGCATAGTCCATCTCCGGAGCCCCTTCCAGGGTCACCCGCACGTCGCCGGTAAAAGGGGGGAGAACGGTGGCGGTGGCGATCAGGGTGTATCTGTCCCCCCCGGCGGCAAAGACGGGGGGATGCCGCACCTTTCCGCCGCGCAGGGAAAGGAGCCCCATGGAATGAGCGGCATCCTCGAAGCGGGTCGTGGCTCCGAGAAGGGCCAGGGCCGTTGCCGTCAGGAAAAAGACCGTTTTTTTACCTCGCATGGCCAATCCCTCAAAATTGGTAGGACACCTTGGCGAAAAGGGTCCGGGGCGCCCCGGGACGAAAGGCCAGAGTCTCTCCGGATTTGGTGACTTCCATGGCATAGAGCTTGTCGAAGACGTTGTAGGCGTCGACCGTGACATTCCAGCGGTCGTTTTCCCACCCGACCATGAAATTGGTCAGGAAATCGTAGCCGGAATATTTTTCCGAGTTGGCGTTGTCGACCCAGTATTCTCCCCAGCTGTTGGCATCGATTCGACACTTGAAGCCGCTGGAATGGCGGTAGAGGCCGAAAACGCTGTACTGATGCTCGGGGATATACGGCAGCCGGTTGCCGCCGCGATCGAGGAGGACGGTTTCGGTGGTTCCGCTGACGGGATTGAAAATCCGCACCGGCTCCAGGAATTCGTCGAATTCGAAATCACTGTAGGTATAGGTTCCTCCCAGAGCCAGCCCCGGGAGGGGATGGACCTCCATCTCCAGCTCGATCCCGCGCTTGTCGGTCTCCCCGGCATTGCTGTAGGACGTCTCGCCTCCCTCGAGAACGGTCTGGACAATTTCGTCCTGCACCTCCATATAAAAGACCGCCAGGTCGAAACGGTGCCCGCCGGGAAAGCGCCCCTTCAAGCCGGTTTCGATGTTTCGCGTCCGGGCGACATCAAGGTCCGGATTTTCCGCGAGTTCGCTCGACTGCGGTGTCTGAAATCCCGTCGACAGGTTGCCGTAGAGATGGAGCCAGTCGGTCACCTTGTAGACGCTTCCGATTCGGGGACTGATCTGGTCGTAACTCCGATCGACCTCGATGCTCTGCCGGTTGGGGAGATAGCGGTTGGCGCCGAAGACGAACTCCTGAAATATCTCCGCTTCCAGGTCGAACTTCACCCGGTCGTAACGAACTCCGAAATCGAGCAGCCAGGGCTCGGAAAGAGTCAGGGATTCCTGGGCGTAGACCCCCCACTTGCTGACGGTGTCGTCGTTGAATTCCGCCAGCTCCCCCTTGGCGTCCGAAAGAGTAAAGAGAATCTGTCCGCTGGGGGAGGTCGCCACGTCCCGATAGGTAAACTTGTCCCCCTCCGAAGCGTCGACCTGCCCCGCCGTCCCGAAGGTCAGCAGCCCCTTCCGGCCGAAGAAGGAATGTTCGAGGTCGGCCTGGATATCGACGCCGTAGACGTCGGCGCCGCCGTCATTGATCATCCCGGTCACCGGATGGAGATGCTGCCAGTGCTGATAGTAGACGAGAGGTTTGAGTTGAATGGCACCGAAATCCTTTTTCAGCTTGAGGCCGGTCGAATAGATCTCGCTGTCCCGGCTCGAGTGCCGGAAGGGTTCCGAGGTCAACTGGGTGGAATCGGCGCGGAACGCCTCTTCGCTCAGGGACCCCGGAAGTTGCAGGTCCGCCTCGGTGTAATTGAAATTCATTTCGAGGGTGCTGCCGTCCGCGAAGAGATGGCCGATCCTGGCTCCTCCCTGGCTCGTTTCGAACCGGCTCCATTGCCGCCAGCCGTCGGTGGATTTGTGTGTACCGCTGAGGGTGAAATAGGTCTGGCCGACACTGGTGCCGTAAATCAGGTTGTACAGCCGGGTGTCGTCGCTTCCGTATCCGAGGGTCAGCCCGCGAATTTCCTCGAAGGGATTGCGGGTGATGACATTGACCACGCCCCCGGCGGCATTGGCCCCGTAGAGAGTCGAGTTCGGCCCGCGGACGACATCCACCCGTTCGATGAGCTGGGTATCGACAAAATCGAGGCGGGTCATGCCGTCGGGATCGGTAATGGGTACGCCGTCGAGAAGGATCATGATTTCGCGGATGCCGTAGCGGGCCTTGAGGCCGGCTCCGCGGATGATGAGGCGGGCATCGTAACCGCCGTTGCGGGTCTCCGCCTGGACGCCGGCCATCCCCGTCAGGGCTTCTTTCACGCCGAGGAGCCGCATGTCCTTCAATTCCTCTTTGGTCACGGTGCTGACCGCCGCCGGGATATCCTCGGTTTTTCTTTCCGTCCGGGTCGCCGACACCACCACCTCATCCACCTCGTGGGAGCCCAGCTCTTCGGCAGCCGACCGTCCCGGCGCCAGACAGGCGCCCCCGAGAAGAGCAAGGAGCAACAAACATTTTTTCACCAGATCACCTCCTGCAAAAGTGCCTATCCCATGACAGTCTGAACGCCTTGAATTTCCCGGAATCTGCGGCGAAGAGTGCTCCCGGAAGAGAGTGTTCGGGGAGTAAGCTCACCCGTCAGGATCGGGACCCTTCCGTACATTTGGAAAACATCATGTTATTTTGGTTGCAATGCTAGCAATAAAAAGGGGATTAACAAGGCAAAATGTTTCTTTTGCAAAAATTATTGGTATTTTGACAACATTTACGAGGACGGCAACATTTCCCGCTCTCCCTGCCCTCCCTTCTTTTCAGCCTTCTCGGCGTCTCTGCGTCTCTGCGTGAGACGGTCTTTTCCAGCCTCAAAAACCCGAAGCGGCTCACGCAGATGCGCAGAGGCCGCGGAGAGGTCAAACCCCGGGAATATGTAATCTCTTGGGGGGAGAATTCTCGGCAAGTTCAAAAAAATGGTCTATCGAAGGGCAAATAAAAAAGGGCCTCCGGAAAGTTCCGGAGGCCCTTGATAGTGCTTAAGCAAAAAAACGGTGTGCGGCGGGATTACATCATGCCGCCCATTCCGCCCATTCCGCCCATGCCGCCCATTCCGCCCATCCCGCCGGGCATGGGTTCTTCGCCCTTGGGAGCATCGGCAATGACGGCCTCGGTGGTGAGCATGAGGCCGGCCACGGAGGCGGCGTTCTGCAGGGCGCTGCGGGTGACCTTGGTCGGGTCGATGATCCCGGCCTCGATCATGTCGCAGTATTCGTCGGTGGCGGCGTTGAAGCCGAAGGCGCCGGTTTCGAGGGAAACGCGGTTGACGACGATGGAACCTTCCATGCCGGCGTTGCCGGCAATCTGGCGCAGGGGCTCTTCAAGGGCGCGCTTGACGATATTGACGCCGAACTGCTGCTCCCCTTCGAGCTTGAGCTTCTCGAGAGCGGAGATGCAGCGGATCAGGGCGACTCCGCCGCCAGGGACGATGCCTTCTTCGACAGCGGCGCGGGTGGCGTGCAGGGCGTCTTCGACGCGGGCCTTCTTTTCCTTCATTTCGGTCTCGGTGGCGGCGCCGACCTTGACCACGGCAACCCCGCCGACCAGCTTGGCGAGACGCTCCTGGAGCTTCTCGCGGTCGTAATCGCTCTTGGTTTCCTCGATCTGGGCGCGAACCATCTTGACGCGTCCCTGGATATCGCCTTCGGCACCGGCACCGTCGATGATGGTGGTGTTGTCCTTGTCGATGACGATGCGCTTGGCGCTGCCGAGCATGTCGAGGGTGGCGGTCTCGAGTTTGAAGCCGACCTCCTCGGAGATCACCTTGGCGCCGGTGAGGATGGCGATATCCTCGAGCATCGCCTTGCGGCGATCACCGAAGCCGGGAGCCTTGACGGCGGTGACGTTGAGGGTGCCGCGGAGACGGTTGACCACCAGGGTGGCCAGGGCTTCGCCCTCGACGTCTTCGGCGATGATCAGCAGGGGGCGACCCTGCTTGGCGACCGGCTCGAGAATGGGGAGAAGATCGCGCATGTTGCTGATCTTCTTGTCGTGGATGAGGATCAGGGCGTCTTCCATCACCGCTTCCATGCGCTCGGCGTCGGTGACGAAGTAGGGGGAGAGGTAGCCGCGGTCGAACTGCATCCCCTCGACGGTCTCGAGAGTGGTCTCCATCGACTTGGCTTCCTCGACGGTGATGACCCCTTCCTTGCCGACCTTTTCCATGGCCATGGCGAGGATGTCGCCGATGGTCTTGTCGCTGTTGGCGGAAATGGTCCCGACCTGGGCGACTTCCTTGTGGTCCTTGATCGGCTTGGAGAGTTCCTTCAGGGCGGCGACGGAAGCTTCAACGGCCTTGTCGATGCCGCGCTTGATCTCCATGGGGTTGTGGCCGGCGGAAACCAGCTTGACCCCTTCGCGATAGATCGCCTGGGCGAGAACGGTGGCGGTGGTGGTGCCGTCGCCGGCGATGTCTGAGGTCTTGGAGGCGACTTCCTTGACGAGCTGGGCCCCCATGTTCTCGAACTTGTTCTCCAGTTCAATTTCCTTGGCGACGGTGACGCCGTCCTTGGTGATCAGGGGTGCCCCGAAGGACTTCTCGATGACGACGTTGCGCCCCTTGGGGCCGAGGGTCACCTTGACGGCGTTGGCGAGCTGATTGACGCCGCTGAGAATGAGGGCGCGGGCGTCCTGTCCGAATTTGATTTCCTTGACTGCCATCTTTATCGATCTCCTTCAAAAATAGGTGTGAGCCGGTTGCCTTACTTCTCAACGACGCCGAGAACGTCATCCTCGCGCATCATCAGATACTCTTTGCCTTCGACCTTGATCTCGGTCCCGGAATACTTGCCGAAAAGAATCTTGTCGCCGACCTTGACGTCGAGGGGGAGAACCTTGCCGTCCTCGGTCACCTTCCCCTTGCCGACGGCGGCGACCAAGCCCTGCTGGGGCTTTTCCTTGGCCGAGTCGGGGATGTAGAGGCCCCCGGAGGTCATGGTCTCCTCTTCGAGTCTCTCGACGATGATACGGTCGTGCAGCGGTCTGATGTTCATGGTGCGTCTCCTTTCGATAAAACCTAATGGATTACGGGAGCGTGTCCCTGGGGAAGACTTGCCGGGTCAATGTAAAAAGGCCCCCGGTTTCTCACCGACAGCGGTGAGCCGGGACCTCTCTGCAGGCACCGTCCTCGTTAGCACTCGCCGGACGGGAGTGCTAACAACAGGGGTAAATATAATCAGCCTGTCCTGAATGTCAAGGTCTTTCTCGAGAATTCGTCGACCGAGTGGGGAAAACGGCGGGGTTCAGCGCCCGGAGAGGGCATTGAGGAGACGGGTCGCCAGGGTGCGGGCGACGTCTTCGGCGAGGTTTTTGCGTTCGGTTTCCACCGTCGAGTAGTCGTGTTCGAAAAAGGTTTCCCGGGGATAATCAAGGGTCAGGGTCGGCTGGTCGCTCCCCGGCTGGTGGACCTGCAGACGGCTCCTGAGACGAATGGCCGTGGAGCAGCATCCGCTCTCCTCGACATAAGCGAAAACCTCCCCGGTGACATAGTTGTGCTCTTTGAGCCACTCGGGGTCGACACGGGAGGTCCCCTCCTTGAGGATGACGAACTCGTATTCGCCCGGCCTGCTCCCGGCAATGAGGGTATCGACGAAGAGGTCGAAAACCCCCTCCTCGATGGCGACCGGGACCATGATGGTGGTGAAGGGGACGACATAGATCGTCTCCTGCGGCGGCGGCGGAGTGAACCCGGCTTCCATGCGGACCGAGGGGGCGGCGGCGCACCCTGTCAGCAGCAGGCAGAACAAAAAGGCGGCGATGCGGTTGGCACCCATGGACGATTCTCCAGGTTCGCGGCAAAAGCGCCCTCCCCCCGACCTCCCGGGGGTCTCCCCCGGAGGTGGCGGCAGGCGGCGCAAGCATCCTAACCTTGCCCCGGCACGTTGTCAACGAGGGAATGCCTTGACATCGGCCCGGCGGCCGTGCTAAATCGCTGGCTCATTGCGCCGCGCCATGCAAGGTTTGTCCGGGGCGGCGGGCCCCGGTTTCACTCCGCCGGGGAGGAGGATCTTAAAAGACCGGCAAAGCCGCACGCCCGGCCCTCTTCCTTGCGGCCGGTCCGGGCGTTTTTTATTTCCAGGGAGCAAAAGCGAAATGGGCAAAAAACTCTACATTCCGGGACCGGTCGAGGTCAGCCCCGACGTTCTCCATGCGATGAGCGTGCCGATGGTCGGCCACCGCATGAAGGAGTACGCCGTCCTTCACCGCGAAGTCACCACCGCCCTCAAAAGCCTCCTTCATACCGTCGACCCGGTCTTTCTCTCCACCTCGAGCGCCTTCGGGGTCATGGAGGGGGCGGTGCGCAATCTGGTGCAGAAACGCTGCGCCAACTTCGGCAACGGCGCCTTCAGCTCCAAGTGGCACGACGTCACCAGGCGCTGCGGCCTCGAAGCCGATCTCTACAGCGCCGAGTGGGGCGAGCCGATTACCGCCGCGATGGTCGATTCCGCCCTGGCCACAGGCCGGTATGACGCCATGACCCTGGTCCACAACGAGACTTCCACCGGCGTGATGTCGCCCCTGGAGGAGATCGCCGAGGTGATGAAGAAATACCCCGACGTCTCCTTCATCGTCGACACCGTCTCCTCCATGAGCGCCGTTCCCCTCGACGTGACGGCTCTCGGCACCGACGTCTGCCTGGCCGGTGTGCAGAAAGCCTTCGGCCTCCCCCCGGGACTGGCAGTCTTCGCCGTCTCCCGGAACGCCCTCGACAAGGCCCGCACCACGGCCAACCGCGGCTATTACTTCGACTTCGAGGAGTTCGAGGCCAACGATCTCAAGGACAATACCCCGAGCACCCCCTGCATCACCCTGATTCATGCCCTGAACCATCAGCTGAAGAAGATGCGGGTCGAAGGTCTCGACAACCGCTATGCCCGCCATCGCGCCATGGCCGAAGCGACTCGCGGCTGGATCGAGGCCCAGGGGTTCTCCCAGTTCGCCGCCGAAGGGTGCCGCTCCCTGACCCTGACCTGCGCCCGAAACGACGGCCGCACCGATCTTGAAAAACTGAAAAAACTCGCCGGCGAGCGCGGGTACGCCATCGACAACGGCTACGGCAAGATCAAGAACGAAACCTTCCGCATCCCCCACATGGCCGACATGACCCTGGGCGATCTCGACGAGCTCTTCACTCTCCTCGAAGAGCTCCTCCCCCAAGTGCGCGCCTGAACATCCGAAGCGACGAGTCAACAATCAGGTGGTCGTGAGAAAAGATGTTCTCAACGCTCAAGGCACAGAGACAGGAGAGCCGGGGAGAAATCAACATTCTGAAAAGCGCCTCTTCCGCAGAATCTGTGGGTAGAGGGTAGCGGAAAAAATTAGAGCATTGCCCTTCATGGGCGGATAAGATGGTTTTTGCCGAAACTATCAAACCCGTTCAGAGGAAAGGCAATGCTGATTAAAACTTTACTCAACAAGGTCGAACGGTTCAAGTCTTTCGTTTACGGCTCCATCTGCGTCCAGTTCGTTGACGGGGTGGATGCCTTGGTCATTGACATCGAGCCGCGCAGCAACAGTCAGCCGATCTGCCCCGAGTGCGGCAAGCGGAGAAACGTTTACGACCGGCGGCCGCCGCGCCTGTTCGAGTATCTGCCGGTGTGGACATTCAAGTGCTATTACCGCTATGCGCCGCGCAGGGTCGACTGTCCAACCTGCGGCGTCAAGGTGGAGGCGCTGCCCTGGGGCTACGGCAAGGAACGGATGACCTTCTCCTACCAGGTCTTTCTGGCCCGCTGGGCGAAGCGGCTTTCCTGGAAAGAGACCGCCGACATCTTCGAGACCAGTTGGGACACGGTCTTCCGGGCCGTCAACTTTGTGGTCGATTACGGACTGGCCCACAGGAATCTTGACGGTGTGACCGAGATCGGCGTTGACGAGATCAAGGTCTTCAAGGGCCAGAAATACCTGACGATGGTTTATCAGCTCAACGCCGGAGTCAGACGGCTTCTGTGGTGCGGCCCCGAGCGCCGGGCGAAAACGCTGCTGCGCTTCTTCCACGAGTTCGGCAAGGAACGCAGCGCCCAGATCAAATTCGTCTGCAGCGACATGTGGGCGCCGTACCTCAAGGTCATCGCCAAGAAGGCACCACAGGCGCTCAATATTCTCGACCGCTTCCACATCATGCGGGCCTTCGGCGAAGCGATCGACCAGATACGGCGCGACGAGGTCAAGCAGTTCAAGGCGAACGGACAGGAGAACGTTCTCGAACGCGGGCGCTGGCTGCTTCTGAAGCGACCGGAGAACCTCTCCGAGAAGCAGACGACCCGCCTCGATGAACTGCTCAGGCTCAACCTGGCGTCGATCAAGGGCTACCTGCTGCGCGAGGACTTCCAGCGGTTCTGGGACTACCAGCGAGCCGACTTCGCGGGAAAATTTCTCGACAACTGGGTCACCCGAGCGCTACAGACCGATTTGGAGCCGATGAAAAAAGTGGCCCGGATGCTGCGCAGTCACAAGCCACTGATCCTCAACTGGTTCAAGGCCAAAGGCCAACTTTCCAGCGGCGCGGTGGAGGGCCTGAACCTCAAAGCAAAACTCACTATGAGAAAAGCCTACGGTTTCAAGACCCTCAAATGTCTGGAAATTGCCTTATATCATACACTTGGCGCGTTGCCGGAACCTGAGTATCACCACAGATTCTGCTGACGACCCTGAAAAGCTTTGTTTCTGATGTTCCCTGCGCCTCTCCCTCCCTCTGCGCCTCTGCGTTAAATCCTTTGTTTTAGTCAGTTTTTTCCATCAAGGCTTCAGAAATGAACGAAAGCCCCGGCCGAAGCGATTCGGCCGGGGCTTTTTCTTTAAATCCGGCGGCAGGAACCCGGGTCAGGCGACCAGCGCCCCGCCGCAGGAAGAGCCGCAACCGGCGGTGCAGCCGAAGCAGTGTTCGCCGGTGACAATCGGCCTCCCCGCCAGACGCGCCGGATCGATGTCGTCGATGTGGGTGGGAAGCCCCCGGGAAAGAGAGAGGCCGAGAGCCAGATTGAAATCGCAGTCGGCCAGGGTGCCGTCCCAGGCGACGCAGATCTGGTGGCGGCACATCAACCCCTCGACGGTCCCGGGGTTGAAGGCGTCGACGAGGAGGTGGCGGTAGTCGCTTTCCTTCCCCTGGCGCTGCAGATCGTCGAGAAAACGCCCGAGGGGCATGTTGGTGAGGGTCAGGAGACGGGTGAAGACGATGCCGTGCTCCTGACGCAGCCGGGTCCGGTAGTCCGCCTCGAGAGCGACCTGGCCGGGAGGGAGGAAGGGGCCGCCGGGATTGTAGACCAGATTCAGCCTGAGCCCCGGCTGGCGGCCGTAGCCGAGTTCGTTAAGGCGGCCAAGCGCCCGGATGCTCTTGTCGAAGACGCCGGCGCCGCGCTGGGCGGTGACGTTTTTCTCCAGGTAACAGGGGAGGGAGGCCACCAGCTGAACCCCGTGCTCCCGATAAAACTCGGGGAGCCCTGCCATTCCCGGCTCGTAGAAGACCGAGAGGTTGGAGCGCACCTGCAGGGGGTGGCCGGTGGCAAAGAGAGCCTCGACCAGAAACCGGAAGTTGGGATTGA
>Ga0209231_1000452_pt1 | contig 23010 bp, 26 predicted proteins | sample Deesub45470m_DNA_FD_188086 | JGI IMG/M metagenome (GOLD analysis project Ga0209231, IMG submission 188086) | Deep subsurface microbial communities from North Pacific Ocean - 450_OLKR46/470m Metagenome (SPAdes) (version 2) | ecosystem: Environmental > Terrestrial > Deep subsurface > Unclassified ... | reverse complement strand
CCCTTTGAACCGGGGCGGTGACGGATCATATCGCGGCCGCCACAACGCGGGGAGCGCTGCCTCTCTGATTTGTCAGCCGAGGACTGATTGGGTCGCACGGGCAACGCACCGCCCCGGTTCAAAGGGATTGGGCGCTGTTGCGTCGGCTCACTTCTACCCTACGCTGCATCCATGGACACGCTTTTTTCGAATCACACGCCCGATGCGATACCAGCTTACAAACTGCCGCTCAGCGACGATGACCTCATAATGCTGGGACGGCTCATGGCCTATTGGGCGCAGGTCGATATGTTTGTGGACGAACTCATCGAAATGCTTTTCAGCATCGATTACCAAAAACGGGTCGTGCTGGTCGGCGACAAGATGGTTGGCGCGAAACTCTCGATCTTGAGGAAGGGTATATCGCTCTGCGATTCGCCGGAACTTGCGCGAGCCGTGACCACGTTCGCCGATCTAGCGGCTGCCGTACAAGCTAAGCGCAACCACGCCGCTCATGGCGTCTGGGCTTGGTATATTCAGCCTGGCATGGACCAGCCGGAACTGTCTGCCCGCAAAGCTAAAGATTTGTCAGATCGCTTACGTCCTGCTGAGTTGCATGACCTTGTTTCCCACACGGCTGCAGCGACGCGCGCAGGTATGGATGCCGCTCAAATCGCACGAGGGAGCGAAACAGGGCGCTACCGCGTCCGACTATTCTACGGAAAAGAAGACATGGGGGACGAATGGCACCCACCCCAAAAATAGAGATAAACTCGGCGTATGTTTATCGGTGAGTAAGATTGCTTAACTTTCTAGAAACCGGCTCAATTTTAAGCCTCTAGAAGATTAGTTGGCTCCCTGAGTAGGATTCGAACCTACGGCCATTCGATTAACAGTCGAATGCTCTACCGCTGAGCTATCAGGGAGCAGCCCGGCTCTCACCGGGCAGAGCGCGCCTATAGCAGCGGGTTTTGCGGAATGGCAAGCGTTAATCTGATGATTTTTTTGGCTTGCGATCAGGCGATGAATTGCTCGGCGGCGATGCGGTCGTCGAGCGTATGTTCGGGGTCGAACAGCAGGGTCAAAGGCGTCGCGCGGTCGATGCGGACCTCCACCTGGGCGACGTCGCGCACTTCGCGCTGATCGGCGACGGCGCTGACCGGGCGCTTGACCGGGTCAAGTACGGTGAAGCGGATGACGGTGTTTTCGGGCAGGATCGCGCCGCGCCAGCGACGGGGGCGGAAGGGGCTGATTGGGGTCAGCGCGACCAGGCCCGATCCCAGTGGCAGGATGGGGCCATGGGCGGAAAGATTATAGGCGGTGGACCCGGCCGGGGTGGCGACCAGCACGCCGTCGCACACCAGTTCGGGCAGGACGGCGCGGCCGTTGACCTGCACCTCCAGCTTGGCGGTCTGGCGGGTTTCGCGCAGCAGCGAGACTTCGTTGATGGCGGGGATGGAAAATTGTTCGCCATCGACCGTGTCGACGACCATGCGCAGCGGGTGGACCTTGAAGCTCTTAGCCTTTTCCAACCGCTGGTCGAGCCGTTCGAGCCGCCATTCGTTCATCAGGAAGCCGACTGTCCCCAGGTTCATGCCGAAGACGGGGACGATCCGTCGCGCCTCCAGCATGGCGTGGAGGGTTTGCAGCATGTAGCCGTCGCCGCCGAGCGCGATCACCATGTCGGCCTGTTCAATGGGCACGAAGTCATAGGCGGCGCGAAGCCGCTCTTCGGCGGCTCTGGCGGCGTGGGTGGGGGACGCGACGAGGGCGCGCCGCGGCTCGTCGATCATCCGCCGGTAACGCTCATGTGGCGACGGGTGGCGGGACCGGTTTCGCCCGCGCCGATGCGGAAGTCGTGGCGGGCGGGCTTCAGGCGGAGCGCGCGGTCGATCAGCGGTTCGACAGCGTCCAAGCCGCCGTCGCGCAGGGCGGCCTTGAAATCCACATGATCCTCATGGCCGAGGCACATGAAGATCTTGCCCTCGCAGGTCATGCGGATGCGGTTGCAGTCGGCGCAGAAATTCTGGGTGAGCGGGGTGATGAGGCCAAGCCGGGCGCCAAGGCCATCGACGCGGTGATAGCGGGCCGGACCGCCGGTGCGGTCGGGCACGGGCGTCAGCGGGTGCGCGGCATTTATCGCGGCGGCGACCTGCGTCAGCGGGAGATAATGGTCGGTGCGATCCTCGCCGGTGTCGCCCAGCGGCATGGTTTCGATGAGGGTGAGGTCCAGCCCTTCCGCATCGCACCAGTGCAGCATGGGGAGGATTTCATCTTCATTGACGCCCTTGAGCGCGACCATGTTGATCTTGATCGCGAGGCCTGCGTCGTGGGCCGCCGTGACGCCATGCAGGACCTTGGCGATGTCGCCGCCGCGCGTCACATGGGCGAAGCGGGCGGGGTCGCGGCTGTCGAGGCTGACATTGATGCGGCGGACGCCGGCATCGACCAGCGTTGCGGCATGATCGGCGAGGCGGGTGCCGTTGGTGGTCAGCGTGAGTTCGTCCAGCCCATTGCCCAGATGCCGCCCGATCCGCCGCACCAGATCGCCAATGTCGCGGCGCACCAGTGGCTCGCCGCCGGTCAGGCGGATGCGGGTGATACCGCGCGCGATGAACAGGTCGGCGAGCAGCGCGATTTCTTCGAGGGTCAGCACCTGATTCTTGGGGAGGAACTGCATCTTTTCCGCCATGCAATAGCGGCAGCGCAGGTCGCAGCGATCCGTCACCGAAATGCGCAGATAGCTGATCCGGCGACCAAGGCCGTCGGTCAGCGGCGTGCGCGGGGGAGGAGCCGGAAGCATGGGGGATAGGTAGGCGATGGGCAGGAGCGGCGCAAGCGCCCCGGTTGCAGCGGGGGCAAGAGGTCGGTAACGCATTGCTGTTAAGCCGTTTCGATGCGCGGCGCCGGGGGACGAATATAGTGAGCGGAGAAAGTGCCGCAGACGGCCAGCGCAGCCTGTTCATCCTGTCGCCGGGCGACCGCGACGGGCTGTGCCATGCGGCGCGGCTGGCGGGTTGGCGCGCGATCGGCGCGCGGCGGCCGGGCGATGCGCCGCAGCGCTTTTTGCGCAGCGAGGCGCAGGTGGCGCTGGTCGATATGCGCCAGGGCGGCGATGCCGCGCGGTTGATGGCCCCTCTAGTCCCGGCGATGGAGGCGGGTGGCGGCGCGTTGATCGTGCTGATCGACGGGAGTGACGAGGCGCGGGTGCCCGCGCTGATGGAAGCGGGGGCGACGCATTTCCTGCTGGCCCCCTTTGGCGATACGGGATTGCGCGCGGTGCTGGCGTCGGCGCATCGGCTGGTCGAGCGGTTGGGCGGCGGGGCCAAGCATAGCCAGCGGGCGCAGCGTATCCGCCGGGGGGATGCGCTGTACTGGCAATTGGAGCGCGATGGGCGGCTGCGGCTGAGCGCCGGGCTGATGGCGCATCTGGGGCTGGGGGAGGCGCTGGTGACGCCTGCTTCCTTGGTGCGGCGACTGCCGCGCGGGGAGCGGCGGGCGGTGCTGGCGGCGGTGCGGGCGATGCTGCGCAGCGGGACGCCCGACGCGCTGGCGCATGGCCTGCCTGGACGGCCCGGCGATCGGCTGGTCCATCATCTGCGGGTCGAGGAAGGGATGGTCGCGGCCGATGTCGAATGGCTGTCGGAGGGGCATGAGCGCGAGAGTGCGTCGCGCGATTATCTGACCGGGGTGCGATCGCGGCAGGCGGCGTTGGCCTGGCTGGAGCAGCGGCAGGGATTGCCGACCACGGTGCTGCTGCTGTCGATCAGCCAGTTCGAGCGGATGAATGCCGCCTATGGGCAGGTTGTGGGCGATGCGCTGCTGGGGCGGATCGCACGGCGGATCGAGCGGTTGGTCGATGATGTCGCGCCGGGCGCGATGGTGGCGCGGATTGCGGGGACGGAATTTCTGGTCGGGCTGACCGGCGAGGCGGCGGGTGGCGACCGGGCGACCTTCCTGGCGCGGCAGTTGATCGGCGCGATCGGGAGGCCATTCAGCGCGGGGGATCATCTCATTCGCCTGATCGCGCGGTGCGGCATCGCTCAGGCGCGCAGCGACGATGATGCGACGCTTATGCTGCGCCGGGCGGGCACGGCGCTGGCGGATGCGCGGCAGGCGGGTGGCGAGGGTATTCGCATCCTGTCGGCCGACAAGCAGAGCCGCCAGGTCGATGCCGACCGGCTGGAGACGGACCTGCGGCTGGCGCTGGACCGGGGCGAGATCGGCATCGTGTTCCAGCCGCAATATCCGGTCCATTCGGCGCAGATCAGCGGGGTCGAGGCGCTGGCGCGGTGGAACCATCCCCATTATGGGCCGCTGGGCGCGGGCATATTGTTCGCGACCGCCGAGCGATCCGACTATATGCTGCCGCTGTCAGCGCATATACAGGCGGAGGCGTTGCGGCAGGCGGCAGCCTGGCCACGGGCGCTGTCGGCGCTGCGGCTGTCGATCAATGTGACCGCGGCGGACATCGCCCAGCCAAGCTTCATGAGTGAATTGCTGCGGATGGTCGATGGCAGCGGCTTCCCAAGATCTCGGCTGACGGTCGAGATTACCGAGAGCGGGCTGATCGAGGATATTGGCGCAGCGTCGGCGCTGTTGCGGGCGTTGCGGGCCGAGGGGCTGGCGGTGGCGATCGACGATTTCGGGACGGGCTATTCGAGCCTGGCCTATTTGAAGAACCTGCCGCTCGATTATCTCAAGATCGATAGCGGGCTGGCGCAGGATATTGCAGGCACCGCGCGCGACCGGATCATCGTGCGCGGGGTCATCCATATGGCCAAGTCGCTGGGGCTGAAGGTCATCGCCGAAGGGGTGGAGACCGAGCAGCAGCTCGACCTGCTGGCGCGCGAGGGGTGCGACTATTACCAGGGCTTCTTGCGGTCGGCGGGAATTTCGTCGGCCGATCTGGTGAGTTTGTTTTTGAGCTGAGTCCGGCGGGCGATGATTGGGATCTGGGGTGTGTTCCCCGACGAAGGTCGGGGTCCAGTTCAGAGTGAGGGACTGGGCCCCGACCTTCGTCGGGGAACAGCGAGCATAGGGCGTCCGCCTTGCGTTTTGATAGGACATGCAAAAGGGCGCGGGGGTTGATCCCGCGCCCTTTTTGTTACTTGCAGCCGATCGCTTAGAGTTCGGCGGTGATCTACAATCCGTTCGTGCTGAGTTGAGACTGAGCTTGTCGAAGGCTCGTATCGAAGCATCTGGCGATACGCCTGATCCTTCGATACGCCATTTCGACTTCGCTCAATGGCTACTCAGGACGAACGGAATAAAGGTCAGAGCGCAGCCTTCAGGGCGTCGACCAGGTCGGTCTTTTCCCAAGGGAAGAAGTCGCCTTCGGGGGTGCGGCCGAAATGGCCGTAGGCGGCGGTCTTCTGGTAGATGGGCTTGTTGAGGCCCAGATGGGTGCGGATGCCCTTGGGGGTCAGGCGCACGAGGGTCGGCAGGACCGCTTCGATCGCGGCGGCTTCGACGGTGCCGGTGCCGTGCAGGTCGACATAGAGCGAGAGCGGTTCGGCGACGCCGATGGCGTAGCTGAGCTGAATCGTGCAGCGGCGGGCGAGCCCGGCGGCGACGATGTTCTTCGCGAGATAGCGGGTGATATAGGCCGCCGAGCGATCAACCTTCGTGGGGTCTTTGCCCGAAAAGGCGCCGCCGCCATGGGGCGATGCGCCGCCATAGGTGTCGACGATGATCTTGCGGCCGGTCAGGCCCGCGTCGCCATCCGGTCCGCCGATTTCGAACAGGCCGGTCGGGTTGACATAGATGCTGGCGTCGTCGGGCATCCAGCCTTCGGGCAGGATCTCGGTCATCACGCCTTTGACATAGGCGCGCAGCTTGGCGCGGCTGTCGTCATTGTCCATGCCCTGGGCATGTTGGGTCGACACGACCAGCGCGGTGGCGCGGACCGGCTTTTCATCGATATATTCGAGCGTCACCTGGCTCTTGGCGTCCGGCTCCAGGAAATCGACCACCTTGTTGTGGCGATCATGGGCCAGGCGTTCGAGGATCTTGTGGCTGTAATAGAGGGTGGCGGGCATGAGGTCGGGGGTTTCGTCCGACGCATAGCCGAACATGATGCCCTGATCGCCGGCACCTTCATCCTTGTTGCCGCTTTCATCGACGCCCTGGGCGATGTGGGCGGACTGGCCGTGGAGGTTGTTTTCGAAGCGGAAGGTCTGCCAGTGGAAGCCGTCCTGCTCATAACCGATGCGCTTGACCGTTTCGCGGACGGTCGCTTCGATCTCTTCCTGCGCGCCTGGTGCCCATGCGCCATTTTCATAGACGCCCTTGCAGCGGATTTCGCCGGCGAGGACGACGAGCTGGGTCGTGGTCAGCGTTTCGCAGGCGATGCGGGCTTCGGGGTCTTTCGACAGGAAGAGATCGACGATGGCGTCGGAAATCTGGTCGGCGACCTTGTCGGGATGGCCTTCGGACACGGATTCCGAGGTGAAGAGAAATTGGTTGCGCATAGGACTCCCGTAAGATGCTGGGCCGATAAACGATATAAAGAATAGTTTATGTGCCTATTAGCTTTTGCTGGGGCGGATGGCAATGGCGAGGGCAAAGAGCGCCAGCATCAGGGCGAAGGGTGCCCAATTGCCGACCCGTGCGAAGAGCGTGGGCGGGAGCGGCGGGGGCAGGCCGGAGTCGAGGAAACCGGCGCGGTTGAGGCCAAGCGCGTGGGTGACGCGGCCGCGGGCGTCGATGATCGCCGAGACGCCGGTGGGGGTCGAGCGGATGATCGGCAGCCCTTCCTCCAGCGCGCGGAGGCGGGCTTGCGCGAGATGTTGGACCGGACCCCAGGGGCCGAACCAGGCGTCGTTGGAGGGGTTGAAGAGGAAGGCGGGGCGGTTGGCGCGATCGACCACTTGCCCTGAGAAGACGATCTCGTAGCAGATTTGCACGCCCATGCTGAGGGCAGGGCGGCCGGTGGTGGCGGGGAGCGTCAGGCTTTGCGGGCCGGGGCCGGGCCAGAAGTCGGCATCGCCGGGGACGAGGCGGGACAGGCCGATGGGTTCGAGGACGGAGCGCAGCGGCAGATATTCGCCGAAGGGGACGAGATGCGCCTTACTGTAGCGGGCCGCGATGGCTGCCTGGGGCGTGACGATCCAGACGCTGTTATTGGCACCGGCCAGCTTGTTGACGAGGATGCCGTCTTGTTCGACCGGCTTGAAATAGACTTTGTCCGCGCCGGTCAGCAGCAGGTCGCCGGGGCCGAGCAGGGCGGCGAGGCGGGCGCGCCAGTCGGGTTCCATGTCGAGATAGGCGGGGATGGCGGCTTCGGGCCAGAAGATGAGGCGGGGCGCGGGACGCGGCTGGCCGGTGAGGGCGGTCAGCTTGCGGAAATTGGCAAATTCGCGCTCGACCGAATATTTTTCGTCCTGGCCGATATTGGGCTGGACGACGCGGATGCGGGGTGCGCCGGGCGGGGTGGCGGGCGCGGGGGAGAGCCAGCCCCACAGGGCGGCGAGGAGGAGCGGGGCGAGCATCGCGGCGGGGGCCACGACCTGGCGCCGGGCGATCAGGAGGAGTGCGGCGCTGGCGAGGATGACGAGGGCACCCAGGCCATAGGTGCCGACGAGGGTGGCGGCGATGGCCGCGCCGCTGGGCAGGAGTATGATGCCGATCGGGTTCCAGGCGAAGCCGGTGAAGAGGGTGGCGCGGAGATATTCGGTGGCGATCCAGAGGGCGGCGAGGAGGAGGGGGAAGGTGGCTGTGCCTAAAGGTTGATCCTTGCCGCGATGGCGGGCTGTCTTCTCTGCCGCCTTCCCCCGGATGAAGGTTGGGAGATGGGTCCCCGCCTTCGCGGGGATGACGAGGTTGGACAGCCACCACGCCCCTGACGTCGCCAGTGCGGGGAAGAGGGCGAGGTAGAGGGAGAGGAGGATCACGCCGCCATAGCCGAGCCAATGGGGCATGGCGTCCTGAAAGGTGAAGGCGTGGGCGATCCAGTGGAGGGCGAGGGTGAATTGGCTGACGCCGAACAGCCAGCCATAGGTGAAGGCGGCGCGGCGGTCGGGGGCGCTCTGGGTCAGGTGGATGAGCAGCGCGAGAGCGAGCAAGGTGACCGGCCAGAGCGACAAGGGGGCAAAGCCGGTGGCCGAGGCGAGGCCCGCCAGCAGCGCGGCCTTCTTCGGGTGACGATCGAGCAGGGCGCGCATGGGGGCGGTCAGCCGATGGTTGCCATGGTGGCCTGGCTGCAGCTGTCGCCCTTGCCGCCGCCGCCGGTCAGCATCGATGCGGCGAGGAAACCGCCGACGATCAGCACCAGGAACAGGGCGGAGAGCCAGCCGAGATATTTTTCGATGAAGGCTTTGATCGGCCGGCCGAATTTCCAGAACAGGAAGCCGACCAGCATGAATTGGAAGGCGCGGCTGACGACGCTGGCCCAGAAGAAGGTGAAGAGCGGCAGGCCGACGAAACCCGCGGTGATGGTGATCAGCTTGAACGGGATCGGCGTCGCGCCTTTGATCAGGATGATCTCCGCGCCATATTCGCGCAGATAGCAGGCGGCGACGGGGAATTTGTCGGCGAGGCCGAGCGCGCTCAGCAATTGCTGTCCGACCGTCTCGTAGAGGAAGAAACCGATCGCATAGCCCAGCATCCCGCCCAGCACCGACGCGATGGTGCAGATGAGGCCGAAGCGGATCGCCCGTTCGGGGCGGGCGAGGCACATCAGGCCAAGCAGCGGATGCGGCGGGATGGGGAAGAAGCTCGATTCCAGGAAGGAAATGACGAACAGCCAGCGTTCGGCGTGGGCATGGGCGGCCTTGGCCAGCGTCCATTGATAGAGCCTGTTGAGCATGGGCGGCGACCTAGCCGAGATTGGGGCGGGTCGCCAGCGATTTTGGCGGGGTGAAACGGTCAGCGAGGCGGACAGTGGTGGCGGGGTTTTGGGGTGGGGGGGAGGTTGTACGCTTTGTGGGGGACAATGTACGCTTTGCGGGGAAAGCAAACCCCGCGTCCGTTCGGGCTGAGCTTGTCGAAGCCCTCCACTTCTCCTCAAAGAAAGAAGGCCCTTCGACAGGCTCAGGGCGAACGGGGGAGGGGGTGGTGCTGTTATGTGACGGCCCGCCAAGTGCCGACCCACTGTACGATAAGGCACCGCCTATCGCGAATTGGTGCGACGGCGTTGACGGGGCGGCACCGTCTGGGCAAGACCCCTTCTCCCCTGTTCGGTTCGGTTCGCGCGTTTGACATTTTCTTCCATTCCCTGGGCCAGGCTGCGGCAGCGCGCGGGCGGTATCGCGTTTGCGCTGGTGCTGAACGCCATCCTGCTGCTGGGGCTGTTCACTTTGTCGCCCGCGTTCGAGCCGAAAAAGGTCGAGGACCGGCTGCCGGTGACGTTCGATGTCGAGACGGGGACCAAGACCGAGCAGGAGCAGAAGCGCGCGCCCAAGGCGGAGAAGCGCGAACAGGACGAGGCCAGCCCGCCCAAACAGGCCGAGGCCGTGGTGCGCCCGCCCCGGCCGACGGAGCAGCCGGTCGAGGAACCGCCCGCGCCCTTCCCCTTCCTGACGATGAGCCGCGACCAGATGGCGGCGGCGGACATCGGCAATATGCCCAAGGCGGCACAGGGCGCGGCGGCGGGACAGGGCGATAGTGCGGCGGTCGCCGGGCCGGGCGAAGGGCCGGGCGGGGTGCAATTGTTCAACGCCGAATGGTATCGGCGACCGACCAATAGCGAGCTGTCCACCTATATTCCCGCCAATGCGCCGCCCGAAGGCTGGGGCCTGGTCGCGTGCAAGACGGTCGATCATTATCATGTGGAAAACTGCCAGATATTGGGCGAATCGCCGATGGGGTCGGGCTATGCCCGCGCGGTGCGGCTGGCCGCCTGGCAATTCCTGGTCCGCCCCCCGCGCGTGAATGGAAAGCCGCAGGTGGGAAGCTGGGTGCGGATACGGATTGATTATACCCGGTCTGGGGTAAGGGTTGGGGGGTGACGAGGGGTGGGTTGGGCGTTTTCTGCGCAGGGCGTGGGGCATGTTCGCCTATTCAAGTATCTAAGCATTCTGCGCGGCGATCATGAACTCTGCAAACTCGGCCTAATTTGCCTGCGTACACCGATACTCTCGCGCGTAATTAATGCTTTTCAGCCCCGCTATGGCGTTCATGCATTCTCCATAATCGTCAGCATAGCCGAAGATCAGCCCCGTTCGTTCCCACTCTCCGGATATATTCTTCATCTCAATCCAATAGTCTGCGCCGATACCGACCCTTGCTTCACCGACTTGCTGCAACAGGGCATCGTGACCAGTAATGCGATCATCGTTACACGCCGCAAGAATGAGCGTCAGTGCGAGTGTAATGGCTGCCAACTTCAAGATTTTTCTCCATTTTATGCTTAATATCAGTGTCTATGTACTGCGTATATATGACCGGGTATACGTGGATGAGGTCGAAATCTATGATGTTGGCAAGCGCATGATCATCTTTCCTTTAGGTTTGATTGGATCAAAACCGGCAAAGGAAAAGGCTTCGACAGGCTCAGCCCGAACGGGGTGGGATGATGCGCCAGCGTCGAGCCCCCTCTTCCAACTTCGCCTAGGCGGCTGCGCCGCCGAGGCTGCGTATCCTTCTCCCCGTGGGGAGAAGGTTTGGGCGCGTGGGTGGGGTTTGGCTTATGCCCGGCGTGCCGAGAGTGGCGTTTCGTCGGGGCGGAGGGTTAGGACTTCGACGCCGGTGCGGGTGACGGCGACGGTGTGTTCGAATTGGGCGGAGAGTTTGCCGTCGTTGGTGGTGACGGTCCAGCCATCATCCTGGGTCGAGACTTTGCGGCTGCCCTGGTTGAGCATGGGTTCGATGGTGAAGACCATGCCTTCCCGCAAGGGCAGGCCCGTGCCGGGGCGGCCGAAATGGAGGACTTGCGGCTCTTCGTGCATTTCGCGGCCGATGCCGTGGCCGCAATAGTCGCGCGCGACGCTATAGCCGTTGCGCTTGGCGTGGCGCTCGATCGCAAAGCCGATGTCGCCCAGATGCGCGCCGGGGCGGACCTGGGCGATGCCGTGCCAGAGCGCTTCCTGCGTGACGCGGACGAGGCGGCGGGCGGCGGGAGCGACGTCGCCGATTAGGTAGGTTTTGCTGGAATCGGCGATAAAGCCGTTTTTTTCCAACGTGATGTCGAGATTGATGATGTCGCCGTCGCGGATGATGGTGTCGGCATCGGGCACGCCATGGCAGACGACATGGTTGATCGAGCAGTTCAGCACATATTGGAAGCCATATTGCCCCTTGCTCGCCGGGCGGGCGGCGAGGTCCAGGGTGATATAGCGGTCGACCAGATCGTTGACGGCCATGGTCGAGAGGCCCGCGAGCGGCTGCGTGTCGAGCATGGTGAAGACCGCGGCGAGCAACTGGCCCGATTGCCGCATCAGCGCCAGTTCGTCGGAGGTTTTGACCATCTCAGGCGGCGGCCCGTAGCGCCAGTTCGACATGGGCGGCGGCATATTGCTGGCGGACGATGTCGTTGAAGGAGAGGGTGGGATTGGCTTCGGCCAACATGCCGATCTTCATCCAATATTCCGCCTGCGCATTGATGGAGCGGCACATCGGCGCGCTGGCGCGGCGGGCTTCTTCGTGGAGGTCGTCGGCGATTTTTACGATGCCCATGGGGTGTCCTGATATATGAAGCGTATATGGATCGTATATGGTTCATATGGTTTGGGGTAAAGGTGGGGGTGGGCGGTTGGCGGCTGGCGTTGAGCCCCCTCTTCCAACTTCGCCTAGGCGGCTGCGCCGCTGAGGCTTCGTATCCTTCTCCCCGTGGGGGAGAAGGTTTGGGGGGCCAATGTGTCGGGACCGGATCGGGCGGCGATGGGGACGATGGGGTAGGGGCAGCGGATCGACAGGAGGATCTGATGCGGGTTGCGGTTTTGACGTTTGATGGGTTCAATGAGCTGGACAGTTTCGTGGCGCTGGCGTTGTTGAACCGGGTGAAGGGGTGGCGGGCGGAGATTTGTACGCCGGATGCCATGGTCACGTCGTTGAACGGGGTCGAGGTGCGGACGCAACAGCCGCTGGAATGGGCGGCGGAGGCGGATGTGGTGCTGGTCGGCAGCGGGGCGCGGCGGTTGGAGGTGGCCAATGATGCGGCGTTGATGGCGCGCATCCGGCTGGACCCCGCGCGGCAATTGATCGGGTCGCAATGTTCGGGGGCGCTGATATTGGGGGCGCTGGGGCTGGTCGGCGATATGCCGGTCTGCACCGACCGGACGAGCCAGCCGATGGCGATCGCGGCCGGGCTGCGCGTGCTGGAGGCGCCGTTCGTGGCGCGCGGCAATGTGGCGAGCGCGGGCGGGTGCATGGCGGCGCATTATCTGGCGGCCTGGGCGATCGCGCGCGGCGCGGGGGTCGAGGCGGCGCGCAGCGTGATCGACTATGTCGCGCCGGTCGGCGAAAAGGCGGAGACGGTGGCGCGGGTGATGGCGGTGATCGCGCCGTTCGTGGCGGATGTTTACCAAGCGGCATGAGGGTTGCGATCTGCTACTGATCTGTCATGGTTCGGCGCAGTGAGTCGAACCAAAGGAGCCGTTTGTATGATTATCCACGGGTCGCGGCCATCGCCCTTCGTGCGCAAGGTGATCGCCTTTGCCGCCGAGAAGGGCATTGATGTCGAGGTGCAGGCGGCGGGCTTCGGGCGCGGTGGCGAGGGCTATCTGAACGGGTCGCCCTTCGGCAAGATACCGGCGTTGGAGGATGGCGACTTTCTGCTGTGCGATTCGACCGCGATCATAACCTATATGGATGCGCTGCGCCCCGGCACGGAGATGATCCCGGCCGAACCCAGGGCGCGGGCGCGGACGATATGGTATGAGGAATTTGGCGATACGGTGGCGCAGCCGGTGGGGGTCAAGATCTTCTTCAACCGGGCGGTGGCCAGACGGTTGAAGCGCGAGCCGGACCTGGCGGCGGCGGACAAGGCCGAGGCCGAGGAGTTGCCGGGACTCTATGACTATCTGGAGGGTGTGTTGCCCGACGCTTCGGACGGGAAGGGAGGCTGGCTGGTGGAGGATCGCTTCACCCTGGCGGACCTGGCGGCGGGCTGTCCGTTGATCAATATCGGCTATGTGTCCGACGCGCTGGATGCGGCGCGCTGGCCCAAGGTGGCGGCGTGGCTGAGCCAAGTGAAGGCGCGGCCGAGCGTGGCGGCGGCGATGGCATTGGAAGCGCCGATGATCCAGGCGATGGTGGAGAAATAACCTATCTGGAACATTATGCTTGACATCGTCACGCTGTTCTGGCACATATCGGCATAGTGGAAAAATGTGAGTCGCGGACGACGCGGCGAACCAAGGGCTGATCCGGGCGGGTCGGCCCTTTTTTGCGTTGCGGGGGCGGCATGGGTGACGTGGGGGTGGAACTGCGACCGGGGCGGCAGGCGGTGGCGGACGGAACGCGCGCGCAACAGCGCAAGGCGCGCAAGGATAGCTGGACCAGGGCGCAGGAGGTGGAGTTTCTGGAGGTGCTGTCCACGACCTGCAACGTCAGCGAGGCGGCGCGGGTGGCGGGCGTGCGGCGCGCGGGCGCCTATGAACGGCGACAGCGCGACGCGCGCTTTGCCGCCGACTGGGACCGGGCGATCGACATCGGCTATGCCGAGATCGAGGCGATGCTGATGCGCGAAGTGCTGTTCGGTAGCGAGAGCGAGGAGATTGTGCTGGATGGCGAGGGGGCAGTGAAGAGCCGCAAGGTCAAGCGTACGCGCGACCTGAAGCTGGCGCTGCAACTGCTGATCCGGCATCGCGACAAGGTGGCGGCCTATCGCGCGGCGGCGGGGGTGGAGCGGCCCGACAGCCCCGACGCGGTGGCGCGCCTGCGCCGCGCGATGGATGAGATTGCGCGCAAGCGGGCGGCGACGGGGACGTGAGGGGGGGGGCGCCGCGATGCCGTGTCAGGCGGGTTCGGCGGCGATCAGCGCGCCGATCTGGTCGAGCAGGGCGAGGCGCTGTTTCTTCAATTCCTCCAGCCGTTCGTCCGAGGCGGGGGCGGTGCCATCCTCGATCGGCGTGATTTCGCCGAGCAGGGCGTGATAGCGATCCGCCAGCGTGCGGAAATGCGCGTCGTTGAGTTTCAGCTCGTGCAGCCGGTCGGTGGCTTGCGGGAAGAGGCTGTGCAGATCCTGGCCATGTTCGCTCATGCGTCGTCTCCTGATGGGGATGGTTGATGCGATTATGGGCCGGGGCGGCGGGGCGGTCGTTAGGTAGTTGTCCGGGGGTGGGGCGTTCCTTACTATATAACGGACCCCAATGTATCCGGTCCGTCGCCAGATCAGCCCGCATGCGAGCCGCCTTCGCCGCGATATGACCGATGTCGAACGCGTGGTCTGGGGCGCCTTGCGCAACCGTCAACTTGAAGGCTTCAAATTTCGAAGACAGGCGACCGTTGGGCCGTTTGTCGTGGATTTTCTTTGCGTTGAAGCGGCGCTGGTCATCGAACTCGATGGCGGTCAGCATAGCGACGAGGCTGATCGGGCGCGGACCGAATTTCTGGAAGGGCGCGGGTTGCGCGTCATGCGGTTTTGGAACAGCGACGTGGTGGACAATTTCGATGGCGTGATTGAGGCCATTCGTATGGCGCTTTTGCAGAAGAAGAAGACCCTCACCCAACCCTCTCCCGCGAAGAGCGGGAGAGGGCTTTAGATGAAAGGGTAAGACGGCTTTACAGTCCGGCGACAGGCGATAGGGTGGCCCTTATGAAAATCCTGTGCTTGCTCGTTGCTGCTTCGGCGCTTTCCACTCCTGCCATCGCGCAGACCCAGGCGCCTGATCCGGCGCGGCTCAAGGCCACCGTCGAGAAATTGGTGAGTTTCGGGACGCGGCATACGCTTTCGTCGGCGACCGACCCCAAGCGGGGGATTGGGGCGGCGCGGGCCTGGGCGGCGAAGGAGTTTGTGGCGATCGGCAAGACGTGCGGCGGATGCCTGAAGGTCGAGAGCGTGTCGGAGCGCTTTACCGGGCCGCGGGTGCCGAACGGCGCGGATGTGGTGGATGTGCTGGCGATCCAGACCGGGACGGGTGACCCGAACCAGGTGGTGATCATCGCGGCGCATATCGACAGCCGGGTCAGCGATGTGATGGACTTTACCAGCGACGCGCCGGGCGCGAACGACAATGGGTCGGGTAGCGCGCTGGTGATGGAAGCGGCGCGGGTGCTGGCGGGCGAAAAGTTCGATGGGACGATCGTTTACGCTTTGCTGTCGGGCGAGGAGCAGGGCTTGCTGGGTGGCAAGTTGCTGGCCAACACCGCCAAGGCGCGCGGCTGGCAGGTGCGGGCGATGCTGAACAATGACATCGTCGGCAACACGACCGGGCAGAATGGCCGGATCGTCGCTGACCGGGTGCGGGTGTTTTCCGAAGGGATACGGTCGGCCGAGGACGCCAAGGCGGGGATGACGCGGCGCGGGATCGGTGGCGAGGATGACGGGCCGTCGCGGGCGCTGGCCAAGGCGATCGATGATATTGCCGAAGCCAATCCACAGATCGGGCTGGATGTGTTCGCGGTGCGGCGGCCCGATCGCTTCGGGCGCGGTGGCGATCATACCCCGCTGCTGGAGGCGGGCTATCCGGCGGTGCGCTTTTCGGTGGGGATCGAAAATTATGACCGGCAGCATCAGGACCTGCGCGTCGAGGGTGCGCGTGATTATGGCGATACCGTCAAGGGGATGGACTTTCCCTATCTGGCGAAGGTGACGGCGCTCAATGTCGCGGCGTTGCGGACGCTGGCGCGCGCGCCGGCTGCGCCTGCGGTCGTGTCGCTCGATGGTGCGCTGTCGATGGATACGCGGGTGTTCTGGGACGCGGTGCCGGGGGCGAGCGCTTACAAGGTGTTTTGGCGGCGGGCCGATGCGCAGGATTGGGCGGACAGCCGGGTCGTGACCGGGGCGACCGAAACGGTGCTGAAGGATGTGGTGGTCGATGATCATTTCATCGGCGTGGCGGCGATCGGCAAGGATGGCGCGGCGAGCATCGTGACGTTCGGGGGCATGGCCCCGCGCAAATAGGGGCGGTGTCGCCGTCCCGATAAGGGGAGGGCGATGCAGAGTTCGCATATCGAATGGCTGGCCGAGCGGCCGGGCGAGCGCGACCGGCTGTTGCGGTCGCTGGGGCCGGTGGCGAGCGAGGCGCTGGCGCATGACTGGGGTGCGGTGGCGCGGCCGGGGCAGGTGGCACCGCCGGGCGACTGGCGCATCTGGCTGATGATGGCCGGGCGCGGCTTTGGCAAGACGCGGGCCGGGGCGGAATGGGTGCGTGGGATTGCCGAGAGTGATCCGGGCGCGCGGATCGCGCTCGTCGGCGCGACGCTGGGCGAGGCGCGGCGGGTGATGGTGGAAGGCGCGTCGGGGCTGCTGGCGATTGCGCCCTGGTGGTGTCGCCCGGTCTTTGCGCCCGCGTTGCGCAAGCTGATCTGGCCCAATGGCGCGGTGGCGACCTTGTTCGGGGCGGCGGAGCCGGAGAGTTTGCGCGGGCCGCAATTCAGCCATGGCTGGGCCGACGAGATCGCCAAATGGCCCTTTGCGGAGAGCGCCTGGGATAATTTCATGATGACGATGCGGCTGGGCAGTGCGCCGCGCGTGATGGCGACGACGACGCCGCGGCCGGTGGCGCTGGTGCGGCGGCTGGTGGCGGATGGCGAAGTCATCGTGACGCGCGGGCGGTCGGTGGAAAATAGCGCGAACCTGGCCGATGGCTTCATCGCGGCGATGACGCGCAGCTATGGCGGCACGCGGCTGGGGCGGCAGGAACTGGATGGCGAATTGATCGAGGAGGTGGCGGGGGCGTTGTGGAGCCGCGACCTGATCGAGCGGTGCCGGGTCGCGCATGTGCCGGGCGGCGCGGGCGACGCGGCGCTGCTGACGCGGGTGGTGGTGGCGGTCGATCCGCCCGCGTCGGCGCATGGCGATGCGTGCGGGATCGTGGTGGTGGGCCTCGGCCGGGACGGGCGCGGCTATGTGATCGCGGATGCGAGTGTCGAGGGCTGCTCGCCGGAGGTCTGGGCGCGGGCGGTGGCGGCGGCAGCGCTGGTGCATGGCGCGGACAAGGTGGTGGCCGAGGCGAATAATGGCGGCGCGATGGTGACCAGCGTATTACGCGCGGCGGCGCAGACGCTGCCGGTGCGGCTGGTCCATGCGAGCCGGGGCAAGGTGGCGCGGGCCGAGCCAGTGGCGGCTTTGTATGAAGCCGGGCGGGTGGCGCATCGCGGGGCTTTCCCGGAGTTGGAGGATGAGATGTGCGGGCTGGTGCTGGGCGGCGGCTATGAGGGGCCGGGGCGATCGCCCGATCGCGCCGATGCGTTGGTGTGGGCGCTGAGCGAGTTGATGCTGGGACGGCAGGGGGTGGCGCAGGTGCGGGGGTTGTGAGGTTGTGCTAAAGGAAGCATATGGAGGGCTTGCATGGACGAACGACTGCGCTTCTGGCTGGCTTCGCTGGGCATCCCTCTATGGCTCGGATACCCTTTCGCCTTCTGGTATGGTCCTATAGCCGCACGCAACGTCCGTTGTGCTGGGCGCGAGTTTACGGGCAGCTTTGACGACTGCTTCAACGATTATATTCCGGTCATGGAAATGCTCGCCTTTCCGATGACGTTGGTACTGATGTGGCCTTTTCTACGCTTCGCCTTCGCATTGTATGCGCCTGCCGATCATGGTGGAGGATGGAAGTGGAAAATGGCGGGGCACATGAACGGCGATGCTTGTTTCCCTGCGCTTCAGTTGTTTGCCGGAATGGTCATCCTGTGGGTCGGGTTTCACCTCCGCATGCTGCCGATAGCGTGGGAAACGGCTCCGCTTTTGGCTTATTGGCTGGTCTGGATACTCTGGTTGCTGGTCGGAATTGTGATCAATTGGCGCAGGGACGGACAGATGGAATAACGGAACTCGCTGTCCGCTCCATCCGTTTCGGGTCCAGCATATCTGGATTTGCGGAGTGACAGGCATGAAGACGGTCAAGATTTTGGGTGCCCTGGTGGGCGTGACGTTGGTGGCGTCCCCGGTGCTGGCGGCGTCGCTGAGCAGCAAGGAGCGGGCGCGGGTGGCGCGGGCTGCGCCGCGCGATCGCGACGATGTGCGCTATTGCCTGTTGCAGGGCAAGAAGGGCCGCGACAAGGGCACGGTGATCGGCGCGGCTGGTGGCGCTGGCGTCGGGTTGCTGGCGGGCGGCGGGGTTGGCGAGACGCTGCTGGGCGCGGGCGCGGGTGCGCTGGCCGGGCGGGTGATCGGCAAGAGCGAGGGGACGAATTCGACATGTGACCGGGTGTTGGCGCGGAATAGGTGAGGGTGGTGTGGCTGATGCGGTTTTCCCCTGTAAGGCAGGGCAATCGCATATGACACCCAACCTATCCAAAGTCGTCACCCTGAACTTGTTTCAGGGTCCATCTATCACCATGAGCCGCCGTTTTTGGGGCACGATGGATGCTGAAACAAGTTCAGCATGACGAAGAAAATGGCGTGCGCTCCATTTACGATAGCCCTGCCCTGCCCTGGAAGGGGAGGTGGCAGGGCGTAGCCCCGACGGAGGGGCGTTGCCGTCTCGATAGGGTGACACCCCTCCACCGGCTTCGCCGGTCCCCCTCCCCTTACAGGGGAGGATTTTTGCGTTTCAGATGATGGGGGCATTTAGCCCCCTCTCCAAGCTACGGTAAGCGGCTCACGCCGCTGACCTTCGCTATCCTCTCCCCGCTGGGGAGAGGATTTTTTTATGGGCGGGGACAGATCCATGAAATTTTTTGGGATGAAGGCGGCGGCATCTGCGGATGCGCGGCCGGTGTTGGCGCGCGCCTGGGGGACCGGGGCGGTGGCTTTGGGGGAGTGGCCGGCGAGCTATGAGGAGCAGGTGCGTAGCGGCGTGATGGGCAATGCGGTGGCGCAGCGGGCGATGCGGCTGGTGTCCGAGGGGGCGGGGGCCTGTCCGCTGAAGGTTGGTGGCGTCGAGGACACGGCGCGGGTGTTGGCGCTGGTGGGGCGGGCGTCGGCGGGGCAGGGGCTGGTGGAGACGCTGGCCTGCCATTTGCTGCTGCATGGCAATGCCTATGTGCAGCTGATGGTGGGGGCGGACGGGATGCCGGCCGAACTGTTCGCGCTGCGGCCCGAACGGGTGTCGGTGGAGGCGGATGCGCGGGGGTGGCCTGCGGCCTATCTCTATCGGGTGGGGGAGAGCGTGACGCGGCTGTCGAGCGAGGATGGCGCGGGGCGGCCGAGCGTGCTGCATTTGAAGGCGCTGCATCCGCTTGACGATCATTATGGGCTGGGGTGCGTCGGCGCGGCGGCGGGGCCGGTGGCGATCCACAATGCAGCGAGCGTCTGGAACAAGGCGCTGCTCGACAATGCGGCGCGGCCGAGCGGGGCGATGGTCTATGAGCCAGGCGACGGATCAGTGCTGTCGCCCGACCAGTTCGAGCGGGTCAAGCGCGAGATGGAGATCGCCTTTGCGGGCGCGGCCAATGCCGGGCGGCCGATGCTGCTGGAGGGGGGCTTGCGCTGGCAGGCGATGAGCCTGACGCCCGCCGAGATGGATTTCGTGGGGTTGAAGGCGGCGGCGGCGCGGGAGATCGCGCTGGCCTTTGGCGTGCCACCGATGCTGATGGGCCTGCCCGGCGACAATAGTTACGCCAATTATCGCGAGGCGAACAAGGCGCTGTGGCGGCAGACGATTTTGCCGCTGGTCGCGAAGATCGGCGCGGGGTTGGGGCAGGGGCTGGCCGGATGGTGGCCGGGGCTGCGGATCGAGGCGGATCTGGATGGCGTGGCGGCGCTGAGCGATGAGCGCGCGGCGCTGTGGGACCGGGTGGCGGCGGCGGATTTTCTGAGCGGGGAGGAGAAGCGGGCGATGTTGGGGATCGCTTAGTGGTCGCAGGCGCGCGCTTGGTCATTCCAACGGCCGCCGCTGTCGAGGCAGCTATCGATGGCGAACTAGTCTGCACGCCATATCCATAGCGCGCCGATGGCGAGGGCTAGACCTGCAAGGATGAGGGCGGCGCGCATGCGATGTCTTTAGCAGGCGTGCCGACAGAAGGGCAGGGCTTCGACAAGCTCAGCCCGAACGGAAAACCAGGCAGGGTGGGCGCGGAGCCCCCTCTCCCGCTGCGACTAAGGCGGCTACGCCGCCAAGTCTCGCTGCCCTCTCCCCGTTGGGGAGAGGGGGTTAAGAGGAGGACAGGATGACGGCGGATGCGGAGATGCTGGCGCGGTTGGTGGCGCAGGCGCAGGGGGTGCCGGGCGCGGTGGACATGGTGATGATCCGCGCGCTGGTGGAGGAGGCGAGCGAGCTGGGCGCTGGGCGGGCGCTGGAGCGGCTGGGGCTGGCCGACCGGCGGGCCGAGGGCGATGTGCGCGAATTGCGCGAGCTGCTGCGCGCCTGGCGCGACGCGAAGAAGGCGGCGCGCGGGGCGGTAATCGGCTGGGTGGTGCGGATCGGGCTGGCGCTGCTGCTGCTGGGCATGGCGGTGAAGATGGGGTTTTTTGGGTTGGTGCGGGCGTGATGGGGGCGGATGTCGCGCTGGGCGCTTCTCGACTTCGCTCGAAGCGAACGGAGGGGGGAGATGCAGGCGATGTGCGCTTTGCGGGCTATGCGGCGATTTTCGATCGGGTGGATCGGGGCGGTGATGTGGTGCGGGCGGGCGCGTTTGGTGGCGCTGTGGCGGCGGGCGTGCCGTTGCTGTGGCAGCATGGGCCGGGCTGCGTGATCGGGACGGTCGAGCGGCTGGCGGAGGATGCGCGCGGGTTGCGCGTGATCGGGCGCGTGTCGGTGCGCACGGCGGCCGGGCGCGAGGCGGCGGCGGCGCTGCGGGCGGGCGCGGTCGATGGGCTGTCGTTCGGATATCGGGTGAAGGCGGCGCGGGGCGGTGGGGCAGGTTCAGGGCCGCGCGAACTGCTGGCGCTGGATCTGGTGGAGGTGAGTTTGGTGAGCCATCCGATGCAGGATGGGGCGCGGGTGATTAGGGTGGAGTGAAGCAGGAGGGTTGTGCTATTTCTGGCGATGCAAAGCGATGGGGCGGTATCGATGGGACGTGATGTGCCGAAGACGATAGAATTGAAAGTCCATTTTGCGCAGGATGCGGAGACCGGGCTTTGGTACATCGCCGCATCGGACATTCCGGGGCTGCGGCTCGAGGCGGAAAGCGTGCAGGAACTGCTCCGCAAGGTCGAGGATGTGGCGCCGGACCTTATCGACCTCAACAGCGATGAGATATTGGCGCGGTATCGTGCGGCGTCATGCGCCCCGACATCGCGTCCGCCCTTCACCTTATTGCCGGTCTTCGACAGTCCTTTATCGGTCGCTGCGGCCTGACCCGTGGCGGGGGGCTATGGACGGCAGATCGAACGGTTGTTGCTAGACGCTGGATGCCATGTCGTTCGCATGGGCAAGGGCGATCACGAAATTTGGTTCAGTCCTGTCACCGGCCGCAGCTTCGTGTTCGATCGCGGCGTCAAAGTGCGGCATACGGCCAATGGCATTTTGAAGGATGCGGGGCTGGACAAGGCGTTTTGATGCGCGGGTGACGGCCGACTTTAGACCCCAAGCCATTCCAGTCCGCCGGGCAGGTCGTCTGCGCTATAGTCGAGTTGCAGGACGCAGCGGTGGCGGGGGGTGCGGGCGGCGTCGGAGGCGTGGAGGATCGGCGTGGCGTAGAGCCAGATGTCGCCGCGATCTGCGAGGCAGGCATAGCTGCCGTGCCGTTCGACATGGGCGGCGATGGCGGGTTCGGCGATGCGACCATGGCAGTGCGATCCGGGGGCGATGAGCAGCGGGGCATTGTCGGCATCGACCGGATCGAGATGGACGCGCAGGGTGAGCATGTGGTCGAGCAGCGATTGCGGCGGGGCGACATGCTGGATGCCCGCCTTGATCGTCCAGGGACCAAAGCCAGGCGTGTCGATCCGCTGGCGCATCGCGATGGTGCGATCCTGATGCCAGCCCAGCGCCCAGTTGGTGGTGGCGCTCTTGTCGAACAGGATGGCGCGGACCGGGCGCGCGGTAGGGCCGAGAGAGGCGGCGGCGTGGCGGCCGATGACGCCGGTGGGTTCGAGCAGCGGGGCGATGGTGGTGAGGTGCGTCAGGCGCTGGCCGGGGCGGTCGGCGGGGAGCGACGCCAGCGCGGTTTCGAGGGTGGTGAGCGTGTGGGCGTCAAGGGCGGCGGGGATGTGATGCGCGCCGTCGGTGGCGAGGGTGAGGGGCATGGGCATTTTATGGGCTGTCGGGGTGCGGTAGGCAAGCGTCGATCCCCCTCATCCAACTGCGCCTAACCGGCATAGCCGGTAAGGCTTCGTATCCTTCTCTCCGCTGGGGCGAAGGTTTTTGAGAGTTTCAGGGCGGTCCCATCCGGGGCCGCCCTTTTTTGTGTTTTCTAGCGGGAGAATGACATGACGGATGCTTTGGAGAGCAGCTTTGATGCGGTGGTGCAGGGGGAGCGGATTGCGGCTTTGGAGGCGGATTTGGGGGCTTTGCGGGTGGCGATGCAGCGGCCGGCGCTCGATGGGGTGAAGGGCGGGGCGCCAGGAAGTTTTGGCGATCCGGCGCGCAGTGCTTTTGTCGATCGCTATGTGCGGCAGGGGCTGGAAGCCGGGGTGGAGCTGAAGAGCTTTTCGGGCGCTACCGGCGCGGCGGGGGGCTATGCGGTGCCGCGCGAGATCGATCAGTTGATCGGTACGACGCTCAAATCGCTGTCGCCGATCCGTGCCATTGCCAATGTCGTGCGGACGGGGACGGCGGGCTATCGCAAGCTGGTGAGCGCGGGCGGCATCGTGTCGGGCTGGGCCAGCGAGACGGGGGCGCGGGCCGAGACGGGGACGCCGGTCTTCAACGAGATCGTGCCGCCGTCGGGTGAATTGTTCGCCAATCCGGCGGCATCCCAAGCGATGCTGGATGATGCGCAGTTCGATGTCGAGGGCTGGTTGGCGAGCGAGATTGCGCGGGAGTTTGCGGTGGCGGAAGGGGGGACTGTCAGGATTTCCGTGTGCGGCCGGGCGGTTGATCATCAGGCCGCCATGGCTCTGATGAAACGTTCGCCGAAGATCACGGCAAATTGCGCCTT
>Ga0209231_1000451_pt1 | contig 23050 bp, 20 predicted proteins | sample Deesub45470m_DNA_FD_188086 | JGI IMG/M metagenome (GOLD analysis project Ga0209231, IMG submission 188086) | Deep subsurface microbial communities from North Pacific Ocean - 450_OLKR46/470m Metagenome (SPAdes) (version 2) | ecosystem: Environmental > Terrestrial > Deep subsurface > Unclassified ... | reverse complement strand
TTTTTGATTGTCAGTTCGCCTTACCGACTACAACGTGTGATTGGGTTTATGGATCCTTGGGCTGACCCATTTGGCAAAGGTTATCAATTATCACATGCCTTAATTGCATTCGGACGAGGTGAATGGTTTGGCGTTGGGCTTGGCGCAAGTGTAGAAAAATTATTGTACTTACCAGAAGCGCATACCGACTTTCTTTTTGCAGTGATTGCAGAAGAACTGGGTTTTGTCGGTGTTGTTACCGTTCTCTTTTTATTTTCTTGGTTAATCATTCGGGCCTTTGGCATTGGCAAAGAGGCTGCGGCCAATGAACAATACTTTTCAGCTTTATTGGCACAAGGCATCGGTGTATGGATAGGCGCACAAGCCATTATCAATATTGGCGTCAATATGGGCGTGTTGCCTACCAAAGGTTTGACCTTGCCATTGCTTTCATTTGGCGGTAGCGGCATTTTGGCTAATTGTATTGCAATTGCTGTTTTGTTGCGTATCGACTATGAAAATAGATTGATTCAGAAAGGATTGCGCGTATGACAACGCAATCAAAAACAACATTAATGGTGATGGCTGGTGGTACAGGCGGGCACGTTTATCCTGCAATCGCAGTTGCTGATTATTTACATGCACAAGGTTGGCAGATTGTTTGGTTAGCTACAGAAGGCGGCATGGAAAATCGTTTAATCGCAGACAAACCTTATGCTAAAGCCATGATAACCATGCGCGGTGTGCGCGGTAAAGGGTTATTGGGTTGGTTGTTATTACCATTTAAATTGCTATTGGCGTTTAAACAAAGCTTGAGTGCGATTAGTGAATATCAACCGAATGTGGTGTTGGGAATGGGTGGGTTTGCGGCTTTTCCAGGTGGGTTGATGGCTAAAGTATTAGGCAAACCGTTGGTTATCCATGAGCAGAACTCAGTGGCAGGACTCACCAATACAGCATTAAGCTATGTTGCCAATCAAGTATTAGCGGCATTCCCAGCAGCATTCGGCGATAAGGCGATATTGGTTGGCAATCCAGTGCGTGACGAGATTACCCAATTACCGTTGCCTGAAATGCGCTATAAAAATAGAACAAGTAAGTTGAAGTTATTAGTAGTCGGTGGCAGTTTAGGTGCGGCAGCTTTGAATGAGGTTTTACCAAAAGCGTTAGCAATATTGCCAGAAGCGCAACGGCCAGAAGTAGTGCATCAAGCAGGTGAAAAAATGATTGCAGCGCTAGAGGCTAATTATCAACAAGCAGGTGTTAAAGCGGACACAAAAGCTTATATCCAAGACATGGCAGCGCAATATGCTTGGGCAGATGTAGTGATTTGTCGCGCAGGGGCTTTGACCGTAGCCGAATTGGCATGTGTGGGTGTTGCCAGTGTGTTGGTGCCGTTTCCATATGCGGTGGATGATCATCAAACAACCAATGCACAATATTTAAGTGATAACGGTGCGGCGATCTTAATACAGCAAACAGCCTTTAGTGTAGAAAAAGCCAGTGAAATATTAAGCCAATTAACGCGAGAAAGTTGTTTAGTGATGGCAAATAAAGCACGTGAATTAGCGAAGCCTGAAGCAACCACATCGGTTGCAAAAACGTGCATGGCATTAGCGGGAATGACAGTATGAAACATAAAGTAAAAAACATACATTTTGTGGGCATTGGCGGTATTGGCATGAGCGGGATTGCAGAAGTGCTGCTTAATTTGGGCTTTAACGTGAGTGGCTCTGATTTGGCTAGCAATTCGACGACCAAGCGCTTAGAAAGCTTTGGTGCAAAACTGTATCAGAACCATGCAACAGAAAACTTGGGCAACGCTGACGTCGTTGTGGTTTCGACAGCAGTGAGCGAAGAAAACCCAGAAGTGATTGCTGCGAGAGAGCATCGTATTCCAGTTGTGCCACGTGCATTGATGTTGGCAGAATTGATGCGGTTTAAACAAGGCATTGCGATTGCAGGCACACACGGTAAAACGACGACGACGAGCTTAATTGCCAGCATCTTAGCAGAGGCAGGTTTGGACCCAACCTTTGTCATTGGGGGGAAACTTGAGTCAGCTAGCACTAATGCAAGGCTCGGAGCTGGCGAGCATATTGTGGTTGAGGCGGATGAGTCTGATGCATCATTCTTACATTTGAGCCCAATATTGGCTGTGGTTACGAATATTGACCGTGATCACATGGAAACCTACGAGCATAGCTTCGATAAACTCAAGAGTGCTTTTGTGGAGTTTTTACAGCAATTACCTTTTTGGGGAATGGCGGTAGTCTGCATTGATGATCACAATGTGCGTGAAATTTTACCGCGTATTACCAAGCCAGTCACAACTTATGGTTTTAGTGATGATGCGGGTATCCGTGCCACCGAAGTTCGGGCTGATAACGGCAAAATGCATTTTAAAGTAACCCGCAAAAATGGCGTGACAACACAGCTTGATGTGACGTTGAATCTACCTGGAAAACACTATGTTTTAAATGCATTGGCGGCGATTGCGATTGCCAGCGAGTTGAATGTGGCGGATGAAGCCATTATCAAAGCATTAGCAGAATTTAAAGGTGTTGGTCGCCGCTTTGAGCGTTATGGTGAAGTATCAACTGGCAAAGGTGGCACGTTTACATTGATTGACGATTATGGTCATCATCCTGTTGAAATGCGCGCAGTGATTGCAGCAGCGCGAGATGCTTTCCCAGATAGACGCTTGGTATTGGCTTTTCAGCCACATCGTTATACCCGAACCCGCGATTGTTTTGAAGGTTTTGTCCAGGTGATTTCAAGCGCTGATGTTGCGTTACTCACTGAAGTATATTCCGCTGGAGAGGCGCCAATTGTAGCGGCTGATACTGAGACACTCATTCGCGCCATTAAAGTGCTAGATAAAGTTGATCCACACTATGTAGAAACGACTGAGATGTTGCCAGAGGCCATTATCAACGTGGTGCAAGACGGTGATGTGGTGATTGTAATGGGCGCAGGCAGTATTGGACAAGTTGCCCATAAAACGAAAGTCATGATGGCATGATGCAAGCTGAATCAAACGCGAGACTATTAAGAAACGAGCCCTTGGCGCGCTATACCAGTTGGCGTGTTGGCGGCGCGGCAGATTATGTGTTTATGCCTGATGATTTGACTGATTTAGTTGCTTTTTTAACTGGCTTAGATCCAGAACAGCCTGTTTATTTTATTGGATTAGGTAGTAATTTACTAGTGAGGGATGGTGGTGTGCGCGGTGCGGTTGTGGTGATGCATCAAGCGCTTAAAACCATCAAAACAGACGGTGATTTTATTTATGCAGAAGCTGGTGTGACCTGTGGCAAGTTGGCCAAATTTAGCGCGACCCATAGTCAAATGGGCGCCGAGTTTATGGCAGGTATTCCAGGTACTGTGGGCGGCGCATTGGCGATGAATGCTGGTTGTTATGGTGGTGTTACTTGGAATATTGTGCAGCAAGTATTAACGATAGATCGGTATGGAAAAACGCATATGAGAAAGCCAAGTGAATTTGCCATTGGTTATCGTAGCGTAAAAATGCCCGTTATAGACGAGTGGTTTGTTGGTGCTTGGTTTCATTTAGTAGAGGGCAATGCGCAAGAGTCAACCAATAAGATAAAAGAGTTGCTAGCAAAAAGATTGGCTAGCCAACCACTTAATTTACCCAGTGGTGGATCTACTTTCCGCAATCCTGAAGGGGATTTTGCGGCAAGATTAATCGAAGAAAGTGGTTTAAAAGGATTTCAAATCGGTGGGGCGCAAGTATCAGAGAAACACGCTAATTTTATTGTTAATGTTGGCGAGTGTTGTGCACAAGATATCGAGTCACTGATTGAACATGTTAAACAAACAGTATTTACGAAACAAGGCGTGATGTTGCAACAAGAGGTAAAGGTCATTGGTGAATATGCTTAATCAGCAAAAAATAAAAGAATTTGGACGCGTCGCTGTCTTGCTTGGCGGAGAGTCTGGTGAGCGTGAAGTGTCGCTTAAAAGCGGTCAGGCTGTGCTTGATGCGATGATTCGACAAGGGGTTGATGCGTGCGCGTTTGATCCGATGAATCAAGATATTGCGGACTTAGAGAGTTATGACCGTGTGTTTATTGCGCTACATGGTAAGTATGGTGAAGACGGGACGATTCAGCGCATATTAGATGCGATGGAAGTGCCTTACACAGGTAGTGGTGTGACTGCTTCAGCGGTTGGAATGGATAAATGGCAAACCAAATTGAAGTGGGATGAAGCGAATGTGGTAACGCCAGCTTTTGAACTTGTACATGCACAAAGCGACTTTGCGGCAATAGAAAATAAATTGGGTTTTCCCATCTTTGTTAAGCCAGCCAATGAAGGCTCAAGTATTGGTATTAGCAAAGTAAAACAAACGGGTGAATTGAAAGTAGCTTATGAATTAGCGGCTAAGGCCGATCCATTAGTTATCGCTGAAGCCTGTATTAGTGGCGGTGAATATACCGTTGGCATTCTTGGTCAAACAGCACTGCCAATTGTACGCATCGTGCCAAAAACAGAGTTCTATGATTTTGAAGCGAAATACCTCCGTAATGACACTGAGTATTTATGCCCTTGCGGATTAAGTGCAGAGGTTGAAGCAACAATCCAGCAAGAAGCATTAGATGCTTTTAATGCCATCGGTTGCAGTGGTTGGGGACGTGTTGATTTCTTAATGGATGAGGCAGGAAAGCATTATTTCTTGGAAGTGAATACCAGCCCTGGTATGACTGACCACAGTTTGGTGCCGATGGCAGCAAAAGCAGCGGGTATTGATTTTGATGCCTTAGTAATACAGATTCTGCAGATGACATTGAAGTCGGAGTTAGATGATGTGGCATAAGCCTAATCAATTAAATTGGCTAGCAAATACGCTCTATGTGGCGTCGATTGCACTGTTGTTATATGGCTTATTGGTTGCCTTTATACGGTTGCCAATATTCCCTATTAATGCTGTTGAAGTCAGTGGTCAGCTTGATCACGTGAGTCGCAAGCAAGTTGAGTTAATAGTAGAAGAGCACTTAACAGGCAACTTCTTTACATTGGATTTGAAGAAAACACGAGATGCATTTGAGAAATTACCTTGGACACGCAATGTCAGTGTGCGTAGACATTGGCCGAGTAGTTTGACGGTGGAAATTGAAGAGCATAAAGCCTTGGCAAGATGGGGTGATATTGCTTTAGTTAATACCTATGGTGAATTATTTCATGGTGCTTCTGATGCAGATTTGCCCGTGTTTTATGGCGCGGGTAACGCAGTGAAGGACGTAGCAGAGCACTATGCTCGCTTTGGAAAAATTTTGAATCCAACTCAACTAAAAATAGCGCAAGTGACGTTGTCATCTCGTTTAGCTTGGGAAATAAAAACAGATGACAATTTATTAATTTCTCTTGGAAGAGAAAATATGGAGGTAAGGCTGAATCAGTTTTCAGTAGCGTATCAAACAGTATTAAGGTATTTGAATACGACAATTCAGTATGCAGATTTGCGTTATCCAAATGGATTTGCATTACGCCAAACGAAAAAATTATCAATGACAGTGTCGCCTGCAACGCTAAAGAAAGCGGTTAGTAAGGCATGAAAAGGGAGTGGAAATGAGTAAAGTGCGCGAAAGTAAAAACCTGATTATTGGGTTGGATATCGGCACATCAAAGATTGTGACGATAGTGGCCGAGCTGTTGCCAGACGGCACTGCAAAAGTTATTGGTTTAGGTCAGCATCCTTCTAGAGGGCTGAAAAAAGGCGTTGTGGTGAACATTGATTCGACGATGCAAGCCATTCAGCGCTCGATAGAAGAGGCAGAGTTAATGGCGGACTGCAAAATCAATACGCTATTTACTGGCATTTCAGGCAGTCACGTTAAAAGCTTAAATTCTCACGGTATGGTGAAAATTAAAGATGCAGAAGTGACGCAAATGGATATCGACCGTGTGGTAGAAACTGCGCGTGCAATTGCCTTACCTTCCGATCAGCAAATACTCCATATTCTGACGCAAGAATTCATTATTGATGGCCAAGATGATGTGCGCGAACCAATGGGCATGAGTGGATTAAAGCTGGAAGTGAAAGTGCATATTGTGACTGGCGCTGTAGCTGCTGCGCAAAATATTGTGAAATGCATTAAACGTTGTGGTTTAGAGGTGAGTGACCTTATCTTGCAACCATTAGCCTCTAGCAACGCTGTATTAACAGAAGATGAAAAAGAACTTGGTGTTTGTTTAGTAGATATTGGTGGCGGGACAACGGATATTGCAGTGTTTAAGAGTGGGTCAATTCGACACACAGCTGTGATTTCAATTGCGGGCGATCAAGTCACTAATGATATTGCAGTTGCTTTCCGTACGCCAACACAGTCAGCAGAAGATATCAAAGTTAAACATGGTTGCGCATTACGCCAACTAGCAGACCCACGTGAAATAGTAGAAGTGCCAGGTGTTGACGGGCGCGAAGCAAGAGAGCTTTCATTGCAAACGCTAGCGGAAGTGATAGAGCCAAGGGTTGTTGAACTTTATGAGCTGATATTGCAAGAGTTACGTCGTAGCGGTATGGAAGAAATGATTGCTTCTGGCATCGTGATTACCGGTGGCTCTTCTATGATGCGCGGCATGATTGAGTTGGGTGAGGAAATTTTCCACATGCCTGTTCGGTTAGGTATGCCACGTTATATAGAGGGATTATCTGAAGTGATTAATAACCCAAGGTATGCAACTGGGGTTGGACTGGTATTAATGGGTAAGCAGCAAGTTGAGCGGGAGTTAACTGGGCAAATGGAAATTAACTCCGTGGTAAGGGTTTTTGAGCGGATGAAGAATTGGTTTCAAGGTAATTTTTAAGTAGTCATTTACAAAAAATAAAGTAGTAATAACAGGGCAGAGCTTATGAAAATAGGCTCAAACATTTAGGCAAAAAAGGAGATATATAATGTTTGAAATTATGGAAAAAGATTCACAAGAAGCAGTGATTAAGGTGATTGGTGTTGGTGGTTGCGGCGGCAATGCGGTTGATCATATGATTAGTAAAGCGGTGGGTGGCGTAGAGTTTATTTGCGCTAATACCGATGCGCAAGCGTTGCAAAAAAGTGGAGCGACTAAAACACTACAAATTGGATCTGCTATTACCAAAGGATTAGGCGCTGGTGCAAAGCCAGAAATCGGTCGCGAGGCGGCAATTGAAGATCGTGACCAAATTGCTGAAATGATTGAAGGTGCAGACATGCTGTTTATTACAGCAGGTATGGGCGGTGGTACGGGTACTGGTGCAGCGCCAATTATTGCAGAAGTTGCTAAAGAAATGGGTATTTTAACCGTGGCTGTTGTGACTAAGCCTTTTGCTTTTGAAGGTAAACGCACCAAAGTGGCTGAAGAAGGTTTGGCTGAGTTGTCACAATATGTTGATTCATTAATTGTGATTCCTAACGAAAAGTTAATGGAAGTATTGGGCGAAGATGTGCCATTCTTAGAAGCCTTCCGTGCAGCAAATGATGTATTACATAACGCTGTTTCAGGTATTGCAGAAATCATTAATTGCCCAGGTTTAGTTAACGTCGATTTTGCTGATGTACGCACAGTAATGAGTGAGATGGGCATGGCAATGATGGGTTCAGCTGAAGCGAGTGGCGATAATCGTGCGGTGATTGCAGCAGAGCAAGCAGTGGCAAGTCCATTATTGGAAGATGTGAATTTAGCTAATGCACGTGGTGTATTAGTGAACATTACCGCAAGCAGTAGCTTGAAAATGAAAGAGTATTACAATGTGATGAACACCATCAAAGCATTCACTGCAGATGATGCAACGGTTATCTTAGGTACAGTAATGGATGAAAGTATTGGTGATAAATTGCGCGTAACAATGGTGGCAACTGGTTTGAATGGTGCAGTTGCTAAACGTGAACAAAAACCAGAATTGCGTGTCATGACTACATTACGCAATGGCACAAATAATATGCCAATGTATGCAGAGGAAGATGATGCGCCTGCGGTATTTAGTCCGAATAGCCGTCGTGCACAAGTGGATGCAATGAAATCTAATGGTGTTGAAGAGTATGATATTCCTGCATTTTTACGCAAACAGGCTGATTAGTCCGCAACTGACGAACAAGTAGCAGTGAAGGATTATGCTAAACTATTAGTCAGATAAAGTGCTGAGCAGGAAGAGTCGACAGCACAAGGAATGATAGGAAAATAAGTGCTAAAACAGAGAACCCTAAAGAAAAAAGTAAGTGCAACGGGTGTTGGATTGCATAACGGTGTGAAGGTGAAACTAACCCTCCTGCCAGCGGCAATCGACTCTGGTATTGTATTTAGGCGGACTGATTTGCCTGGTATGCCTGAAATACAAGCAACGCCTGATGCAGTGAGTGATACGCGCATGTGCTCTGCCCTAGAGAAAAACGGTGCGCGTGTTGCTACTGTCGAGCATTTAATGTCTGCATTAGCAGGCTTAGGGGTTGATAATGTGATTGTGGAAGTGAATGCTTCTGAAATCCCCATTATGGATGGCAGTTCTGGCCCTTTTATTTTCCTATTACAATCCGCTGGCATTGTTGAGCAAGCTGCTGCGAAAAAATTCATGCGCATTATCAAAAATGTGGAAATCATTGAACAAGACAAATGGGCGAAATTTGAGCCTTATCATGGCTTTAAAATGGATTTCACGATTGATTTTGCGCACCCTGTTTTTGAAGGTTCTGGTAATAACGTCAAGATCGATTTTGCTGATAACTCCTATATCAGCGAAATCAGTCGTGCCCGTACATTTGGCTTTATGCATGAAGTTGAATATTTACGCGCAAATGGTTTAGCACGAGGCGGTAGCTTGGATAATGCCATCGTGTTGGACGAGTTTCGTGTGTTGAATACCGATGGATTACGTTACGAAGACGAGTTTGCAAAACATAAAGTATTAGACGCAATCGGTGATTTATATATGTTAGGCCATCCTTTATTGGGCGCTTTTACTGCCTATAAATCGGGGCATGGACTCAATAATCAATTAATTCGAGCATTGTTAGCTGACGCGAGTGCTTGGGAATTTGTCACATTTGATGATATTAATGAAGCGCCGGTTGGTTTTAAAGAGCAAACAGCGTACTTCACCCCTAATCTAATGCCACACTTTAACTAAAGGCTTAGCAACACATTGTTTATTGTCCGCCTAACAGTCGCTTTAGTATTAATCGCAACTTTTGTGCTGGTGCTTGCCTATCTCGTCACTCGAAATAAAAAATACTTAATTGCGATTAAACACTTGTTCAAGTATGTGGCTTGGTTTGCCATCATCTTTATTTTATTCAATGTGATTTCACGTGTGATTAAGTTTTAAATGGAAAATATGCATCAATTATTAGTTAGCCGATTCTTTATATTTTGCTTTGTCATGTTTATGACAAACGTTAGCTATGCCGGTGATATTGATGTGCTCAAGGCACGTGAAGCTTACGACAAGGAAAATGTGACCGCCTTAGCAGAGCTGGCTAATCAATTGCAAGCAGAAAAGCATCTTCTTGCACCTTATGCCCAATATTGGTTAATGATGCTGCAGCTAGATGAAACGGATAATGAACGTATTGCTACGTTCTTAGCGCAGCATGAAGATTATGGATTTGCACAACGGCTGCGTGATCATTATTTGAGAAAGTTAGGTAAGCAACAAAATTGGACACAATTCAGCCAAGAATTTTCCCGTTATCCATCAATAGACAACACGGCGGTTGAGTGCCTTGCCGCCGAAGCAAAAGAGCTACAGCAAAGTAATAGTCATTTACTGGCGGCAAAGTATTTGTGGCTGAGTGAAAATGATCAGCCAAGTGATTGCGATACATTATTTGAGAAAATGCAAACAGCAGGCGTGATTGATGAAGAAGCGGTTTGGCAGCGCTTTAGAATGGCATCTGCAAAAAATAAAATAAGCTTAGCAAAAGCGATTCTTAAACGCAGTAATGATTATCAGACGAACCAACAAGCTTTGCTTGGCAGCGCTTATCAATCGCCAGAGAGCTTTTTGAAAAAGTCACCTATTTCATTTAAGGCTAGGTTTGGGCGCGAAGTAAGTTTGTATGCGCTCATTCAATTAGCTAAAAAAGATACGTGGCAAGCAGTGAATGCTTTAAAAAAGATTGAGAATCAATTCAACACAGATGAAAAAAATTATTTTTATGCCATGGCTGGCATGCAATCAGCCAAACGGCATGAGCCAGAAGCACAGACTTTGTTTCAGAAGTCGAATGTGATGACCATGAGTGATGACCAAGTTTCATGGTATGCCCGCGCTGCGTTGCGCGCAACAGATTGGACACAGCTATTAGCCATCATTAATCAAATGAAGCCCGAAGTGGCTGAGGAGGCACGCTGGCGTTATTGGAAAGCACGTGCGTTAATTGCGCTGAAAAAAGACAATAAGCAAGCGGTTGATTTGTTAATTAACCTTGGTGTTGAACGGCATTACTATGGGTGGTTGGCGCAAGGCGAGTTGAAAAGGTATACACCACCAACGTTGCTACAGTACAAACCGAATGAGAGAGAAATCGCTGATATTGCATCGTTAGCAGGGGTAAAGCGAGCAAAAGTATTGCTGGATTTAGATTTGCGCTGGGAAGGTAAACTGGAGTGGAAAAATGTGATTAAATCGTTTGACGATAAACAATTGCTTGCTGCCGCTTATTTTGCTAATCAGCAGTCATGGTATGACTTGGCTATTAACACAGCAGATGACACTAGAAATATGCATGATTTTTCAATGCGATATTTGATGCCTTATAAAAAGCTGATGACAAAGGCTGCCCAAGAACAAGCGATTGATGAAACATGGGTGCATGGGATTGCAAGGCAAGAAAGTCGATTTATGCACTATGCAAAATCACATGTAGGTGCAGCCGGCGTAATGCAATTAATGCCAACTACAGCAAGATGGGCTGCAAAAGGAGCAGGTATTGGGAATTATAAAAGTAGTATGATTGATGATTTAGATACCAATATCACCATAGGGACTTATTATTTAGGACATACCTTAGGCGTCATGAAGGGTAATAAAATAATGGCAAGCGCTGGCTATAATGCGGGGCCAGGACGCGCAAAAAGATGGCTTGCAGCACAACCTTTAGAAGGTGCTATTTACGCAGAAACCATTCCATTTGATGAAACCAGAGTTTATGTACAGCGCGTGATGGCTAATATGTATATGTATAAAAAGCAAACAGGTGATACTGGACTTACCCTTAAAAAATTGATGGGAAATACGCCAGCAAAACCTTAAAATTAATCACTTAATAATCAATGAATCGATAAAGCAATAGGTAAGCATAATGAGAAATAAACAGGTAGTGGTAATTGGTGGAACGGGCTTTGTTGGGAGTAGTATTGTCAGCAAACTAGATGAAGCGGGCTATCAAGTAAGTGTGCTGACACGCCATCGAGAGCGTGCTAGACACCTTATTTTATTACCAAATGTGCAAGTGGTGAACTGTGATGTGAATAATGATGCGGCATTAACAACTGCATTATCTGGTTGTGATGCCGTCATTAATTTGGTTGGAATTTTGCATGAGTCTAAAAACAGCACATTTGAATCAGTCCATCATCAACTGCCTAACCGTATTGCAAAAATCGCGAGCCAGTTAGGAATTAAGCGCTTATTGCATATGAGTGCACTTCAGGCTGGACCTAATGCACCTAGCCAATACTTGCGTAGCAAAGCACAAGGTGAAGCGGCAATAAGTGCTTATCAACAATCGATGAGTATTACGATTTTTAGACCTTCTGTAATCTTTGGTCGAGACGATCAGTTTTTAAATCTATTTGCTAACCTGATTAAATTTTTACCAGTCATTTTCTTAGCAAAGCCAAATGCGCAATTTCAACCAATCTGGGTGGAAGATGTCGCCAGTATTTTTGTCAATAGCCTGCAAAATGATGACACCTATGGCAAAAATTATGACCTTGCAGGGCCAGACATTTATAGTTTGCAAGCCTTGGTCGAAAAAGTTATGCATGCGCTGCATAAAAAACGTCCAATTATTGGTTTAAGCAATCGTTTATCTTACCTGCAAGCATGGGTGATGGAATGGTTGCCAATCAAATTGATGAGCCGTGACAATGTACGCTCGATGGAAGTTGACAGCGTAGCAGCAGGGGATATGGCAACAGAAATTCAGTTGCCATTAACCGCTTTGGACGCCGTCATTCCTACTTATATCCAGAACAAAACACCACGTGCAGCGTATGATCAGTATCGCGCTGCAGCTGGACGAGTGATTAATGCCAGAAGATAAACCACTCACTGTTTATTGTGTTGGTGGCGCGGTTCGCGATGAATTATTAAAGATTCCAATCAAAGACCGTGACTATGTTGTTGTTGGTAGTAGCGTTGATGAAATGCTTAAACGTGGCTATCAAGCGGTCGGCAAAGATTTCCCAGTTTTTCTGCATCCTAAAACCCATGAAGAATATGCTTTAGCCAGAACCGAACGAAAAGTGAGCAAAGGCTATAAAGGCTTCACTGTGCATGTCGACCCAGAGGTGACGCTAGAAGAAGACTTAACTAGGCGCGACTTTACCATGAACGCAATTGCACAATCTGCGGATGGTGAGCTGGTTGATCCCTATCATGGTCAAGCTGATATTCAGAATAAAGTAATCAGACATGTTGGCGCTGCTTTTGTTGAAGATCCTGTGCGGATTTTACGTGCAGCAAGATTTTCAGCTAGGTTCACGGATTTCACTATCGCACCAGAAACCATGCAGTTAATGCAGCAAATGGTCACGGATGGTGAAGTTGACGCTTTAGTGCCAGAGCGAGTGTGGCAGGAGTTAGCCAAAGGTTTGATGGAAGAACGGCCTAGTCGCCTGTTTGATGTTTTGCAAGATTGTGGCGCTTTGCAAAAATTAATCCCTGAGTTGTCTTGTTTATGGGGCGTGCCTCAAACTGAAAAATACCATCCAGAAATTGATACTGGTGTTCATGTGATGATGGCGTTAGATTATGCAGCAAAGCATCAGTTTAGTTTGCCTGTGCGTTATGCCGTGCTTATGCATGATTTAGGTAAAGGAACCACACCAAAAGAGGTGCTGCCAAGACACATTGGGCATGATGCAAGAGGTGCGGAGCTCGTGACGAGGGTTAGTAAGCGCTTACGGGTACCAAATGAGTGTAGAGAGTTGGCTTATTTAGTAGCGAAGTTTCATATCAAAGCGCATCAAGTGTTGGTGATGAAAGCAGAGACTTTGCTTAATTTTTTAATCAATTTGGATGCAATTCGTCAACCAGATCGGTTTGAAAACTTTTTGCTCGCTTGTGAGGCTGATTCAAGAGGGCGATTAGGTTTAGAGAATATTGCGTTGCCAGAAGCCGATCTTATGCGTAAAGCTTTGCATGCTGCCATGCAGATTAATGCAGGTGATATTGCAAAAAATTATGCGGAACCAGAAGCCATCAAACAAGCTATTTTTGACGCTAGATTAATAAAAGTTAAAGCCATTCTGTGAGTGCGCTAGCAAAGCCATTCATTTTCCCTTTTCTTATGTAAAATAAATTATGAACTTATACAGTATAGCAAAGCCTTTTTTATTCCAATTAGATGCCGAACGGGTGCATGATTTAACCCTAAAAGGATTGAAAGTATCTGAACAATTAGGGTTGTTAAGTTTGATGAAACAGCCTATCTGTCAGCCAAGAGAGGTCATGGGGCTGAATTTTCCTAACCCTGTTGGCTTGGCTGCAGGGTTAGATAAAAATGGTGCTGTCATTGACGGAATGGCAGCGCTAGGCTTTGGATTTATTGAAGTGGGCACTGTGACGCCAAGGCCACAGCCTGGCAATGATAAGCCGCGATTATTTCGTGTTAAAGCGGCGGAAGGTATTATTAACCGTTTCGGCTTTAATAATTTAGGTGTAGGTCAGTTAATAGAGAATGTGAAAGCCGCATGCTATCAAGGCATTTTAGGCATTAATATCGGCAAAAATTTTGATACACCCAATGAAAAAGCAGTCGATGATTATTTGATTTGTATGGAAAAAGTGTATGCCTATGCCAGTTATATCACGGTCAATATTTCTTCTCCTAATACAAAAAACCTACGAGACTTGCAAGAAAAAGAAGCTTTGTCTCATTTGCTTGGCACGTTAAAGTTAGCGCAAACAAAATTGGCGGAGCAACATGGTAAGTATGTGCCTATCGCGTTAAAAATTGCGCCAGATTTAACAGAAGCACAGGTGGTCGAAATTGCTGATTTATTGATGCAGCATGGTATTGATGCGGTGATTGCAACCAATACGACTTTGGCAAGAGAGACAGTACAAGGCTTACCACATGCGGAAGAAAAGGGCGGACTGTCTGGTGCGCCCGTGCGAAACCAATCAACGATTGTTATTCAACAGCTATCTAAGCAATTGCAAGGCACATTACCAATTATTGGGGTGGGTGGTATTTCTTCTGGGGCAGATGCCGTTGAGAAAATAGCGGCTGGGGCGAGTTTGGTGCAGATTTATAGTGGGTTGATTTATAAAGGGCCTGCGTTAATCACCGATGTTTGTAAGACCTTGGGCTAACATGACGAATATTTTATATTCGTATAGACGCTGCCCGTATGCCATGCGCGCAAGAATGGCGTTGCAATATGCGGATATTGCAGTTGAGATTCGCGAAATTTCACTGCGAGACAAGCCGCAGCATATGGTCGCACTCTCACCAAAAGCAACTGTTCCCGTGCTGGTTTTGCCAGATGAAACAGTGATTGATGAGAGTTTAGCTATCATGTTTTGGGCCTTAAATCAGCAAGATGCTGATGGTTGGCTTGAGATTGATTTAGCCACGGCAAAAGCGTTGATTCAAACCAATGATGGTTGGTTTAAAAAAGCCTTGGATGCTTATAAATATGCAGATAGATACCCTGAAAAATCTCAAGTCGAGCACCGTACAGCTGGGGAGGTTTTTTTACTACAACTAACTGATTTGTTGCAACATCAAGATGGCTTGTGTGGACAATTGCCCAGCTTGGCAGATATTGCGATTTTTCCGTTTATTAGGCAGTTTAAAGGGGTTGATAGCCACTGGTTTGAGAGTGCTTATCCTGCGTTAAATAATTGGTTAACAACGCTGACGCAATCAGATTTGTTCAACAGCATCATGCAAAAACACCCAACTTATCTTGCATAAGCTGGGCGTTTTAGATTCAAGCTATCGTATTAAATTATTCGGCTTCAGTTGCTAAATCTTTTTTCTTAGTCGATTTATTGGTTGGAAAAGAGAGCTTAACTTCTTCTTTGCTATCAACATCCACGTGTACCGAACCACCATTGACTAAGCGACCAAACAACAACTCATCTGCCAAGGCTTTGCGTATCGTATCTTGAATCAAACGTGCCATTGGACGCGCACCCATGAGCGGATCAAAGCCTTTTTTACCTAGGTGCAATTTCAACTCATCACTAAAGGTGGCATCCACTTTTTTCTCATGCAATTGGTCTTCTAACTGCATTAAGAATTTATCTACAACACGCACAATAATCTCTTGTGAAAGCGGCGCAAATGAGACGGTAGCATCTAAACGATTACGGAACTCTGGAGAGAATAAGCGTTTAAGATCCGCCGCTTCATCACCAACTTCTTTGGTATTGGTGAATCCCATGCTCGCTTTTGATAAGCTCTCAGCACCTGCATTCGTCGTCATAATGATGGTGACATTTCTAAAGTCAGCTTTGCGACCATTATTATCAGTCAGCGTACCGTGATCCATGACTTGTAATAAGATGTTGAAAATATCAGGATGCGCTTTTTCAATTTCATCCAAAATCAATACAGAGTATGGCTGTTTGGTAATGGCTTCTGTTAATAAACCGCCTTGTTCAAATCCAACATAACCTGGCGGCGCGCCAATTAAGCGCGATACCGCATGCCGCTCCATATATTCACTCATATCGAAACGAATAAGGTCTATACCCATGATATAAGCCAGTTGCTTAGCAACTTCTGTTTTACCAACACCAGTTGGACCACTAAACAGGAAGCTGCCAACAGGCTTGTTGCCTTGGCCAATACCGCTTCGAGCCATTTTAACGGCAGAAGTCAGTGCTTCAATGGCTTTGTTTTGACCAAACACAACGGCTTTCAAATCACGCTCTAGTGTTTTTAATGCGCTTCTATCATCATTAGAGATATTTTTAGGCGGAATACGCGCTACTTTAGCCACAATATCTTCAATTTCTTTATTGCCAATAGTTTTTTTGCGTTTTACCTTAGGCAGAATGCGTTGTGCTGCACCAGCTTCATCAATGACATCAATGGCTTTATCAGGTAAGAAGCGATCATTAATATATTTAGCCGAAAGTTCAACTGCTGTGGTGAGCGCGCTTACACTATATTTAACATTGTGATGTTCTTCAAATTTAGATTTTAATCCTTTCAAAATCGCAATCGTTTCATCAATGCTAGGTTCTACCACATCCACTTTTTGGAAGCGGCGAGAAAGGGCATGATCTTTCTCAAAAATACCGCGATATTCTTGATAAGTTGTTGCACCGATACATTTTAATTTACCACTGGATAATGCAGGTTTAAGCAAGTTGCTGGCATCTAAGGTGCCGCCACTGGCTGCGCCTGCGCCAATTAGTGTATGAATTTCATCAATAAATAAGATGGAGCCTTGCTCTTGCTCTAACTGCTTCATCACTGCTTTTAAGCGTTGCTCGAAGTCGCCTCGGTACTTTGTGCCAGCCAATAACGCACCCATATCTAATGAGTAAACGGTTGCATTTTCCAGTACTTCAGGGATGTCATTGCTTACAATGCGGTGCGCTAGACCTTCTGCAATCGCTGTTTTTCCAACACCAGCTTCGCCAACCAATAATGGATTGTTTTTACGACGACGACAAAGCGTTTGAATGACGCGCTCTATTTCAGCGTCACGTCCAATCAATGGATCAATTTTGCCAGCGATGACTTCTTGATTCAGGTTAAGGGTATAAGTCTCTAATGCACTATTTGGTGTCGTTTCATTTTCAGTTGCATTTTCAGCACCTTCAGTACTGCTTGCGTTCTCACCAGGCATTTTTGCAACCCCATGAGAAATAAAGTTAACCACATCTAATCTGGTTATGCCTTGTTGATGCAAGAAGAAAACTGCGTGCGAATCTTTTTCGCCATAGATTGCTACGAGTACGTTAGCACCAGTCACTTCTTTTTTGCCTGAAGATTGCACATGCAACATCGCGCGTTGTATCACACGTTGAAAGCCAAGCGTCGGTTGAGTGTCAACCTCGTCATCACCTGCAACGATCGGGGTGTGTTCAGCAATATGCTGGTTTAGCTCAGCACGTAAAACATCAAACTTGGCGCCGCAAGCACGTAGTACATTCGCTGCGGTTGGATTGTCTATCATCGCTAATAATAGATGTTCTACAGTAATCAGTTCATGGCGATTTTGTCTAGCATCCATAAACGCCATGTGTAGGCTGACTTCTAGTTCTTGTGCAATCATATATATCCTTTTTGCTGTTACGCGGGCTCTATCACACACTGTAAAGGGTGTTGTGATTCTTGAGCACTCTTAATTACTTGGTTCATCTTTGTTTCTGCAATATCTTTTGGATATACGCCGCAAACGCCTGCACCTTTAGTATGTACTTGGAGCATAATATCAGTTGCTTGTTCCCGCGTTTTATTAAAAAAACGTTGAATAGTCTCTACGACAAACTCCATAGGAGTGTAATCGTCATTCTTTAATAAAACTTTATACATACTAGGCAATTTTGTTTTGATTTTGCTTGGTTCTATTGCAAGATCGCCTGTGGGTTGCTTTGTGGCCATGCGCTTCTTTAATAATTCTCTAAAGCCTATTTTGAGCCAAATATTAGAAAATTCAAGCCTAATGTGAGTAGGGATTAAAAAAAGATGTGATTAAGGAAAGATTTTTACGCTTTTGACGACTCTATCCTGTGTTTGTACGATTTCTAGGATATGAGTACCAATTTTGAAGCTAGTGCTCGATTCAGGAATGTCTTGAAAGTGTTCGAGTACCAAGCCGTTTAGGGTGCGCGGACCATCTAACGGTAGCATTAAGTTTAATTTCTTATTGAGGTCGCGCAATGAGCTGCTGCCATCGACCAACCATCCACCATCTTCCTCTTGGTGGAAGCTGCCAATGCGGCTAGGAGATTGTGTAGTGAAGTCGCCAATCACTTCCTCTAGAATGTCTTCTAGGGTAATGAGTCCTTTCAGTTCGCCATACTCATCAACCACCAAGGCAATCCGCTCTTTATTCTCTTGGAATTGCTGTATTTGAGTATACAGTGGAGTACCTGATGGAATGAAATAAGGCGGGCTAATGACGTCTCGTAATGAGTCTTTAGTGAAACCGTCGCCACCTCTTTTTTGATGTAATCTGAGCTGGTTTAATACGGTTCGGATATGCAAGATGCCAAAAATCTCGTCATTATCCCCTTCGCGAACAGGTAGGCGGGTGTGGTGGCTATTGGTAATCCGCTCTAAAATTTCATCAAGAGAGGCATCAAAATTAATGGCTTCCACTTGCGTATGTGCCGTCATGATGTCGTCGACTTCTACTTTTTCAAGCTCAAACAAATTGAGTAGGATGGTTCGATGCTTATTGGGCAAAAATTTCCCTGCATCGGTCACAATACTTCGCAGTTCTTCCATGCTGAGTGATTTAACACCGTCACCAAAATTAATCTTAATGCCCAGTAATTTCAACCATGCTTCGACAAATAGATTCACAAACCAGACGACAGGATAAAGCACGCGAAGTAGTGGGTATAAGATATAACTAACAAAAATACCGACTTTTTCTGCATAGGCTGCAGCGATGATTTTTGGGGATATTTCGCTAAAAATTAAAATGGCGAAAGTGACAGCTATCGTGCTGTACATCAGCGCTAGTTTACCCTCACCAAACAAGTTCACGGTAATGATAGTGACTAGCGTGGCAAGTGCAGTATTGACGAAGTTGTTACAGAGTAAAATAACGCCCAGTAATTTGTCTGTTTGTAGTAATAGGGCATGGGTCAGTTTCGCACCACGATGACCCTCTTTGACGAGATGCCTTAGACGATAGCGGTTGATAGACATCAACGCGGTTTCCGACATTGAGAAAAATGCTGATAGTACGAGCAGTAAGGTTAATCCACCGAACTGCCATGAAAGAGGGATATTGTCCAAGCGCTTGTTAAATCATTATTGAAGTGAGTTTAGTTTACCCTTAAAAAGGGCTAGTGTTAATGCTTATTAGTGCTCAACTAAATTAAACAATAATTTCTTCCTCGCCGCTTTCATTTTTCTTATTGCCAGCATCGCCAATTAAGTTAGCCCGGCTAACGCCAAGCAATAGTGCGACTGGACATGCAACTAAGACAGAAGAGTAGATCCCAAATAAGATACCAATGGTTAGCGCTAATGAGAAATAATGCAATACTTCACCACCAAAAAACAACATAGAACCGACCATCGTCAGCGTTAGGGTGTGAGTGATGACGGTTCTGGAAAGCGTACGTGTAATCGCGTTATCAATCACTTCAACCGTGTCAGCTTTACGCATCTTACGGAAGTTTTCACGCACACGATCAAATACCACGACAGACTCGTTCACGGAGTAACCAAGTACAGCCAAAATAGCCGCTAATACAGTTAGGCTAAATTCCCATTGAAAGAAGGCAAAGAAGCCTAAAATAATGACAACGTCATGCATATTGGCGATGATGGCTGAAATAGCAAAACGCCACTCAAAACGCATGGCAAGATAGCCCGCAATACCAACTAATACGATAAGCAAAGCTAATGCGCCGTTCTCAAACAGCTCATCGCCAACTTGTGAACCGACGGATTCAACACGGCGGATTTCCACTTGGCTATCAGCCGATTTTAATGCAGTCGTCACCTCTTCAGATAATTGTGCAATAGACAGTTCTTTTTTGATTGGCAAGCGAATCAACACATCTTGGCTAGTACCAAAGTTTTGCACGGTAGCATCTTTTAAATCAACACTATCAACTGCTTTACGAATGCTTTCAATATCCGCTGCGTGTGGATAGCTCACTTCCATTACAGTACCGCCAGTAAAATCAACACCATAATTTAAGCCGCGAGTACCCAAAAAGAATACTGCTAAAATAAAAGTTACCAGAGAGATGGTCGTGGTTAGACGGCCATAACTCATAAACGGGATGTCTTTTTTGATTCTAAAAAATTCCATAATTATTGACTCATTAGATTCTGATGGTTAATCGGCTTTGTAAATTTGGCCAATAGAAAGTTTATCGATTTTGCGACGGTAGCCATAAATCAAGTTCACAATGCCGCGTGAAATAGTCACAGCACTAAACATTGAGGTAAGGATGCCCAATACATGCACAACGGCAAAGCCTTTAATTGGACCAGTCCCGAACATAAACAATGCAGCACCTGCAATTAGCGTGGTGATGTTAGAGTCCATAATGGTGCCGAAGGCTTTCTCATAACCAATCCGAATACTGGCTTGTGGTGTATTGCCATCACGTAATTCTTCGCGGATACGTTCATTAATCAATACGTTAGCATCAATCGCCATGCCTAATGCTAATGCAATCGCCGCTAAACCTGGTAGTGTTAACGTCGCTTGTAACATAGAAAGCAAAGCAACTAATAGCAATAGATTAATGGCTAACGCTGTTACAGAGACCACGCCAAACAACATGTAGTAAAGCATCATCATGACCGCAATAGCGGCAAAACCCCATAGCGTTGAGTTAACGCCACTTTTAATGTTTTCTTCACCCATGCTTGGACCAACAGTCCGCTCTTCAATGATTTCCATTGGCGCAGCTAAAGCACCTGCGCGCATTAACAAGGCCAAATCATTGGCTTCTTGCAAGTTAGCCATGCCCGTAATAACAAATTGTGATGAAAGTTCAGCTTGAATCGTTGGTGCGGTTAGGACTTCTTTTTTACCTTTTTCCACCAAGATAACGGCCATTCTGCGGTTGATGCCTTCGCGCGTTGTCAGCTTCATCGAGCCAGCGCCTTTAGAGTCTAAGCTCACTGCAATTTCCGCACCTGAGCCTTGTTGGCTTGGTTTTGGGCTAGCGGAGACTAAGTTTTCACCAGAGAACACGACGCTTTTGGAAACCAATAATGGCTCACCAATTCTGGAATAAAGCAACTCGCTACCTGCTGGAATGATGCCTTTTAATGCATCTTCCGTTTTCTTAGGGTCAAAATCTCTCGCATCACTACGCGTGCCGTGCGCAGTCACCATCCGCACTTCCAGTGCAGCAGTGCGGCCTAAAATTTCTTTTGCTTTTGCCGTATCTTGTACACCAGGTAATTGCACCACAATACGGTCAAAACCTTGTTGTTGCACGATTGGCTCTGCAACGCCCAGTTCATTAATACGGTTATGTAAAGTCAGCAAATTTTGTTTGAGTGCAAACTCTTCAATTTGTTTTTTGGCTTGTTCGCTAGGCACTGCTTTTAGTTTAAGGTCTGTTCCGCTACCGCTTGTTGTATATGTGAGGTCAGGATAAGTTGTTGCTAATAGTCTGCGTGCTTTTTCTCTTTCCGCTTCATTTTCAAAGCTAACTTCTACTTCAAGGTTTTCGCGTGATACACCTGTGTAATTGATTTTGTCAGTGCGCAAGGCAGTACGGAAATCCCCAACGGTGCTTTCAACTGATTTGGTTAGCGCTGCTTGCATATCAACTTGTAGCAAAAAGTGTACGCCGCCACGTAAATCTAAACCCAAATACATTGGTTTTGCACCAATGGCTAATAACCAGTCAGGGGTTTGAGACAGTAAATTCAGCGCAATGGTATAGTCTTGACCCAAGTTTTCAATCAGTCTGTCTTTGGCTTTTAATTGTTGCTCAGGGTTGCTAAAGCGTACTTTAACGCCAGAATCATCAAGGTAAATACCATCAAAAGGAATGCCTGCCAACTCTAAAGCCGCCTCAACTTTACCAAGCAATGCTTGATCCGCCTTGAGTGAAGCCCTTGCTGGACTAATTTGTACCGCTGGTGATTCCCCAAACAAATTAGGGATGGTGTATAACAATCCGATAATCACGGATGCGGCAATTAAAATATATTTCCACGAAGGGTAGCGGTTCATGTTGAGGCTCGCTTAATGCTTAAATGAATAATGATGTTATGTGGGTGTTTTAGGCTGATTTCAATGTGCCTGGCGGTAATAATGTTTGTACCGCATGTCTTTGCACATTAATCACTGTGTTTGCAGCGATTTCAATACCAATAAAGTTGTCACTTACTTTAGTGATTTTGCCAATAACGCCACCTGTTGTTGCGACTTCATCACCTACTTTTAATGCGGCAACCATGTTTTTGTGTTCTTTTGCTTGCTTCATTTGTGGACGAATCAGCATAAAGTAAAACAATACGAAAATAATCAGCATTGGGGCAAGGCTTAATAAATCGCTAGTTGGTGCTGCAGCGGCTGCATATGCGTTAGAAATGAACATGTTAGATTCCTGTTAGATAAATGAGGGTAACTAAAATTAAGGCAGGATTTTAACACAGACTTATCAGGCTGCGCATGCTGTGTTGATTGGTTTAGTTTTTAAGCGTTTAAATCAATGTAAAGATTGATGGTAGCTAATTAGTAAGAAAGGCTTATGCCGCTTCTTGCTTGGAGATGGAGAATACATTGGATGGGAGAGCTGTGCTTTGCATTTGTCTTTTAGATAAGCATTCTTTCGCACAGCTTACACAAGCGCCACATTGCGCACCAACGCCTAGTTGACGATTGAGTGCTTTCACAGTTGTTGCGCCAGCGTCGATGGCATCATTCACTTCACGCTCAGTGATTGCATTACAAATACAAACGTACAATTCATAACTCCATAAATAGGAACGATATTGAGAATTATTATCGTTTATAGCTACTTTGTCAAGTGATTAACCTTGATGGGGTTTGCTTTTTCCAAAAAATAAAGCCGCAATTGCGGCTTTATTTACGATTTCTTTTCTAATTAATTAAAAGACTTTTTTAAACGCTTAATTAAAAATCAGTCATCAGATTCAATTTGTGATTGTAAGTAGTTAGGCAATGTGACATCGCTGATGAGTGTTTCTTG
>Ga0209231_1000450_pt1 | contig 23098 bp, 22 predicted proteins | sample Deesub45470m_DNA_FD_188086 | JGI IMG/M metagenome (GOLD analysis project Ga0209231, IMG submission 188086) | Deep subsurface microbial communities from North Pacific Ocean - 450_OLKR46/470m Metagenome (SPAdes) (version 2) | ecosystem: Environmental > Terrestrial > Deep subsurface > Unclassified ... | reverse complement strand
CTGCATGACGGGTTCCGATGGTGGATACGAATGGCGGAATTATATCGGAGGAGTAAGATGGGACTCACATTCCGTTGCTCGCTACATCGTATTTTTTCAAAGGAGAAAGAATCATGACGAACATCACACAGCTATTAGCCGAAGAAGCCGAAACCCTGTTAAACCATCGCTGCGCAGGCATCCCCAAGGAATCGCTGCATGTGCCGGGACCGGATTACGTGGATCGTGTAGTGGCGATGAAGGATCGCAAGACCGGCGTGCTGCGCAGCTTGCAGTCCTTGTACGGAACGGGACGTCTGGCCAACACGGGATATCTCTCCCTGCTGCCGGTCGATCAGGGCGTAGAGCATTCGGGCGGCGCCTCGTTCGCGCCCAATCCCGCATATTTCGATCCCGAGAACATCGTCAAGCTGGCCATCGAGGGCGGCTGCAACGGCGTCGCTTCGACGCTTGGCGTATTGGGTTCCGTCGCCCGCAAATATGCGCACAAGATCCCGTTCATCGTGAAGATCAACCACAACGAACTGCTCACCTATCCCAACGAGTTCGACCAGACGCTGTTCGCCAGCGTGGACCAGGCCTTTGATATGGGCGCAGTGGCGGTCGGTGCCACCGTGTTCTACGGCTCTGAGCATTCGCGCCGCCAGATACTGGAGATATCGGAAGCGTTCGAACATGCGCACAGTCTGGGCATGGCAACCATCCTGTGGGCCTACCTGCGCAATCCGGCGTTCAAGGTCGGAGACAAGGACTACCATGTCGCTGCCGACCTCACCGGACAGGCCAACCACCTGGCCGTCACCATCAACGCTGACATCGTGAAGCAGAAGATGGCCGAGAACAACGGCGGCTACAACGCCATCAAATTCGGCAAGACCAGTCCGAAGGTGTATAGCGACCTGACCACCGACCATCCTATCGACTTGGTACGTTATCAGGTGGCGAACTGCTACATGGGACGTGTCGGTATGATCAATTCAGGTGGTGCATCAGGCAGCAACGATCTGGCACAGGCCGTGCGCACAGCCGTCATCAACAAACGCGGCGGCGGCATGGGACTGATCTCGGGTCGCAAGGCTTTCCAGAAACCGATGCAGGACGGCGTGACGTTACTGAATGCGATCCAGGATGTGTATCTGGACAAAGATGTGACCATCGCCTGAGCCGGCCGCTCATCGCGGCGACTTAACGTCCAGTCGCCGCGCTTTCCTCTTCAGCCTTATACATACGACTGGTCAATAATGTGGCAGATACGATCAGAGCCGCCCCCAGCCATTCGCGCAGATTCATGCTCTCCGCGGCAAGCAACCAGGATGAGATGGCCGCGACCACCAGCTCGAACAGGAACAGCACCACAGCACGATTGGCAGCCATATGAGTGACACCGTATTGCACGGCGAAACTGGTCGTGCATAACACCAGCCCCATCAGCAGCATCAACCCCCAAGTCGATAGTGACACCGTCTCCAGCTGTTGCAGTATGCCGCCTTGCCACAAAAGGAAGGGCAGACTCAACGTCAGCGTGCCCATCCACTGGCTGAATGCCTTCACTTCAAGAGATAAGTGGGTGGAGCGACGTGTCACGACATTGGACAACGCGAACCCCATACCCGCTGTCAACCCCATCCAGTCCGAAATACTCTGCGGTATTGGCAAACCCAGCTCCGGCTTCCACAGCATGATCAATGCGCCCGCAAGTGACAGCCAAATGATGGCGTATCCGTATTTATCCAGTTTTTCATCCAGTAGCCAGTAAGAGAACAGAATGGTCCACACTGGTGCAAGATAGAAGAGCAACAGCACACGCATCACATCGCCATGCAGCATGCCCTCCACATAGCCCAGATTGGCCCAGCCCGCACTCAGGATGATCACCAGAACCCAGCCGTTCAGCGAGGCGCGTTCCCGCCAAAGTCTGGGCAGGATGAATGCGCCGCATAGCAAGGCAAATGCATACGTCATCCCGGTCGCCAGGGTGCCGGAAATGCCCGCATCTTGCAGCGCACGATAGGGATACCAGATTAATCCCCACACCAAGGCACCGCTCAACAGGCCAGCGACCGGCATGAGGTTTTGTTTTGTAGACACTTCGTGACCTTGTTCAATTTTCTGTCGAAGCGATGTTTCGAGTTGAGCTGATTATCACACAGCCCTGTAGCAGGCTGCTCCAGAACGCATGGGGTGCGATATAACCAAAGGACGGTGTCTTGCCTGAATAAGGTTGGCTGGTCGAGCTGCCCTGTCTTAAAGAGGTGACAGGGCGAACCGCATCGGTTCAGTCGACCTCTTCCCAGCCCGTGATCATCGCCTTGATGTGAGAAGTTGGCGTATGTCCGGTAGTTGTCAGATAGATGTGTGCAATCAGGAATGCCAGCATCATGAACGCTCCCGCCGTATGGAAGAACGCGATCCATTCCAGTGACAGCAATCCATCCACGCCCCATGCTTTCCAGTCCCCGAAGAAGAGATAGAACCAGCCGGTGAACCATAGCAAAGGACCGATGAACAGCAACACGCCCAGATAAGCCAGCCGTTGCAAGGGGTTGTGCTTCTTCAGGGTTGTCGGGCGATAGGGGTGTGGCGCTCCCTTGAATATTCCCACCGAATAGAACTTCATCATAGCCACGACCTTGTCGCTGGTCGGGATGTACTGCTTCCACTCCCCTGTCGTGAAATGCCAGAAGATAGCGAACACCCAAAGTCCGACCAGGGTCCATGCAGCGACAGTATGCATCCCGACCGCATCAGCGAAACCAAACAGATGATAGCTGCCGTGTACCTCGAAGCCGGTGAGCAACATGAAGATGATGAGCAAGGCCTGAGACCAGTGCCAGAACCGTTCGAACTTCTTGAATACGTAGATCTTCTCGACTGTCATTTCATCACCCTGCCTTCCTGCTGTTCACCACACGGATCGCACCGTGCACCACAACGCCGATCAAGGTCAGCAACGCCAGTGCCCAGCCGACTATGTCCAGCCAGCGACTACCGTCCCGTGCCGGCATATAGATACCTTCGATATCCTTGAGTCTCCCGTTCTTACTGTGGCATTGCTCGCAACTCAGCGCGTCCTGCTTGGGTGCGACCATGTGCGTGATCGGCCAGGTCAACTCGGTCTCGACGAAATCGAACTTGCCGCTGTAGGGCAATCCTGCCGCATTCATGCCAGTGCCGATAGCCTTCTGCCAATCATAGTTATGCCAAAGTGCAGTCGCGTCCTCTCCACCGGTATGCTGTACCGTAAGTGTCATGTTGACCGTATCGTAAGGTTGCTTGCCACGATGCACCTTGGTCGGCCAGATGCGCGATTCCGGATCGTCCGCTCCACCACCGACCACACTGAGCTGCACCGGCTTGCTCGGATCGATCTTGTCGCCGATCACCTTGTAAGTGGACGTGCCGTTGAACCAGCGGTATTCGGGGATGACATGCGACTCCCACTTCCACTCGCCCTTCTGCGAATCGAAAGCGCGCCGGCCGGCGCTGTCCTTGCGCACCATGCGTTTGCCGTCCGGTCCCATGATGGTTGCCTTGGACCAGTCCCAACTCAACTCCGTGCCGATATCGTTGCGCGCAAATTCAGGGATATGACAAGTCTGGCAGGCGATGCGCTCGGTATGCTGATCGAGGCGCGCCTGATGATGCGGTTTGTTGCCATGACAGGCCTGGCAGGACGCCGGATCGGCATCCGCATTGCCGCGTATACCGGCTTCACCGCTGCGAGATGCCATCATGTTGTAGCGACTGCCGCTGACCTCATGGCGCTTCGTGGCATGGCAAGTCGTGCAGCTGAAGTTCAGACCTTTCTCGTCCATATGCACATCCAGGTAGCGCCCCGGATGCTGCAATGAACTGTCCATATCGCCATGTTTCGCACCATTGGCACCGCCGCCGAAGAAGTGACAGGAACCGCAGTTGGAGCGGCTCGGCAACTGGATACTCTGAGCAACCTTGCGCAGATCCACCGGCTCGACGAACTTTCCTGAGCCATGCGGGAACTCGACACGTTTGTAGACAGGATGGCCCGCATAGCCAGGCAGCTTCCTGTACGTACCTGTACCGTCATGGCAGACCAGACAATCGACGTTCTTCTGCACACTGAAATCAAAGGTCTGATCCTTCCAGCCATAACCGGCATGACAGGCCATACAGTCCTTCTCGTTGGAAACAACGGAAGTACAGTAGTTATTGATGATGTTCTTCTTGCCGCGCACCTGACCTGTCTTGGGATCTGTCGACAGCCAGGTCCAGTGTTTGGTGTGCTGTACTTGTTGCGCGGCCTCGGTATGGCATATCAGACAGGCCTGCGTCACTTCCGGCCCGGTCTTGAACGGGCGATCCAGCTCGGGGAACTTGCCGTGATCCGCCGTCGAAACCTTGCCGGCGGCATTCGCTTGCGGTGACGTGCCTGGCGCCTTGTCCGCCGCAGTTGCGGGACCCGCTACCTGCATGGCTATCGCCACACAGATCGCAAGCATGGTGTTGCTGATGGATGTCATGTTCATCACCGATCTCTAGATTGGGGTGGAGCTGCAGATCACGCTCAGCAGCCGCCGGGGGCGCTGGCACCTGCCCCGCCGGAGCCACCCGATGGTGCTGATCTGATCATGGGAGGTGCCGGCTCGTTGGGGTCGAACTGCACGAACTTGGCTTGATCCTCGGCTACCTTGCCCATCACCTCGCCCACCATGGGACCGAACATCTTGCCCATCAGACCGGCATTCATCATGCCGATGTAGGTCTTGCCGTCGTTCTTCTTGTAGACCGACACTTTGCATGGCATAAGGATGGACAGGAACCGTACCGAATCATTCTTCAGGATAGGTGCTGAGTAATCGGTACTGCAAGCCTCGATCATCATCACGGGAAGCACATTACCGCCCGAAGCTTCAACCGCCTTGCCCGGATTTCGCAATCCGGAAAGCGCCCAGCCGTTGCCTACCTTTTGGATATTGTGCTGGATGCGGGCGACCGTTTCTTCCACGCCGAACGGACTCTCTATCTCGCGGAACATCAGACTACCCATGAAAACATAGGCAAGCACGGCGACCGCCAGCACGCCCGCAAAAAAACCTCCAAACAACTTGAACATGACGCTCTCCTGATGACTCGATACGGTAAGTGATGACCGGACAGTGTGCTCACGATCGACGGACTATCATTGAGGCATTCTATATCCACACTACCCGCGGAGATATGCCTCTTAGGAGTTATCCGTGCAATATGCGTCGCATGCGCTCGATGCATGAACAGTCGGACACAAAAAACCATATGCATCATGCCTTGCGGAGATGAAGGATACATTGCAGCAAGTACAGTCATGTTGTCCCTGCGCCATGTAAATGCCCGGAGCGATAGATATTTTGGCAGCGTGTGCGGGCGGCGAATATAATCCCGCAGTCCGAAACACCCTGACCGTACCGGCTTGCCGATGAACCCATATCTAGACAAACTTCAGCCATATCCTTTTCAGAAACTGGCCAAGCTGTTCGGTGCAGTGACTGCCGATACGGCATACAGCCCAATCAGCCTGCACATAGGTGAACCCAAACACCCGACACCGCAGTTCATAAAGGATGCGCTGAGCAAAGGGCTGGACGGACTGGCGAGCTATCCCACAACCGTGGGCAGCGAAGCGTTGCGAAACGCCATCGCGAACTGGCTGCAGCAACGCTATGACATCCCAGCGCCCGATGCCAGAACACAAGTATTGCCGGTAAATGGCAGCCGCGAAGCCCTGTTCGCCTTCGCCCAAGCCGTGATCGACCGCAGCAAGCTCAATCCGGTGGTGGTCTGCCCCAATCCCTTCTACCAGATATACGAAGGTGCGGCGCTGCTGGGCGGTGCCATGCCACACTTTCTCAATACGCTGCCCGAAGACGACTATGCGCTGAACTTCGCCCAGTTGAGCGAAGTTGTCTGGCAGCGCACGCAATTGATCTACGTCTGCTCGCCGGGCAACCCGAACGGACGCGTGATGCCGTTGGCCGAATGGCAGACCCTGTTCGAGATGAGCGACCGCTACGGATTCGTGATCGCCGCCGACGAATGCTATTCCGAGATCTATTTCGACGAGGACAAACCGCTCGGCGCGCTGCAGGCGGCCCGACAACTGGGACGCGGCGACTACAAGAATCTGGTGGTGTTCTCCAGTCTGTCCAAACGTTCCAACGTGCCTGGACTGCGTTCCGGCTTCGTCGCAGGCGATGCCGCCGTGCTGGAGAAGTTCGCGCTGTATCGCACCTATCACGGCTGCGCGATGAATCCCGCTGTGCAGGCCGCCACCATCGCCGCTTGGAACGATGAAGCACATGTGGTCGAGAACCGTCGCCTGTATGCCGCCAAGTTCGAACTGGCTATCCGGGAACTCTGCCCGATATTGCCGGTACGCAAACCGGATGCGGGCTTCTACCTCTGGGTACAAACGCCCATCGCAGACACTGCCTACGCGCAACAGCTCTACCGCGACTATAATGTGTCCGTGTTGCCCGGCAGCTTCCTGGCACGCGAAGCGCACGGGATCAATCCCGGCGCGAATTTCATCCGTCTGGCGCTGGTCGCCGGGCTGGCAGAAACACAGGAAGCCGTACGCCGCATCGCCGAATTCACCAATAAACTTAACTAGGAAAAACCATGCCTCAATTGCAAGCCATCATCGAAGAAGCCTTTGAACGCCGCGCCGAGATCACCCCGCGCAATGTGGATGCCCAGCTCAAGGAAGCGATCAACACCGTCATCGAATATCTGGATCAGGGCAAGCTGCGCGTGGCCGAGAAGATCGACGGCGCATGGGTCACCCATCAATGGCTGAAGAAGGCTGTGCTGCTATCGTTCCGCATCGAAGACAACGCCTTCATCAAGGGCGGCTTCACCAACTATTTCGACAAGGTCCCTTCCAAGTTCGCCGACTACAACTCCAAGGAATTCCGCGAAGGCGGCTTCCGCGTGGTGCCGCCGGCTGCCGCGCGTCGCGGTGTGTTTATCGCCAAGAACGTGGTGTTGATGCCTTCCTACTGCAACATCGGCGCATATGTCGATGAAGGCACCATGGTCGACACATGGGCCACCGTCGGTTCCTGCGCACAGATTGGCAAGAACGTGCACCTGTCCGGCGGCGTCGGTATCGGCGGCGTGCTGGAACCGGTGCAGGCCAACCCCACCATCATCGAGGACAACTGCTTCATCGGCGCGCGTTCGGAAGTGGTCGAGGGCGTGATCGTGGAAGAAGGCTCAGTCATCTCCATGGGCGTGTTCATCGGCCAGTCCACCAAGATCCTCGACCGCGAGACCGGCGAGATCATCTACGGTCGCGTGCCTGCGGGTTCCGTCGTGGTCAGCGGCAGCATGCCTTCCAAGGACGGCTCGCACAGCCTTTACTGCGCAGTGATCGTCAAGAAGGTCGATGCCAAGACGCTGGGCAAGACCGGCATCAACGAACTGTTGCGCGGCATCTAAACCCACTCCACCCGGGAGAAGAACAATGATCGTCACACCGCTGTTGCAACTGGCTGCAGACAAACTGGCATCCGACTTGTTCTTCTCTGTCGGTGCGCCGATCAACATCAAGATCAACGGCGTCCTGATGCCGGTCAATCAGCAGAAGCTGACCGACGAGCAGGTCAAACAGATCGCCTACGAGATGATGACGCCAGAGCAGATCTCCGATTTCGAGCTGCATATGGAGATGAACTTCTCCTTCCGCGTACCCGATATCGGCAACTTCCGCGTCAACGTGTTCCGCCAGCGCGGCAGCATCGCTATCGTCATCCGTTATGTGCGCAACAACATCCTCAACATCGAGGATCTGCACCTGCCACTGGTGCTCAAAGAACTCATCATGGAGAAGCGCGGTCTGGTGCTGATGGTCGGCGCAACCGGTTCCGGAAAGTCCACCACGCTGGCCGCCATGCTGGAACATCGCAACCGCACCCAGAGCGGCCATATCCTGACCATCGAGGACCCGCTGGAATACATGTTCCATCACGGCAAGTCCATCGTGAACCAGCGCGAGATCGGTACCGATACGGAAGACTACGGCGCCGCGCTGATCTCCGCCATGCGCGAAGCGCCTGACGTGCTGATGATCGGCGAGATCCGCGACCGCGACACTTTGAAACACGCGCTGATCTTCGCCCAGACCGGCCACCTGTGCCTGTCCACCCTGCACGCCAACAACAGCTACCATGCGCTCAACCGCATCGTGAACTTCTTCCCGTACGACGCGCGCCAGAGCATCCTGTCCGACCTGGCGATGTGCATGCGCGCGGTGATCTCGCAACGTCTGGTGCGCAACGCGCAGGGCAAACAGGTCCCCGCCGTGGAGGTGTTGCTCAACTCCGCGCTGATCGCCGACCTGATCAAAAACGACCAGATCGAAAAGGTCCGCGAAGCTATCGAACAGAGCGTATCGCACGGCTCGCAGACCTTCGAACAGGCCTTGTACAAACTGTTCAAGTCGGGACAGATAACCAAGGAAGAGGCATTGAAGAACGCCGACTCGGCCAGCAACCTGTCTTCGCTAATCGACTATTCCGTGACCAGCAAGATGAAAGCATTCGATCCTGCGGCAGAGCCATCACAATCACCGACACCAAGTTCGGGCGCCGCGAGCTTCGACAGTATCAAGTTGAACATCGAAATGCCCGGGGCCGATTCCTGATGAAACTGTACGGCATCCCGAACTGTGACACGGTGAAGAAAGCCCGTGCTGCATTGGCGGCGCGCGGTGTTACTTACGAGTTCCACGACTTCAAGAAACACGGCGTAACTGAGGCAATGTTATCCGGCTGGCTGAAACAAACAGGCTGGCAAAGGTTGCTGAAAAAGACCGGCCCCACCTGGGGGAAGCTGCCGCAGGAAGTGAAGGATGGCATCAAGGACGATGCTTCTGCTCTCTCACTGTTGTTGCAACACCCTAATATCATCAAACGCCCGGTACTGGAATCGAACGGCAAGGTGCTGGCGACCGGATTCAACGAATCAGAATATAAAGAATTGAAATTATGAGCAGCACACTGGAACTGACCAAACAACTCATCTCCCGCAAATCCCTGACCCCCAATGACGACGGTTGTCTGGACATCATCAGTGCACGTCTTGCGCCGCTGGATTTCGATCTGGAGAAGATGCGCCACAGCGAAGTGGACAATCTGTGGGCACGCCGTGGCAATTCCTCTCCGCTTGTCTGTTTCGCAGGACATACCGATGTGGTGCCGACCGGCCCGGTAGAACGATGGGACAGCGACCCGTTCACACCGACTGTACGCGATGGCATCTTGTACGGACGCGGTACCTCCGACATGAAAGGTTCCATTGCCGCTTTCATCACCGCCACCGAGCGCTTCGTCGCCAAGCATCCGCAGCACAAGGGCAGCATCGCCCTGCTGCTCACCTCCGACGAGGAAGGCATCGCGGTGGACGGCACCACCCGTGTGGTGGACACCTTGAAAGATCGCAAGCAAGGCATCGATTACTGCATCGTGGGCGAGCCGACCTCTGTCAGCAAAACCGGCGACACCATCAAGAATGGCCGTCGCGGTTCGCTGTCCGGCACCTTGACCGTCAAAGGCGTGCAAGGCCACATTGCCTACCCGCATCTGGTGAAGAACCCCATCCATCTGGCCTCGCCGGCCATCGCCGAACTGGCCGCCACCGTCTGGGACGAAGGCAACGAATATTTCCCGCCCACATCGTTCCAGGTCTCCAACATCAAGGGCGGCACCGGCGCCACCAACGTGGTGCCCGGCACCGTAGAGATCGTATTCAACTTCCGCCATTCCACCGCCAGCACCGTCGACAGTCTGAAGTCGCGCTTCATCGCCGTCCTCGACAAGCACAAGCTGGAATATGACCTGGAGTGGGAGAACTCTTCCGGCAAACCTTACCTCACGCCGCATGGCGATCTGGTCGATGCCGTGGCTGCCGCCATCAAGCAGGTCACCGGACTGGATACCGAACTTTCCACCAGCGGCGGCACTTCGGACGGCCGCTTCATCGCCGACATCTGCCCGCAGGTGATCGAACTCGGCCCGCTCAACGCCACCATCCACAAGGTCAACGAATGTGTGGCGGTCGCCGACCTCGATGCGCTATCCGAGATCTACTATCTGACGCTGTGCACACTGCTGGCTAAATAAGGAACCTGCGCAATGGACATCAATCATTTTTCCGAGGCCAGCACCTCGCTCAGAACGGTGCGCGACTGCTTCCGCTTCGCCATCAGCCGATTCAACGAGGCCAAGCTGTTCTTCGGCCATGGCAGCGAGAATGCCCAGGACGAAGCCGCCTACCTCATCCTGCACACGCTGCACTTGCCGCTCGAAGAGCTGGAACCGTTCATGGATGCGCGACTGACACAGTCCGAGATCTACGAAGTGCTCAACATCATCGAGAAGCGCGTCGACCAGCGCCTCCCAGCGGCCTATCTGACCCAGCAAGCCTGGCTGGGTGATCGCTCGTTCTATGTCGACGAACGCGTCATCGTGCCGCGTTCTTTCATCGCAGAACTCCTGCGGGAAGGCCTGTTCCCCTGGATCGAAGATACCGAGCAGGTGAACAGCGTGCTGGATCTGTGTACCGGCAGCGGCTGTCTGGCCATCCTCGCGGCCGAAGCCTTCCCGCACGCCATCATCGACGCGGTCGATCTGTCTGCGGACGCACTGGATGTCGCCCAGTACAACGTGACCGACTACGGCCTGGACGAGCGCATCGAACTGATCGAATCCGACCTGTTCGAGAAGCTGCAAGGCCGGAAATACGATCTCATCATCAGCAACCCGCCCTATGTCGACGCACCTTCCGTCGCCGCACTGCCGCAGGAATACAAGCACGAGCCGGAACTGGCGCTCGGTAGCGGCACGGACGGACTGGATGCCACACGCATCATTCTGCAGCAGGCTGGCGAGCACCTGACCGAGAACGGCATACTGGTGGTCGAGATCGGACACAACCGTGATGTGCTGGAAGCCGCCTATCCGGATGTGCCCTTCACCTGGCTGGATGTCACGGCGGGCGGTGAATTCGTATTCCTGTTGCACAAGAACGATCTTCCTTGATGTCTGTAGATCACTACGAGAATTTCCCCGTCGCCTCCATTCTCATGCCCCGCCACTTGCGCAAACCGGTGGCGGCGATCTATCACTTCGCCCGTGCGGCAGATGACATTGCCGATGAAGGTGATCTGAGCAACGAGGAGCGCCTGCGACAGCTGGACGAGTTCCGTGATGAACTGGATCACATCGCCAACGGCGAGACACCGCTGCTGCCGCTGTTCAGGCATCTCGCTATCGAGATACAGGAGCATGCGCTGCCCATACAGCCACTGCACGACCTGCTCGATGCCTTCTCGCAGGATGTGGTGAAAAAGCGCTACGCAAACTACGACGAGCTGCTGGACTATTGCCGCCGTTCAGCCAACCCGGTGGGCAATCTTTTGCTGCATCTGTACGAAGAAGCAACGCCGGTGAACATCGCCTACTCCGATGCAATCTGCAGCGCGCTGCAACTCATCAACTTCTGGCAGGACGTGGCCCAAGACTGGGCGATCGGTCGCGTCTACCTGCCGCAGGATGACCTCGCCCGCTTCGGCGTGAGCGAAGCACAGATTGCCGAGGGGCGCTGCGACGACCACTGGCGCGCCTTGATGAAGTTCGAAGTGGACCGCGCACGGGCGCTGATGCTTTCCGGCAAACCGCTTGGGAGCATCCTCACCGGACGCATCGGGCTGGAGATGCGCATGATCATCCAGGGCGGGCTGCGCATCCTCGCCAAGATCGAAGCCGCCGACTACGACGTATTCAATCACCGCCCGGTTTTGAAGCCGCATGACTGGGTTATCATGCTGGCCAAATCAGCCCCCTTCTGAAGCGCAATGAATCCCTACGAATACTGTCTGGACAAGGTCAAGCAGAGTGGCTCAAGTTTCACCAGCAGCTTCCGCATCCTGAGCCGGGAGCGGCGCGAGGCCATGACGGTGCTGTACGCCTATTGCCGCGAAGTGGACGACGTGGTGGACGAATGTTCGGATGCCAACGTCGCGCGCACCACGCTCAACTGGTGGCGCAACGAAGTGGCGGCGATCTATGCCGGCAAACCCACCCATCCGGTATGTCAGGCACTGGTGCCGGTCGTCACGCGCTACCAGTTGCCGCAAGAACACCTGCTGGAGATCATCGACGGCATGGAGATGGACCTCGACCAGCCGCGCTATGCTGATTTCAAATCGCTGCAGTTGTATTGCTACCGCGTCGCATCCGTGGTCGGTCTGCTGTCGGCCGAGATCTTCGGTTACACGGACCGCGAGACACTGAAATATGCGCACGACCTCGGCATCGCCTTCCAGCTCACCAACATCATCCGCGACGTGGGTGAAGACGCCCGCCGCAACCGCATCTATCTGCCGATGGACGAGATGCAACAGTTCGGTGTGACCGCCGCCGACATCCTCAATGCGCGCGAGACTGACAACTTCCAGAAACTGATGGCGTTCCAGATCGAACGGGCACGCCGTTACTACCAGCAGGCATTCGACCACCTGCCACCTGCTGACCGCAAGGCACAGCGCGCCGGACTGATCATGGCTGCCATCTACCGCGCCGTGCTGGACGAGGTCGAACGCAGCGGCTGCCACGTCTTGAGAGAACGCGTCTCGCTGGGGCCGGCCTACAAGCTATGGCTCGCCATCAAGGCATGGCTGCAGAATTGAAGGTCGGCATCATCGGCGGCGGTTATGCCGGTATGGCTGCTGCAGCCGAACTCGCTGACGCCGGTATTCCTGTTACCGTGTTCGAGAGCGCCAAACAACTGGGCGGGCGTGCGCGGGGTGTCGCTTACCACGACACGCAACTCGACAACGGCCAGCATCTTCTACTCGGTTGTTACCGCGAGACCCTGCGCCTGATCGAGCTGGTCGGCGGCGATATCGAACGTGATTTCCTGCGCCTGCCTTTACAGCTCGACCTGCATCACCACCTCGAATTGCGCGCCCCGCGCCTGCCCGCCCCGCTGCATCTGCTGTTCGCGCTGCTCAATGCCAAAGGACTGAGCTGGCACGAAAGGATCCATGCCGCACGTTTCATGCTTGCCCTGCGCGCCATGGATTTCCGTTTGCCGCAGGACATGACAGTTGCCGAATTGCTCAGGCAGCATGGGCAGGATGCCGGCCTAATCCTGAAGTTCTGGGAGCCGCTGACCATCGCCGCGTTGAACACCCCGATCAGCAAGGCCTCCGCGCAAGTGCTGCTGAACGTGTTGCGCGATGCGCTGAACCGCGCGCGCGCCGACAGCGACATGCTGCTTCCCCGCCTCGATTTCACCGCGCTGTTTCCGCAGCGTGCTGCAGCCTTCATCGAGCGGCATGGCGGCCAGGTGCAACTTTCCTGCGGGGTGGATGCGATCATTCCGGACAGCGAAGCTATCGCACTGCAGACCGCGCAAGGTACACAACGTTTCAGCCATGTGATCTGCGCAGCATCTCCTGCTGTGGCCGAAAGACTGTTGCGCCCCTTGCCAGAACTGTCGGATACGGTGCGGCAGATCGCCGCGCTGGAACAACAGCCTATCTATACCGTGTATCTGCAATATCCCGCGCAAGTGCGGTTACCTCATCCCATGATTGGCCTGCACCAGCGCTTCAGCCAGTGGTTGTTCGACAAGGGCAGCATCGCCGGACAGCATGGCTTGCTCGCAGCCGTAATCAGCGCGGAAGGTATCCATCAGCAACTGGATCAGGAAGCGCTGGCGGAAAAAGTGGTCGTTGAGTTACACGAGGAGTTCGGCATCACCGCAGCGCCGCTGTGGAGCAAGGTCATCGCCGAAAAACGCGCCACCTTCTGCTGTGCGCCCAACCTGCAACGCCCTGCGCAACAGACCACCCTGCCCCGCCTTTTGCTGGCGGGGGACTACACGGCAGGTGAATACCCGGCGACACTCGAAGGCGCGGTAATGAGCGGCATCCGCTGCGCCCGGCTGCTGGCTGCATAGCTCAGTAGCGATAGCTCAAGGCAAGATAAACGGTATCCAGATAGCGCCGCGTGACGATGGGACTCAGGTAGATCGAATCGTCCAGCCGCTTATGCCTGACATAGGCATTCAGATGCCAGTTCCGGCTCAACCCGACATCCACGATCAGGCCGATGAAGACATTGACGGCCGAGGCCGGCACATAGCTGGCGAAACGACTGCTGATCGCTTCCTGTTCCGACACACCATAGTAATAGCCTGTGTAATCCGCCGACTGATAGTCGACCCCGAGCATGGGATAGAACACCACGCCTGAAGCCGTGAACTTTGCCCCGTAGATCAATTCGGCCCAGTTCCCCCCGGATTTGTTGATGTCGTGGAAAACATTGAAGAACACCCCGCCCAGCGGCGTCACTTGCAGCGTCCCCAGGCCGACCGGCAAGGAAGACTGGCGCGTGGATAGCCCGCTGAGTGCGGGGATATCCGTTCTGAATCCATCCTGATTGAACCTTGCGATCACTTCCAGATACCCATAACCAAGTTGCTTTGCCTTGTAACCAAAGGTATCCACACGTGCAAAGAATCTGTCATAGGTGAAATCCAGATACGGCAGGACTGACAGATCGTCTTGTGTACCTTCGACGATGGCGCGCGTGGAATAGCCTGCCAGTCCGATATCGCCCTGCAGACGTGCGTCGAACATCTCAGATGCTGATGCATGCATATCACCCCACATCAGCAACAGCAGGAATAGCCAGGCAGCTTGCTTCACGTAGAGCACCTCTCCGTATGAACGCGCCTGCCGGGACGGAAGTAGCGCGTGTCCTCATAATATTCCTCAAGCTCGTTCTCTACTGTCCAACCCGGTATGCCGAGCAGCGGCACTGGCGTCAGCTCATGTGTCGTCATGCAATGCTCAGGGGCATCCAGATAGCGGGCGATCAAGTCATCCAGATTTTTCAGGCGCTGCGGCAGTGGCAGATCAAAGAAGTCGCGCTCGACTTTCAGCAACAACCCCTGTCCGGTCAGACCGATGTATGGGTTGAGAAGCTTTTCATACAGCCCGTGGCCGAACAGATAGAAATCCATGCTGCGGCCAATCTCGGACCTTCTCTGCCAGAACATCTGTTTCCAGGAAAAATTGCGCAACAGCTCGGCCATGCTGTCATTCGCATAGGGTACGACCACGCCCGATTCATCGAACAGGGTGTTCATGTCGCGCACCGCACCGCGTTCGCTGCGCCCTGTTGTATCTCGGCCCGAGGTCAACGCCGCGTAATGGCGTGCATTGATAGCACGCTTGGCAGCCGGGAAGGCGAACCAGGCCAGGGCATTGAACAGGTCGTGCCAATTCTCCTCACGTGTCTGCACTTCGCCCTGCAAATAGCAACGCGGCTCGTAGCGGGCTTCGAATGGCAATTTCCCGAAGTCCTGCGCCACGAAGCGCAACGGTTTCCCATTCCTGACACATATCGCACTTTCCCCGCCCGGCAGCAATGCGTTGTAGTCCGACAGCGTGGGAAAGTTCTCAGCCGGCAACCTTGCGAGATGCGCATGCAATGGAAGGAATGGGCGCGATGCCAAAAAGGTATCCCGCTGCCAAGGATGGTCGATTTTCATGGTGTGAAGTCTAACGCAAGCACAGGACTCAAGACAGCACGGGCGTCATGTGATAAGTTGCGCGCAAACGTAAATAGCAGCGGAGGTTCCAATGGATGAAATTGATGCGATACAGGCCAGCCTGGCCAGCTTCACACAACGTCTCGACGATGTCGCTTCGGATAGTTTCAATGAGATCCGCAAGTGCTCTTTCTTCGACCCTATCCCCAGCGAACAACTGCGCCCCATCGCCGAACTGGCGACCATCCATACTTTCGTCGAAGGCGACAAGCTGACTTCTGAAGGCGAAGAGATCAGCTCGTTCTTTGTGATCCTGTTCGGACGCGCCAGTGTGCATGTGCGCGAAAACGAGGTAGCCGTCATCCATAGCGGCGAATGCATAGGCGAAAGCACTTTCTTTGCCGGCGAAGCCGCATCGCGTTCCGCCACGGTGATCGCGGAAGGTGAAGTGATCGCCGCCGAGATCAAGAAAACCGATATCGGAAAACTGCTGGGCGAGAGCCGCACTTACATGGACAAAGCACTGCTCAATGCGCTGTTCCGCAAGCTGCAGCAAGCCAACCGCAAGATCGAGGAGCTGCTGCGCTGACCATCCATGAGCATCATTGCAGTATTCAACCAGAAGGGCGGCGTCGGTAAAACCACCACTGCACTGAACCTCGCCGCCGCGCTGCACAAGCGCGGTCGCCAGCCGCACGCCTTCGACCTCGACCCGCAAGCCCAATTCAGCTCCATCACAGGGACTGTTGCTCGCAACGGGCACGAAACACTGTTGTCCCTGTTCCAGCTCAACCGTCCGCTGCGCGATCTGCTGCGCACCTCTGACAGCGGTATCACGTTGATCCCATCCCACAACGAACTGGCCAAAGTGGACGTCCTCTATGGCAAGGGTTTCAACGTGGTGAACCGACTCAATTCGGCTATCAAGGCAGAACGGTTCGGCTCTGCAGAGAACCCCTTGATCATGGATTGCAGCCCCCTGATCGGCGTCATGTCGCTGAACGCCATCTTCGCCAGCAGCGGGCTAGTCGTGCCGATATCGGCCGACCATCTTTCATTGCAAGGTGCTCGACAGATCGAGAAAACGCTCAATGCGCTCGAACCAGTTCTGAAAAGGCGTGTCGCCCGCCGCTACCTGCTCACCCGTTTCGACCGTAGACGACGCATGGCATGGGACGTGCTCGAACAGGCGCAAGCGCTGTTCGGCGCAGACGTATGCAAGACCTATATCGCAGAGAATGTGAGTCTGGCCGAGAGCCCAGCCCTGAACAAAACCATCTTCGAACACGCCCCGACCAGCCGCGGCGCGCAGGATTACGATGCCCTGCTCGATGAGTTATTGGCCGACGGCTTCATCGAATAAGCGCTAGTTGTTCAGATTTTAGTAGACAGGGGTTGCTCGGTTTTAAACTTTATGTAGCGCTCCACATAAAGCCGAATTTCTGACTGACATTCCGGAAAGAATCCGAGGAACGAGAATTACGCGGCTTATTTCGATATAAGCGTGATGATATCTTCCACCGAGATCGCCTGTTGTGGCCGGTGGTCATCTTGTTTGCGGATCTCGCAAGTCAGCACTTCGCAGTAGCGGTACATCTGGTTCAACTTTCGCTCGGCATCCTGTTGATCACGGCCTGAGATCACCACACTGACGATATGCTGCCCATCGCGGGTGCGTATCGAGAAATCGAATTTCTGCATGGCGTCGTTCATGGTGATTATTCCCCTGCCGCCCTCATCGCTCTGGCTTCGTACAGGCAGATGCCTGTGCTGACCGACACGTTCAGGCTCTCCACACTGCCCATCATCGGAATGCGGGCCAGTTGGTCACAGGTCTCACGCGTCAGGCGTCGCATGCCTTCGCCTTCCGCTCCGAGTACCAGCGCAATGCCACCCTTGTGTTTCACTTCGCCCAATGTGGTTTCGGCTTCTCCGTCCATGCCGACCACCCAAATGTCGCGTTCCTGCAATTCACGCAGGGTACGTGCCAGATTGGTGACCGTGATAAAGGGCACCGTATGCGCTGCGCCACAGGCGACCTTCTCCACCGTGGCATTGATGCCCACGGCGCGATCCTTTGGTGCGATCACCGCATGTACGCCAAAGGCATCGGCACTGCGCAGACATGCGCCAAGATTATGCGGATCCTGCACGCCGTCCAGCACCAGCAACAACGCCGGCTCGGTGAGCGTTTCCAGCACATCGTCCAGATGTTGCACCTTCAGCGCCGCATCGACTCGGGCGGCGACGCCTTGATGACGCGCATTGCCCGCCATGCCATCCAGACGCTTGGAATCCGCCTGGATCACTCGTACACCGTTGCTCTCCGCAAGCTTGAGCAGATCGCGCGCGCGCGGATCCTTGCGCTGCGGATCGACAAAGACTTCCAGCACGCTGTCGGCGTTCTGGCGTATGCGCGCCGTGACGGCATGGAAGCCGTGGATGATGCGTGACTCAGCCATGGCGCTTTGCTCCCTTACCACTCTTGCCTGCAGGCTTTGCATGCTTTTCGGACGGGGCGGCCTTCACTGTCTTCTTCTTGGCACCGCTCCAGGCGCCCACATCCACACCGGACTCGCTGGAACCGCTTGATTGCGGTTCACCTTCCAGCACGAAGTCGATCTTGGTGCTTTCCATATCCACGCGCACTACCTTCACCTGTACGCGGTCACCCAAGCGGTATCGCTTACCCGTGCGTTCGCCCAACATCTGGTGTTTGGTCGCATCGAAATGGTAATAGTCCGCACCGAGTTCAGACACGTGCACCAGACCTTCGACATACAGATCGTCCAGCGACACGAACAGGCCGAAGCCGGTGACCGAAGAGATGGTTCCGTTGAATACACTGCCCAGATGATCGCGCATATAGAAACACTTGAGCCAGGCTTCGACATCGCGCGTCGCGTCGTCGGCGCGGCGCTCGGTCATCGAGCAGTGCACACCCAGCTCTGCCCATTTCAGCTTCGGCTTGTATTGCTTGCCTTCCAGCACGGCCTTGATGGCGCGGTGCACCAGCAGGTCCGGGTAACGGCGGATGGGCGAGGTGAAATGCGCATAGGCCTCATAGCCCAGACCGAAGTGGCCGTTGTTGTCCGGCGCATACACGGCCTGACGCAAGGAGCGCAGCATCACCGTTTGCAGCAAGCCTGCATCGGGGCGGCCCTTGATCTGCTTGAGCAGTTTTGAATAGTCCCCTGCCTGCGGATCGTCACCGCCGCCAAGGTCCAGACCGAATTCCTTGAAGAACTCGCGCACCGTTTCCAGTTTCTCCGGCGTCGGGCCTTCGTGCACACGGTACAACACCGGATGTTTGTGTTCTGCGAGGAAGTCTGCCGCACATACGTTGGCCGCCAGCATGCATTCTTCGATCAGTTTGTGCGCATCGTTGCGGACCACCGGCACGATCTTTTCGATCTTGCCCTGCTCGTTGAAGATCATCTGCGTCTCGACCGTCTCGAAATCGATAGCACCGCGCTTCGCCCTTGCCTGCAGCAAAGTTTGGAATAGTTTGTACAGGTTGTTGATGTGCGGCAACACTTCAGCGTACTTCTGCGCGTCCTCACCTTTAGGGTTAGCCAGCATGTCGGCCACTTGGGTATAGGTCAGGCGGGCGTGCGAGAACATCACCGAAGGATAGAAGCGATATTTACCGATCTCGCCCTCTGCGCTGATCTGCATATCGCACACCATGCACAGACGGTCCACGTTCGGGTTCAGCGAACACAGACCGTTGGACAATTCCTCCGGCAACATAGGGATTACGCGGCGCGGGAAATACACGGAATTGCCGCGATTGATCGCCTCCATATCCAGCGCGTCGCCCGATTGCACATACGAGCTCACGTCAGCGATGGCCACAACCAGCCGGTAGCCGTTGCCGCTCGGCTCACAATACACCGCATCGTCGAAGTCACGCGCCGTCTCACCATCAATGGTGACCAGCGGCAGATGCTTCACACTTTCGCGGCCGGCATAGTCGGCCGGTTGCACCACCGGTGCGAAACGCTCGGCCTGATGTTTGGCATCGTGCGGGAACTCGTTGGGCAAGTCGTGCTTGCGCAGCGCGATCTCGATCTCCATACCGGGGTCTGCATAGTTACCCAGCACTTCGACGATGCGGCCGATAGGCTGGGCATGCTTGGAAGGCTGTTGCAGGATCTCCAGAATGACCACTTGCCCGGCCTTGGCTCCGCCCACACTGCCTGCGGCCACCAGAAAGTCCTGGCTGATACGGCGGTTCTCTGCCACCACGAACTGGATGCCGTGCTCTTCGTACAGACGGCCGACGACACGTGTGTTGGCATGCTCCAGCACTTCGACGATCTTTGCTTCGCGTCGACCGCGACGGTCTTCGCCCGCGACACGCGCCATCACGGTGTCGCCGTGCAAGGCGTTGTGCATCTCTTTGGCGCTCAGCACCAGATCGGCACTGCCGTCTTCGGGGACCAGGAAGCCGAATCCGTCCGGATGGCCCTGTACCTTGCCCTTGATCAGGTCCAGCTTGTCCATCACGCAGATGGCGCGCTTGCGGTTGCGCATGGTCTGCCCGTCGCGCTCCATGGCGCGCAAACGGCGGATGAACAGCTCTTCTTCGTCGTGCTCAATCTGCAGCAGCGCGATCAGGTCGTCCTGTTCCAGCGGCACGCCTTTTTCGGCCAGAATCTGCAGGATGTATTCGCGGCTTGGCAGCGGATGTTCGTATTGTTCGCGTTCGCGCTCCAGGAAGGGGTCGAGTTCGCGGATGCTTTTTTTCTTTTTCGTCATTGACAGATAGTCCTATAGCAATTAAAGTGCGCGCCGTTGTTGCATTGCCCAGATGGCGGAATTGGTAGACGCGCACGGTTCAGGTCCGTGTGCCGCAAGGTGTGGAGGTTCGAGTCCTCTTCTGGGCACCAGGATTCATCAGAAATGGTTCGCGAAAGCGAGCCATTTTTGTTTTGCGGAACACTATTATTCAAACAAAAATACGCACCGCTCCCGCGATGCGTATCCATTCTTCCCTTCGACTGCACCCGCTCAGACCTCAAACGGATGACGCAGTACGATGGTTTCGTCACGATCAGGGCCCGTAGAGACCATATCCACCGGCACCTCACATATCTCTGCGATGCGTTGCAGATAATTGCGCGCTTCCACAGGCAGCTCTTCGTAACGCTTCACTCCCACCGTGCTGTCGCTCCAGCCCGGCATGTCTTCGTACACGGCCTCGCAGCCGTCCAGTGATTCGGAACCGACAGGCAGGATATCGCTGAACTGCCCGTCGATCTTGTAGCCCACGCCGATGCGCACTTTCTCCATACCGTCCATCACATCCAGCTTGGTCACGCACAGACCGGACACGCCGTTGATCTGGATGGCACGCTTGAGCGCTGCCGCATCGAACCAGCCGCAACGACGCGCGCGACCGGTGGTGGAACCGAACTCATGGCCCTTCTCGGCAAGCATCTTGCCGATGGGGTCCTGCTTCAGTTCCGCGTCGTACAACTCGGTCGGGAACGGACCGGAACCGACGCGTGTCGTGTAGGCCTTGGTGATGCCCAGCACATAGTTCAGGCTCTGCGGGCCGACACCGCTACCGGCACATGCTGCACCGGCGATGCAGTTGCTCGAAGTCACGAACGGATAAGTGCCGTGGTCGATATCCAGCAAGGCGCCCTGCGCACCTTCGAACAGCAGGTTCTGGCCGGCCTTGTTCGCTTCGTAAAGTGCTCGCGGCACATCCAGCACCAACGGCTGGATACGTTCGGCCAGCGCCAATGCCTCGTCCATCGTCTTGTTAAAGTCGACCGTCTCCACTTTGAAGTAGTTCTTCAGGACGAAGTTGTGATAGTCGAGCACTTCGCCCAACTTGGCAGCAAAGCGCTTGCGGTGGAACAGGTCCTGTAAACGGATCGCGCGACGCGCGACTTTGTCTTCGTATGCCGGGCCGATGCCACGCCCTGTCGTGCCGATCTTGCCCGCGCCCTTGGCGATCTCGCGCGCCTTGTCCAATGCCTCGTGATACGGCAGGATCAGCGGGCAAGCCTCGGAGATGCGCAGACGTTCATAGACCTGCACTCCAGCAGACGCCAGCATATCCATTTCCTTGAGCAAGGCAGCCGGAGACACCACCACACCGTTGCCGATGTAGCACATGACGTTGTCGCGCAAGATACCGGACGGGATCAGGTGCAGCACGGTCTTCTCCTTGCCGATGACCAGCGTATGACCGGCATTGTGTCCACCCTGGAAACGCACCACGCCCTGTGCATGGTCGGTCAGCCAGTCGACCACCTTGCCCTTGCCTTCATCGCCCCATTGGGTACCGATCACTACTACGTTCTTAGACATATCTATTCCTGTTCCGGATTTCAGTTTTTCATCTCGACAACGACCCATTGTCCATCACGCTGGATCAATTCACGGTCGCAATTCAATTCAGTATGCACGGCGGCATCGCCGAGCAGGTCGACCACAACGATCTCCCCTTGCCCGCGCAGTGCTGCGATCGCCGCATCCAGAGTCACATCCTCACGGTACGGCGCGCGGATGGTTTTGGACAACGCCTGCTGTGGCAACAAACCGTGCAATTGACGCATATCCATGCTGAAGCCGGTGGCTGGCCGTGCTCGACCGAATACTTTACCCAGATCGTCATAACGACCGCCGACTGCGATGGCGTCATGGCTACCCGCATGGTAGGCCGCAAACACCATACCACTGTGATAGTGGTAACCGCGCAACTCGCCCAGATCGATACCGATGCTGTCCACTTTACCGTTCAGGCCGCTTGCCGCACGCTGCAGATCATCCAGCGCGGCAACCACTGCCGGCAGTTTGGGAAGCTGGCTACGGGCACGCGCGATCACATCGACACTGCCGTACAGGTGCGGCAGTGCCAGCAAAGCTGTTTGAGTCTCTGCCGGCAAGGACTGCACCAGTGAGGACAGGGTAGGCACATCCTTTTGCTGCAATGCGACAAAAAGCGCCTGCTCCAGTTCGTCACTGATGCCAGCACCATCGAGCAGGGCATGGAACACGCCGACATGCCCAAGATCGAGGTGCACCTGTTTGATGCCGAGCAAGGCCAGACTATTCAACATCAGCGCCTGTATCTCCAGATCGCTTTCGATACCGCCATGTCCGTAGAGCTCCGCACCAACCTGCAAAGGCTCGCGCGTGCGCATCAGACCGGAAGGCTGGGTATGCACCACATTACCTGCATAGCACAGACGCGCGACACCCTGCCGGTTGAGCAAATGGGCATCGATACGGGCAACCTGGGGAGTAATATCGGCACGCAGCGCCAACGTGCGGCCGCTTAACTGGTCGACCAGCTTGAAGGTGCGCAGATCCATATCCGCGCTGTCATTGATCAACAGGGAATCAGAGTATTCGATCAGAGGCGGAGCGACCAGCTGATAGCCGGAACGGCGCATCAGCTCAAGTACTTCACGGCGCATGACTTCGATGCGCCATGCTTCTTCAGGCAACATGTCCTGGATGAATTCAGGCAACAACCATTTCATTTTCAGTTTAT
>Ga0209231_1000448_pt1 | contig 23177 bp, 24 predicted proteins | sample Deesub45470m_DNA_FD_188086 | JGI IMG/M metagenome (GOLD analysis project Ga0209231, IMG submission 188086) | Deep subsurface microbial communities from North Pacific Ocean - 450_OLKR46/470m Metagenome (SPAdes) (version 2) | ecosystem: Environmental > Terrestrial > Deep subsurface > Unclassified ... | reverse complement strand
CCAGTGCCGAGGTGTTTTCCGGATCCAGGGCCAGCGCCTTGTCGAGCAACTTGGTCGGCTCACCCAGCAGCGACTGTCCGTTTCTCATTGCCATGGCATCCGCATAACTGGCCCAGACTTGCGCCTCACCCGGCACCAGCGCGACCAGTTGCTGGTAGGCGCGCACCGCATCGTCAAAACGTTGCAACTCGCTGTAGGAACGTGCCAGCGTCAACCATCCGTCCGGATTTTCCGGCAATTTCACCATCTTGGCTTCCAGCTCCTGCAACGCGGCTTCCGAGCGTATCGAGCCAAAACCATCGGCGACCTCGCTTTGCGACTCTTTCGGCAGCAAGGCCTTGCTGTTGCCGATCGCAAGATAGAGCAGCACAGTCGCAAGCGGAAGCAGCACCAGCAGCACCAGCGCCAATACCCTGGCCGGATTGCGCGGCGCAATGTCTGGCGTATCCGTCGTTTTAACTTCATCGAGCAGGCGTGCGTGCAATTCATGCTTTCCCTGCTCATACGCATCTTGAGTCAGCAGACTGTTTTGCAAATCCGCTTCCAGCTCTGTGGACTGATCGCGCAGGATTTCGAGGTTGGCGGCATCACGCAACACGTCGTTGCTTCCCGACGACTTACGCCACAGCGGCCACACCACAAATGGCAGTGCGGCTATCAGCAGCACGGCAGAGAGTATCCAGAATAAGGTCATGCTTGAGGGTCTTTCGCTTGATTTGATGTGACAGTCGTTTGATCCGATGCAGTATTTTCATTCAGCAATTCTGCGGCGCGTTGTTCATCCTGTGCGGAAAGCGGCTCTTCCACCAGCAAGCCCTTGCGCTTTCTCAACTGGTAAACCAATATACCGCCCCCCATAAACAACAGGACGAACGGAGCCGACCACAACGGTATCGTTTCCTTGTCCACGGGCGGGTCAAACAATACCGACTTGCCGAAACGCTCGGCCAGAATATCGAGTATCTCCTGGTCGCTCGCGCCCGCTATCATCTTCTCGCGCATGATCTGGCGCACGTCATTAGCCCAGTCTGAATGCGAGTTTGACACCGGCTCGCTTTGACAAACCAGACAACGTACCTTTTCGGCCAGTTGCATCATGCGTCTTTCCATTACGGGATCATCCGCCATATCCTTCGCCAGACCGGCAAAAGCAAAGGCAGGCAACAGCAGTGCAATCATCAGCAGGTATTTCATTGGGCTTGCAACTCCGCGACGAGTGGAAGAATTGTTTCCTGTAAATTTTTCGGATTCAGTGCGCCTATCAGTTTGTATTTGATGACCCCCTGCTTATCGATGACATACGTTTCAGGCACGCCGTAAACGCCGTAATCGAAGCCTACCTTGCCATCGGCATCCGCGATCACCAGCGTGTAGGGATCACCCGATTTACGCAGTGTGGCGATACCATCCTCCGCCTTGTCCTTGTAGTCCAGGCCCACAATCGGCACGATATTTTTCCGGGATAAATCCATCAGCAGCGGGTGTTCGTCCTTGCAGGCGCCGCACCACGAGGCCCACACATTCAGCAGCCACACCTGGCCCTGCATCTGCTCGGGCGAGAATTTCTTGTCAGCTTCATGCAGCAACGGCAGCACAAAGGCAGGCGCAGCCTTGCCAACCAGCGGCGAGGGTACTTCGCGGGTGTCACGCCCAAGCCCCGCATACAGGAAGGCTGCCAGTACCAGAAAAATCACCAGCGGAAGTATGAAACGCATCATGATGTTTGTCCTTCTGATTGCAGATTACCAGGAAGCGGCGACTGAGCCGCCGAACCCTGCTCATTTTTTTCGGGCGCCTGCGCCTTTGCACCCGCCTTGGCATGAATGCGGTAACGCCTGTCGCTGACCGCCAGCAAACCGCCCAGGGACATGAACAGACAGCCTGCCCAGATCCAGTCGATGAAGGGCTTGATGTAAACGCGCACGGCCCATGCCCCGTCGGAATCCGGAATCGGTTCACCCAGCGACACGTACAAATCACGGAACACCCCGGTTTCAATCGCGGCTTCAGTCAGCGGCATACCCGAGACGATGTACTGCCGCTTCTCGGGTTTTAATTCGCTGACCACCTTGCCGTTCTTGCTCACGGTGATATGTCCTACGCCAGCCACATAATTCGGCCCCTGCTTCTCAGTCACACCATCGAAGCGGAACTCAAATCCGCCGGCATTGACCGTGTCGCCGACATCCATGCGCACATCACGCTCGGTCTCGTAACCCTTCACCAGCGCTACACCGATGATGAACAGCGCCACGCCCAGATGAGCCAGTTGCATGCCGTAATAGCTCAGGCTCTGTTTGCGCACGCGCTGCATGAATGTACCCTGCCCCGACCAGCGTTGCCGCAAACTGACCACCAGCGTGGCAATGATCCAGAAGGCCATCAGCAGACCCAGCACGATCATGACCGACCATTTATCGGTCTCCAGCGACAGGAAACGCCCCATCACCAAAGGCAACAGCAGGGCCAGTATCAGCGCGCTGGCGAACGCCCATTTCACGCGCCGGGTCAGATCGGGCACGGCCATTTTCTTCCAGCGCGCCAGCGGCCCCAGGCCCATCAGGAATATCATCGGCATCATCAGCGGTACGAACACAGCCTCAAAATACGGCGGGCCGACAGACAGCTTGCCGTAACCCAGCGCATCCATGAACAGAGGGTACAAGGTGCCGATGAACACGGAAGCGGCAGCCACCGAGAGCAGCACATTGTTCGCCAGCAGCAGCGACTCGCGCGAGAGCATGTCGAATTTACCGCCCAGGCCGATTTTCGGTGCGCGCCAGGCAAACAGCAACAGCGAGGCGCCTATGACCAGCACCAGAAAACTCAGGATGAATACCCCGCGTTTGGGATCGGAAGCAAAGGAATGCACGGAAGTCAGCACGCCGGAACGCACCAGGAAGGTTCCGAGCAGGCTGAGTGAAAATGCCGCTATGGCGAGCAACACGGTCCAGCTCTTGAACGCACCGCGCTTCTCGGTCACAGCCAGCGAATGGATCAGCGCCGTACCGACCAGCCAGGGCATGAATGATGCGTTCTCGACCGGATCCCAGAACCACCAGCCGCCCCAGCCCAGTTCATAATAGGCCCAGCCGCTGCCCAGCGCGATACCCAGGGTCATGAACACCCAGGCTACCGTGGTCCAGGGACGCGACCAGCGCGCCCAGGTCGCATCCAGTCTGCCGCCCAGCAGGGCGGCGATGGCGAAGGCGAAGGCCACCGAAAAACCGACATAGCCCATATACAGCAAGGGTGGATGAATGATCAGCCCCGGATCCTGCAACAGCGGATTCAGGTCGCGACCATCAGCCGCCGCCGGCAACAGACGCTCGAACGGGCTGCTTGTGAACAACATGAACATCAGAAAGCCTACCGAAATCAGCCCCATCACACCCAGCACGCGCGCCACCATTTCATCGGGCAGATGCTTGCTGAAAGCGGCAACCGCGGCAGTCCAGGCAGCCAGGATAAGTGCCCACAGCAACAGCGAGCCTTCGTGTCCGCCCCAGACCGCTGCAAAGCGATATTCGCCGGGCAACTGTGAATTGGAATGCTGTGCGACATAGAGCACGGAGAAATCATTGGCCAGGAAGGCATAGGCCAGCGCGGCGAACGCCAGACCGATGAACAGGACCTGACCGTAAGCCACGGGACGGGCAACCCCCATGAATACCGGGTTGTTGCGTGCGGCTCCCAGAATCGGCAGCACGCCAAGGACGATCGCCAGAAACAACGCGACGATTAAGGAAAAATGACCTAACTCTGGAATCATGTGAGAACTTTCTTGATTATTCTGCGACAGCAGCAGGTGCGCTTGCAGCGGCCGCATTGGCCGCTTCGGCTTTTTTCAGGGCATCGGCAGCTTCCGGTGCCATGTAGTTTTCATCGTGCTTGGCCAATACCTCTTCGGCACGCATTATTCCGTCTGCTTCCATTTTTCCCTGTGCGACCACGCCTTTTCCTTCCTTGAACAGGTCAGGCAGAATGCCCTTGTAGACCACGGGCAAACTCTTATGCAAATCGGTGATCACGAAATTCACCGTCAGGCCGTCATTTTCACGCTTGACACTGCCCTCTTCGACCAGGCCGCCTATACGAAAACTGCGGCCTTCAGGCGCTTCCTTGTTGTAAACCTGCGTCGGGGTGAAATACAGACTGACGTTATCCTTGAGCGCGTTCAGCACCAGACCCACTGCCAGACCCACGGCGACGAGGGCAACAACGATATATACGGCTCTTTTTTGACGTGGCTTCATGACTTATTCCTCTTCCGATTTTTCTGCCTCACGCATCAGGCGCACCTGCTGCAGAGTGACTTTTCTTTTATGCATGACCATCGCGATTTCGATTGCAAAAATCAGAAACGCAACGGCGTAAGAGCCGATCCAGATATAGCTCAGCGGATTTTCTCTCATCCAGATATCGAGACTCATGCTTGCACCTCCGGCAATTCAGTAATCCATTTGGTATGTCGTTCACGCTCCAGAATAATGCTGCGCACGCGCATCAGCGTGACCGTAATGGCATAGAGCCAGCAGGCTACCAGCATGGTGAACATCGCCTGCTGCATGGCAATATGCATCGACGTCCCGGTAAACTTGATGGTCGATCCCTGATGCAGGGTATTCCACCACTGCACCGAAAAATAGATGATAGGCACATTGACTGAACCGACTATCGCCAGCAGCGCCGCAGCACGATCGGCACGACGCGGATCGTCTATTGAGGCATGCAGGGAAATAAAACCCAGATAGAGGAATAACAATATCAATTCAGACGTCAGGCGCGCATCCCATACCCACCATGCGCCCCACATCGGCTTGCCCCACAAGGCACCGGTCCACAGCGAAATGAAGGCGAACAGGGCACCGGTCGGTGCAATGGCGCTGGCCATCATCGAAGACAAGCGGGTGTTGAAAATCAGCCCCATCGCAGCATAGGCCGCCATGATCAGATACAGAAACATGGATAGTATGGAAGAGGGAACATGGATGAAGATAATGCGGTAAAACTCGCCCTGCTGCGCATCGGCAGGCGCCACGACAAAACCAATATACAGACCCACTGCGCATAAAACGGCTGCCGAAACGGCAAACCACGGAATCAACTTACCCGCCAGACCGTAAAAGGTTGTCGGTGCAGAATATTTGAACCAGTTTATTGCCACAAATCACTCCATCGAAATTCGTAAAGCCTGCGCCGTCACCCAGGGGGTAAAGGCCAGCGCCAACACCAATAACGCGCCCATCAATGACAGATGGGACGACGCACTCAAGCCACTGGTCACCGCCTCTACTGCACCCGTGCCGAATATCAGCACCGGAATGCACAGGGGCAATACCAAAAGGGACAACAACACCCCGCCACCGCGCAGCCCCAGAGTCAGTGCCGCGCCGATTGCACCCACCATGCTGAGTATCGGCGTGCCCAGCAACAAACCCAGTATCAACACGGCTATCGCCTGTATCGACATATCGAACTGCAAACCCAGCACCGGCGTCATCAATACCAGCGGCAGACCGGACACCATCCAGTGAGCAGCCATCTTGCCCAGCACCAGCACAGACAACGACTGCGGTGCCAGCAGCATCTGTTCCAGAGTACCATCCAAATAGTCTGCCGAGAACAGCCTGCCTAACGACAACATTGATGCCAGCAGGGCCGCTACCCACAGCACGCCGGGGGCCATCTTGCGCAACATATCCATTTCCGGCCCGACGCCCAGCGGGAACAGACTCACCACCATCACGAAAAAAATCAGCGTGGTCAGCACATCGGCACGTCGGCGCATCGCCAGCACCAGATCACGGCGCACCACCAGCATCAGCAGGGAAAACAGGGATAACTTGTTCATGACAGCGACAAACAGCGCATCTCCATGCCCGCCACTTGCAGCGGTTGATGGGTGGTGAACATCACCATACCATGCTCTGCCAGATGCTCCGCGATCAATTCCTGAATCAGAGCCACCGCTCCGACATCCAGAGCCGCCAAAGGTTCATCCAGTATCCACAATTTGGCATCGCTTACCAGCAGGCGCGCCAGCGAGACACGGCGGCGCTGCCCCTGAGACAGCACCTTGGTCGGCAAACGCTCGCGCCCTTTCAAGCCCATGCGCCGCAACGCGGCAACAGCATCTTTTTCGTTCAGTTCCGTCCCGGATAGCCCCGCAGAAATACACAGATTTTCCAGCGCGCTCAATTCATCCTTGATGGCATTCAAGTGTCCCAGATACATCATCTCGGCGAAATAAGCCTCGTCCAGTTCGCGAACATCCTCGCCGCGCCAGGTAATTTTCCCGTCGTCCGGAATGATAAAGCCACACAGGGTGCGCAGCAGACTGGTTTTACCGCTGCCATTCGCGCCCTGTATTTGCATGATCTGCCCGGGATAGAGCGCAAAGCTCAGATCGGAAAACAAACGATGATCGCCGCGGCTACAGGCAAGATTGCTGACTTCCAGCATGGAGGGAAACCTGAAATTAACAGCGCCGAATTATATACGAATGCATCTGACGAATGCACGCCATCCATTTACATTATAATCGCCGCACTTTTGACCAACCACTCATACGACAAGGGAAAATATGGGATTTCTGGCCAATAAACGATTTTTGATTACCGGCATGATTAGCCCCCGCTCGATTGCCTACGGTGTCGCGCAGGCCATGCATCGTCAAGGCGCAGAACTGGCCTTCACCTATCAGGGCGAACGCGTGCGCGAACGCGTGACGGATCTGGCCAGGGAATTCGGCAGCGAACTGGTACTTCAGTGTGATGTCGCCAGCGACGATGAAATCAGCGAACTTTTTGTCGATCTGAGGCAACACTGGGACGGTCTGGACGGCTTTGTGCACGCCATCGCCTTCGCCCCGCGCGAGGCGCTGGATGGCGAGTTTCTGGACGGCTTCAGCCGCGAAGCCTTCCGCGTCGCGCACGATATCAGCGCCTACAGCTTCCCGGCCATGGCCAAGGCGGCATTGCCGATGATGGAGGGCCGCAATGCGGCGATCCTGACTCTGAGCTATCTGGGTGCGGTGCGCACCATGCCCCACTACAACGTGATGGGCATGGCCAAAGCCAGCCTGGAAGCGGGCGTGCGCTATCTGGCCATGCAACTGGGCGCGAAAGGCATACGTGCGAACGGCATATCCGCCGGTCCAATCAAGACACTGGCCGCAGCCGGCATCGCCGATTTCAGCAAATTGCTGGCTTACAACGAAATACATTCACCGTTGAAACGCAACGTGACCATCGAAGAAGTGGGCAATACCGCCGCCTTTTTGTGCAGCGACCTGGCCAGCGGCATCACCGGCGAGATCACCTATGTGGATGGCGGCTTCAACACCACCGCGATGGGGAACGCCGAGGCGTAACGCGCAACAACACGATAGTCACCAGATAAATCAAAATCCTGGCGTGTTTTAATTAACCACCAAACTGGCGATACATCAGGATTGCACAAGCACATGAATACGTTCGTGCCTTTCGTGGACAATTGCGTTTTTTACGCATAATGGCAAAGCGTGATGCACGGCCGTCTTGCGAGCCGACATTTGCAAAAATCATGCTACTGCCCGAAATTGCATCGTGAATAACGTTCCGCCCGGAACGCTCTCAAGCCGGACAGAACCCGATCCGTGCGCCTCGGCAACCGCCTTGCACAGAGCGAGTCCCAGACCGGTCGAAGAGGATTTCTCCTCAATTTTGCGCTGCATCAATTCTCCCACCTCGTCTACACCCGCCCCGTCATCCAGCACTTTGAAAACGATTGCGTCAGCCTCTTGTTCTAGCCAGACATCGACCCTGTGATGAGCATAACGAACCGCATTATTGAGTGCGGACTCCAAGGCCAGCTCAACCAGATTTTCGTCGAACATGCCGAGACCGCCTGCCGTATTCTCCAGCTTCATTCTCTTGTGATCGGCATGCACTACAATTTGGTGTCCTTGATGACTCTCCGCCATCATCGCGGACTGACTGTTTCTAACCATATCGTCAATAAATTCGGCCAAATCGACTTCAGCCATCAGAGGCTGAAGCCCGGACTGATCGTGCTTGTAAAGCGTCAAAAAGCTGATCAGTCTGTTTTTCAGTTCAATACAGCGGCGATAGGCGCGCCGTCCTTCAGCCGGAACATCCTTGCGATGATTTAATTGTTCAAGGTCGATCTCAAGCAATGCCAATGCATTCTTGATATCGTGAATAACCAGCGCCGACAGGATTTTTTGCATTTAATCGCTCACAATATCATTAAAAAACCGGTAAAAATTCATCACCTTCTGGTTGTTTGGCACCAGCTTGTCCAATGTCGAGAGATAAGCCTTGGCACGTTGTACAACGCGCGCATCCATGCCCTCATGCTTTAACCACAACAAATGAAGCTGGGCAGCCGCCATCAAAGCTTCAAGGTTTTCCTCGTGAATTCCAAGCGCTTCATTAACTTTCTGGTTCGCTTCAGTAAAATGAGCGGTGCGCATCAATTTAGTCGCCTCATCGACCAGCAGCAGAATACGCTTGCGCCCGCCATCGATCACATCTTCAACCTTATCGGCGTGCCCGGTATCTATCATGGATTTTTTAACATGGCGGGCAATTATTTGCTCTTCCTGCCCGCTGACCTGGACCGCTTGCGTCAACAACTTCATGCCCAAAACCACATCCCCAGTCTTCAACGCGGCTTTCCCCAACGCCGTCATCGCAACACTATCCGTTCGATTCGCGAGCAGAGATACCGAACGCTCCATTAATTTTCTGGCTTTTTCGTGCTCACCCGAATCGAAGTAAGCCTGGGCCAGTATCGCGCCTTTCGCCACCCCGAACAGGCCCACATCTCCATGCTTGCGTGCGTTCTTCTCCAGTGTCTCTATGGCGCCCTTATGTTCCCCCATGTCCACCTGTGTTTGCGCGAGGGATAAATAGTCATCCGGTCTTTCCACCATGGACCCGTTGGATAACTGAATAGCCGCCTCGGTATTCGATTTGGCTTCCTCAAGCCTTCCCAGCAAAAATGCCGCCTGAGATACCGAACGGAATCGCTTCGCACTCGGCAAAATAACGGACGAACGATGCAGCAGTTCGAACGCCCCTTCGTCATCGTCTGCCTCAAGTCGAATTTTCGCCAGCAACTCATAGGCAGCCACGTAATTTTTGTTTTTTCCGACCAGCCTGTTCGCCATTTCAGCCGCTTGCGTGAAATCGCCGAGTGCATAATGCGTACGGGCAAGACCCATCATCACCCACGGCGCATCGCCCCTGACAGAGTCTGCATGGGCATAGGTTTCCAGCACGTTGAGATGTTCACCCAAGGCGAGTTGGGCATCTGACTTTCGCCTTAATACGTCCATTCTGCGGCGATCATCCGGCGCAATATCCAGTAATTTATTGCACTCAGCGACCGCAACATCGTAGAGTCCGGCATCCATGGCCTTCAATGCCGGCATCAGGAACGCGCGCCTGTCGATCAGTCGTTCAAGCCGCGAGCGCAGCTTGCTCTCGGAGCAAGGTTTCAAAAGATAATCATCCGGGATGAATTCGACCGCATTTGCGACAAAGCTGTACTCCGCTTCAGCAGTGAGCATAACGAAGATGGATGTCGATTTTAAGAGATTTTCATTGCGCAGATATTCCAGAAAATGCTGGCCTGAACTGGTGCTGTTCAGATTGTAATCGCACATGATCACATCAAAAGCAGTCGATTTAATCAGTTCCAGTGCATCATTCGCATTGCTTGCCACACTGACCTTATTCATGCCCAGAGATTGCAACTGAGAGCGAACCGCATGCCGCATCGCGCTGATGTCGTCGATAACCAGCGCGGAAAGCTTATTGAAATGTACGTATTCATTCTCAATATGCCTGCCAGCAAACAGTGCATTGATGCCTTGTACAGGTGGATTGGCCAAATTGATTCGACTCCATCGGTGTGAAAACACTCGTCAGTTTAGCGCTGATCACCCTGTTTGGTTGCGAAAACTTGAAGCAACGGGCGTATTTATATACTCCGTAAAAATAATTCCCGCAGAATATAATGGTTTTCATCAGGAAGTGACGCCCGGAACCCAGCCTGACGGAACATCCTAGTCGGACGGAAGCGTACCCATCAGCAGTCGCACGGGTTTGAAGCTCTTGCGGTGCACCTCGGTTACGCCGTGCATGCGCAACGCGGCCAGATGCGCGGCTGTGGGATAACCCTTGTGAATGTCAAAACCGTAGAGCGGGTGTTGTTCATGCAATTGCAGCATCAGCGCATCGCGGTCGGTTTTCGCCAGTATGGAAGCGGCGGCAATCGCGGCGACTTTGCTGTCGCCCTTGACGATGGCCTCACTGGAAATGCCGGTATCGGGGCAATACAGCCCGTCTACCAGCACCCGCTGTGGCTGAATGGACAATGCCTGCACCGCGCGCTTCATCGCCAGCAGCGTGGCTTGCAGGATATTGAGTTCGTCAATTTCTTCCACCGAGGCGTAGGCCACAGCCCAGGCCAGCGCGCGTTCCCGGATCAGCGGTGCCAGCTTGTCGCGCTGCTTTTCGGACAGTTTCTTGGAGTCATTCAGACCGGGAATGGGGTTTGTCTGGTCGAGTATCACGGCGGCAGCGCTCACCGGCCCCGCCAGCGGGCCGCGCCCGGCTTCATCCACACCGCAGATGAGGAGCGTTGTCCGATCGAATAGCCCCACCTCATTTAAATCAAAAAGCGGCATCAGGCTGCCGGCAAATACGGCAGTATCGCCGCAGCCGCCTTCTCCGCAGTATTCTGACGCAAGGTCTGATGCAATTCGGTAAATGTCTGTTCGAGCTGTGCCACTGCGTCCTTATCGTTCAGCAAATTCAGCAAGGCCTGCGACAGATTTTCCGGCGTGGCATCGTCCTGCATCAGCTCCGGCACGACGAAACGCCCGCACAGGATGTTCGGCAAACCGAAATAGGGCAGATAGCTCTTGCGCTTCATCATCCGCCAGGTCATCGGATTCAGGCGATAGGTGATGACCATGGGACGTTTCAACAAGGCGCACTCCAGCGTCGCCGTGCCCGATGCCACCAGCACCATGTCGGCCGCCGTCATCGCGTCCTGCGCGTGACCGAACAACAGGGAAATCGGCAACTCCTGCGCATCGCAATCATAAAGCGTCTGCTCGAAATACGCGCGCGTCTCGCGGCTCGCCAGCGGCACCAGAAAGCGCGCATCCGGGAATTGCTGCAAAATCAGTCTGGCCGTTTCGATATAGAGGGCGGCGAGTTGCTTGACCTCGGACTGACGACTGCCGGGCAGAAACGCAAACACCCGCGCCTGCAGCGGAATGCGCATCGTTTCACGCATCGCATTGCGGTTAGGGTGGTCGGGTAACATATCAGCCAGCGGATGTCCGACATAGTCCACCGGCACGCCGGCTTTTCTGTATATCTCGGGTTCATGCGGGAAAAGTGCCAGCATGTGGGTCACCGCGCGCCTGATCTTGTTGATGCGTTCACCGCGCCATGCCCATATCGAGGGGCTGACGTAGTGCACGGTGGGTATCCCGTGCCGCTTTAGCGCGAGTTCCAGATCGAGATTGAAGTCCGGCGCGTCCACACCGATAAACAAGGCTGGTCGGTGGGTCAAAAAATAGTTACGCAATTTACTGCGTATGCCGGTGATCTCGCGGTAGTGGCGCAACACCTCGACATAGCCGAACACCGCGAGTTTCTCCATCGGGAACAATACCTGCATGCCGGCTGATTGCATCCTGGGGCCGCCGATGCCGACGAATTCCACCTCCGGGCACGCAAGTTTCAATGCCGCCATCAGGTGACTGGCCAGCAAGTCGCCCGATGCTTCGCCCGCGACGATACCTATGACAATTTTTTGTTGCGACATGAACGGTTAGCGAACGATGCCGCGTTGTGATTTGGCCAGAAAATCGGCGAGGGGTTGCAATTCGACCTGCTCTGCCTGCTGGATGGCGGCCTGAGCCTCAGCCAGACTGAGACCGGATTTATACAGCGTCTTGTAGGCACGCTTGATCGCCATGATGGAGGCGCTGGAAAATCCGCGCCGCTTGAGCCCTTCGGAATTGATGCCGTGCGGCGCACTGGGGTTGCCGGATACCAGCATGTAAGGCGGCACATCCTGTAACAAAATGGTACCCATGCCGGTGATGATGTGCGCGCCGATACGAACGAACTGATGCACTACGGTAAAACCGCCCAGAATCGCGTAATCGCCGACCTCAACGTGTCCTGCAAGCTGCGCATTGTTGGCGAATATGGTGTGGTTGCCGACCTGGCAGTCGTGCGCCAGATGCACATAAGCCATGATCCAGTTGTGATTCCCCACGCGCGTCACGCCGACATCCTGTGCCGTGCCGAGATTAAAGGTGCAGAACTCGCGCATGGTGTTGTGATCGCCGATTTCCAGCCGTGTCGGCTCATTCGCGTACTTCTTGTCTTGCGGGATTTCGCCCAGCGAACAGAATTGAAAAATGCGGTTGTGACGGCCGATCGTGGTATGGCCGTTGATCACCACATGCGGGCCGATCACCGTGCCTGCACCGATCTCTACATGTTCGCCTATGATGGAATACGCACCCACCTCGACATCGGCTGCGAGTCTGGCGTTGGGATGAACGATGGCTGTTGCGTGTATCATCAGGCCACCGATTTAACCGTACACATCAACTCGGCTTCGGCAGCCAGCTGGCCGTCCACTTCCGCAATCGCCTTGAATTTGAATACGCCGCGCATGCTGCGGGTCAATTCGACCTTGAAAATCAACTGATCGCCCGGGGTGACCGGACGCTTGAAACGCGCGCCATCGATGCCCGCAAAATAATAAACCGACTTCTCGTCCGGTTTACCGCCCAGCGACTGAAACGCCAGCAATGCGGCGACCTGCGCCATGGCCTCGATGATCAACACGCCCGGCATCACCGGATGATGCGGATAGTGCCCGGGAAAGAACGGTTCGTTGATGGTGACATTTTTCAAAGCCACGATGTTTTTTCCGGATTCGAGTTCCAGCACACGATCCACCAGCAAAAACGGGTAACGGTGTGGCAAACTTTCCAGGATTGCGTTTATATCCATCACGGGTACGGATTTTTCGGGTTGTGTACTCATTCTGCACTGCCTTTCAATGATTCCTGTTTTAACAACAACTTCTCTAACGATTTGATTCTGTTTGACATTTCATCGAGATGACGCAAATGTACAGCGCTCTTCTTCCATTCATCCGTCTTGCTGAACGGGAATATCCCCGCATATGAACCGGACTCGCGTATGGATTTTCCGATCAGGGTAAACGATGAAATGACCACATGGTCGGCGATTTTCAGATGCCCCAGTATGCCGGCACTGCCGCCGATCTGGCAGTATTTGCCGACGGTGGTGCTACCCGCGATGCCTACACATCCGGCAATCGCCGTATGTGCACCTATACGCACGTTGTGGGCAATCTGAATCTGATTGTCCAGTTTTACGCCGTCTTCGATCACCGTATCGTCCAGTGCGCCGCGATCTATAGTGGTATTTGCGCCGATCTCGACATCATTGCCTATCACCACGCGGCCGATCTGCGGAATCTTGATCCAGTGCCCCTCATCCATCGCGAAACCGAAACCATCGGAGCCGATTACCGCGCCGGAATGCGCGATCAGATTGTCGCCTGCCACGCAGCCGTGATAGATCACCACACGTGGATACAAACGCGCGCCATTGCCGATGACCACATTGTCGCCTATGCAGCACCCCTCGCCTATTACGGTATGCGCGCCGATTACGGCTCCCGCGCCTATCACTGCGGTAGCTGCAATACGGGCAGTGGGATCAATCCGCGCGCTTTTGTCGACAACGGCACTGGCATGAATTCCCGGAATGCTCTCCGGCAGGGGATTGAGCAAGGCGGAAACCCTGGCAAAACAGGCATAGGGATTTTTTGAAATGATGCGCGGCAGATCGGTTGCATCGCTATCGGCTTCGCCCAGTATCACCGCGCCGGCCCGGGTATTATCCAGCTGCGCGCGGTATTTACTGTTAGTCAAAAAACTGATCTGGCCGGGTAGCGCGTGTTCCAGCGTCGCCACCTGTGAAATACGCACCTCGGCATCGCCCGCTACCCGCTCACCCAAATGCGCCGCTATCTCCGCTAACGAATATGCCATGCGCAGTTACTTGCCGTCGGCCTTATCCAGGGCGAGATTTTTGAGTACCTTATCGGTAATATCGACCTTGGGATTGCGGTAAACCGCTTCCTGCAAAATCAGATCGTACTTCTCGGACTCCGCAATCGATTGTATCGCCTTGTTGGCACGCTCCAGCACGACCGCCAGTTCCTCGTTCTTGCGCAGACTCAAATCTTCCCTGAACTCGCGCTGCATGCGCTGCAGGTTGACATTCAGTGCGCTCAACTCGCGTTCCTTGTTGCGGTGCTCAGCCTCGCTCAATCCGGCAACCTCTTTTTCCAGCAGGGTTTGCAATTCCTTGGCCTGTTTCATCAACTTCTTGATTTCCAGATCGCGCCCCGAAAATTCTTTCTCTATCTTTTTTTCTGCCTTAATCGCGGGTGCTGACTCACGCAAGATACGCTCGGTATCGACCACACCCACCTTGAAGTCTGCTGCCATGGCCGAACCCGCAGCCAGCAATACGCCCAGCAGCAGCGTCCTGATCATCCCTGTTTTCATAATCTGTCCTTTAATATTATCAGCCTGCTGTCATCGCCCATGCGGCAGCCTTAAAACATCGTGCCCATTGTAAACTGGAACGCCTGCAATTTATCCACTGTCTGTTTATTCAGCGGCACGCCGTAACTGAACTTGAGCGGCCCCATCGGCGATATCCAGATCACCGCAGCACCCGCTGAATAACGCATACCCGCACTGCCGGGCAAATCACCCGGACCGTAAACGGCGCCGCCGTCGATAAATCCGCTCAAGCGCACCGACTTGTCCTTGATTCCGGGCATGGAAGCGATTATTTCCATGCTGCCGGTCACGCGTCGCAAACCACCCAGCGAGTAATTATTGATATCCCGCGGCCCCAGCGAGTTAGGTTCATAGCCACGGACCGAGCCGGTTCCACCCGCATAAAAATTCTTGAAAAACGGCATAGCCTTGCCGGCATAGCCATTCCCCGCCCCGACTGAGCCATTCAGCATCAGGGTAAAGTCAGACGTCAGCGGGCGGAACCACTGATGTTCGTAATTCAGTTTGAAATAACGCATGTCCATTACCGGCAGCGCCACTTCCGCATACGCGCGCTGCACCGTACCTTCGGTGGTGTATATCGCGCTATCGCGCGTATCGCGCCCCCATCCCAGGGTTCCCAGCACCGTGGTGGTGGTTGAACCGAATGTGTTCACATAATTCTGGTAGGAAACCGGGCTGAGCGTGGTCAGGCCAATGCTGGATCGTTCCGCTGACATGCCGAATGAAATGTTTTCATCCTCGTTGATAGGCACCCCGAAACGCACACCGCCGCCCAGAGTGGAAGAAGTGTACTGGCTCACGGTGGCGCGTGTGGCGTCGGAGTTGCGTTTGAAGAAGTCAAAGCCGCGGCTGATACCCTCATCCGTGTAGTAGGGGTTGGTATAGGAAACGGAAATATTCTGATTGATTTTGCCGGTATTGAGCTGTGTGGCGATATGGTTGCCGCTGCCGAACAAGTTGGCCTGCGTAATCCCGCCGCTGAACACCAGCCCTTCCCCGCCGCTATAGCCCGCACCCACCGTGAAACTGCCGGTCGATTTCTCCGCCACCGACAAATTCACATCCATCTGATCCGCCGCACCTTGCACGGCCGGCGTTTCCACATTCACTTCAGAGAAGAACCCCAGACGATCTACGCGCTGCTTGGACCGCTTGATTTTCGTCACGTCGAACCAGGCGCCTTCGAGCTGGCGGAATTCACGGCGTATCACCTCATCGCGCGTCTTGGTATTGCCGCTGATGTTGATGCGCCGTATGTAGACGCGCTGACCGGGGTCGATCTGAAAATTGAAGGCCACCTCATGCTTTTCCTTATTCAGGTCAGGTACCGCATTGACGTTGGCAAAGGCATAACCTTCAGCCGCCAGCCGCTCGCCGACCAGCTTGGTAGTTTCGGACAGCGCTTTACGGGAAAAGTCATCGTTTTCCTTGACCTGAACAAGCTTCTCGATTTCTTCCTTGGCCACCAGCGTATTGCCGGACACCTCGACCTTGGCCACCGTGTACTTCGCGCCTTCACTGATGTTGATCGTAATATAAATGTCTTTCTTGTCCGGCGTGATGGATATCTGGGTGGAATTGATATTGAATTCCAGATAACCGCTATCCATGTAGAACGAACGCATAGACTCCAGGTCGGCAGACAGTTTGGGCTTGGAATATTGATCGTCCTTGCTGAACCAGCTCAACCAGTCCGGCGTGCTGAGTTTCATCAAATCCAGCAAATCATCTTCGCTATAAACTTCATTGCCGACGATATTAATCTGTTTTATCTTTGAAACATCACCTTCTATCACGTCAAATACGATGCTGACGCGATTGCGCTCCAGCTCGGTGACCCGGGTGTTGACCGCCACCCCGTATTTACCGCGCGCCACATACTGACGTTTCAAATCCTGCGTCGCCTTTTCCAGCGCACCTTTGTCAAAAATACGCGCCTCGGCCAGACCGGCATATTTCATGTTGTCCTTGAGCTGATCCTTGGAAAAGTCCTTCACGCCATTGACCTGGATGCTGGCAATGGAAGGACGCTCGCGCACCAGGACGATCAGCACCCCCTGCTCGACTTCCAGCCGTACATCCTTGAAGAAACCCGTGCCATACAGGGCGCGTATCGCGACCGCCGCCTGTTCGTCGTTCATCGTATCGCCAACCTTGATCGGCAAATAGCTGAACACCGTGCCCGCTTCAGTGCGCTGTATGCCTTCGACACGAATATCTTTTACGGTGAACGGGGCTATCGCCCATGCCGGAGAGACGAATAATAGGGAAAGGATTCCTGCAAGTTTTGTTTTGTTCATTTATTACTAACCCGAGATGAGGCGATTGATATCGTTATATATGGCAAAAACCATCAAAGTACCCAGCAATCCTATGCCGATCTTCTGGCCGATTTCCCAGGCCTGCTCGGAGACCGGGCTGCCCTTCAGCCATTCCGCGACATAATACAGCAAGTGCCCGCCATCCAATAAGGGAACCGGCAGCAAATTCAATATACCCAGACTGACGCTGATCAAAGCCAGAAAGCCCAGATAGGCCGCCAGACCCATCTGCGCTGACTGCCCGGCATAATCGGCGATAGTGATCGGGCCGCTTAAATTTTTCATGGACACGTCGCCCAGCACCATTTTCACCAGCATTTTCAAGGTGATGACTGAAGTATCCCAGGTTTTGCGCAGTGACTGCCCGGCGGCTTCCAGCGGCGGATAACTGACAACTGTCATCATCGCCTGCCATGCTGCCTTGTCCACTTGCGGAGCCGCGCCTATCTTGCCTACTTCATTACCCGATTCGCTGACGGCTTGCGGAACGACGACAATGTTCATGCTTGATTCGCCGCGTCGAATGTCGAGCTGTACAGACTGACCAGGATGGCCGCGCACGATTTCCACCAGCGTGCTCCAGCTTGGCGTCGACACGCCATTGGCACGCAGGACAAGATCGCCTTCCTGCAAACCGGCACGCTGTGCTTCACCCCCTTCGGACAACTTGCCTATAACGGGCGCAACAACGGGCTGATACAGATGCAATCCCAGCTTGGCGAGAAATTCACCGTCCAGGTCTCGCGCTTCCAGACTGCTCATGTTCAGGGAATGAGAGACCGTTGTGCCACCGGCCGTTTGCGCCTCGATTTGCACTCCCCCCCCCTGCAGGGCGAGCGTCAGCAGTTTCCAGCGCAACTCCTGCCAACTCGGTATCGCCTCTCCATTGACGCTGAGCAGGGTCTCGCCCGATTGCATTTGCGCGAAGGATGCCGGCGTGCCCGCGGGCACGTCGCCCAGCGTTGGCTTCAATCCCGGCACGCCGTGCATGAACAAAACCCAATACAACGCTATGGCCAGCAAGAAATTCGCCAGAGGCCCGGCAACGACTATCGCCATGCGCTGCAATACCGGCTTACGGTTGAACGCCTGACTCAATTCGTCCGCTGCCACCTCGCCTTCACGCTCGTCCAGCATCTTGACGTAGCCACCCAGCGGAATCGCGGAAATCACCCACTCGGTATCGCTGCCGGCAAAACGTTTGCAGTAGACGACCTTGCCGAAACCAATCGAGAAACGCAACACTTTCACCCCGCAGCGGCGCGCCACCCAATAGTGTCCATATTCATGAAACACGACCAGCAGCGCGATTGCGCCGATAAAAGACAATAAGGTGATCAATTGTTTATCAGTGATATTTGATGGTTTGCAGCATGGCGTGCCCGTGCATCAGCCTCCAGCACATCGTCCAGGCAGGTCACCGTACCGACAGGCAACGCATCCAGCGCCGCCGCAATGACACGCGGAATCGACAGGAACGGGATGCGTTTATCCAGAAAGGCCGCCACTGCGATCTCATTGGCTGCATTGAGCACCGCCGGAGCCGTACCTGCCGCACGCAAAGCCTGATAGGCCAGTGCCAGACAGGGGAAGCGTTCATAATCCGGCGCCACGAAATCCAGCGTACCCACCTTGAACAAATCCAGCGCACCCACGCCGGAATCGATACGTTCAGGGTAAGCCAGACCGTATGCAATCGGGGTGCGCATGTCCGGGTTGCCCAGTTGCGCGATCACCGAACCGTCCACATATTCGACCAGCGAATGAATGACGCTCTGCGGGTGTATCACCACCTGAATGTCATCGGCAGCAGCATTGAACAGCCAATGCGCTTCGATCACTTCCAGCCCCTTGTTCATCATGCTGGCAGAATCCACCGAAATCTTGCGTCCCATCACCCAGTTAGGGTGCGCACAGGCCTGATCCGGCGTAACTTCCTGTAAGTTGGCAAGCGGCGTATTGCGGAACGGGCCGCCCGATGCCGTGAGCAAAATACGCCTGATGCCATTAGCTGCCATATCGCCGTCGTATCCACGCGGCAGTGCCTGAAAAATCGCGTTGTGTTCGCTGTCTATCGGCAACAGCGCAGACCCGCTGACACGCACCGCATCCATGAACACATGGCCCGCCATCACCAGCGTTTCCTTGTTCGCCAGCAGGATTTTCTTGCCTGCCTTTGCCGCAGCCAGAGTAGGACGCAAACCGGCTGCGCCGACGATGGCCGCCATTACCGTATCCACCTCCGGCAGTACGCAAACCTGCTCCAGCGCATCGATGCCGCACAGCACTTCCGTGCTCGATCCTGCGTCGCGCAACAATTTACCCAGCTGGACTGCGGCTGCATCTTCGAGCAGCACCGCATAAGCGGGTTTGAATTGCATGCATTGCCGAAACAGCAGGTCGAGCTGGCGGTGAGCCGTCAATGCGACGATACGGAATTTATCGGGATGACGCGCCACCACATCCAGCGTACTGCTGCCTATGCTGCCGGTGGAACCCAATACGGTTAAATTTTGCATTTGAAATCAGTCAACCATTTAGTATGAGGAAAGCGCGGGTCGATTCGGGCTAAGCAGAGAACGGGCCGGTGCTGTTTTCCGGCCTGGTCGCACAGCCAGCAGATTCATCAATCGCACTGACTAGCCTATTTGCTGCAACAGAATCACCAGAGCGGCGAGCGGCAGGGTGGGCGTCAAGGCATCTATGCGGTCCAGCAGGCCACCGTGCCCCGGCAACAATGCGCCGCTGTCCTTGACACCCGCCTGACGCTTGATGGCAGATTCAAACAGGTCACCGATGATCGCCAGCCCCACCCACCACCAGGACGCAAGCAACAGGACAGGCAGCACGCCGCGATGATCCGCATAGGCGCTGATATTCCAGACCAGCACCACATATATCGTGGCACCCAGCAATGCCCCGGCCACGCCTTCCCAGGTCTTGCCGGGGCTGATACTGGGAGCGAGTTTGTTTTTACCGAAACGGCGTCCTGCAAAGTAGGCACCGATATCGGCGACCCAGACCAGACACATCACGAATAACAGGATCAGCGGGCTTAATGCGTACAAATCCAGCATGGCCAAACCCGTCGGGATTATCACAGCCCAGCCGGCCAGACACATCAACAGCGGATTTTCGACCTTCCAGCCGACTATCAGCCAGGTGGGCACGATAATGAGCCAGAACAGGGCGGCAACAGCATAAATCAGCAAGTGAGGCAAAGTTTGCCCGGCATCGACGTTACCCGCATCGGACCAGACTATGGCCAGCATGATGCATAGCGTCAATGCACCGTAGATATAGGCATTCCTGCCGGCAATCCTGGATAATCTGGACCACTCCAGCGTTCCCTGCATGACCATCAGCACCACCACGCCCGTCCACCAGCCATCCGGCAGTGCCAGCAATACCAGCAGCAACAGCGACAACAGGATGACGGCAGTAATTATTCTGGATTTAAGCATGTGGCTCTCCTGATTCAGCTTGCACTGTTCCGCTCAGCAACTGTTCACTGGTCCGCCCGAAACGCCGCTCGCGATTCTGGTACGAAGCAATGGCGTGTTCCAGCTTCTTTCGATCAAAGGCTGGCCATAAGGTATCGGTAAAATACAACTCGGTATAGGCCAGCTGCCACAACATGAAATTACTGATGCGCTTCTCGCCACCCGTACGTATGAATAAATCCGGCTCAGGCGCATCGCTCATGGACAGATACGGTTGCAAATCTTCCTCTGAAAACGAGGTGGCCAGCTCAGGATGGTCATGCAGCAGCGCATGCACCGCATGCATCATATCCCAGCGTCCGCCGTAATTGGCAGCGATGGTCAGCGTCAGGCCGGTATTGTCGGCGGTCAGCGCCTCGGCATCGCGCATCGTACGCTGGAGTTGCTCGTCAAAACGGCCACGGTCACCTATGATTTTCAAACGAATATTGTTTTTGTGCAGATTGGCGACTTCGCGTTCCAGCATCTTCAGGAACAGGGACATCAAAAAGGAAACCTCATCGACTGGGCGGCGCCAGTTCTCACTGCTGAATGCAAATACCGTCAGGTATTCCACGCCCAGGTCACGGCATGCACGCACCGTTCCACGCAGCGATTCCACCCCGCGCTGATGCCCCATGATACGCGGCATAAAGCGCTGTTTTGCCCAGCGCCCATTGCCATCCATGATAATGGCAATATGCCGCGGAATGCGTGCAATATCGGGGATGGAACGCGTGGAGCTTGGCAGCATCGCAATTATACGGCCATCAGATCGACTTCTTTTGCAGCCAGCGACTGGTCAATTTCCGAAACAAAACGATCCGTAAGTTTCTGTATCTCATCCTGAACACGACGCTCGTCGTCTTCGGAGATTTCCTTATCCTTGAGCAAACCCTTCAGGGAATTGTTTGCGTCGCGGCGTATATTACGCACCGCAATTTTGGCATCTTCGCCCTCAGCCTTAACCACCTTGATCAGATCGCGACGGCGTTCTTCGGTCAGCATGGGCATGGGAACACGGATCATCTCTCCATTGGTGGAAGGATTCAGACCCAGATCCGCATCGCGGATGGCGCGCTCAACCTTGCCTATCATATTTTTTTCCCACGGCTGCACGCCTATGGTGCGCGCATCGATCAGAATCACATTGGCGACCTGCGTCACCAGTGTCGGACTCCCGTAATAATCGACCATCACATGATCCAGCAAACCGGTATGTGCACGACCGGTGCGGATTTTCCCCAAGTCAGCCTTCAATGCATCCAGCGACTTGCGCATGCGTTGCTCGGTATCTTTCCTGATTTCAGAAATCATGATTTTCTCCTGTTTTACAGGGGTCGGGAATTAGCGCATGGCGCCAGAAAAACCCAAACCCGCTATTTTATTCAACACGCACCAGCGTACCTTCGCCCTCACCGAACACCACGCGTCTGAGCGCGCCCGGCTTGAAGATGCTGAATACGATAATCGGCAACTTCTGATCGCGACACAAGGTCAGCGCAGTCGCATCCATTACCTGCAAATTCTTGCTGATTGCCTCATCAAAACTCAGGCTCTGATAGCGAACCGCATGCGGATCCTTCTTGGGATCCGCCGTATAAATACCATCCACCTTGGTAGCCTTGATCACCACCTCGGCGCTCATTTCCACGCCACGCAGCGCCGCAGCCGTATCCGTCGTGAAGAACGGACTGCCTATGCCTGCCGCAAAAATAACCACTTTGCCTTCTTCCAGATAGCGCAGGGCCTTGCCGCGTATGAAGGGTTCGGCGACCTGCTCCAGATTCAGTGCGGACTGCACGCGGCAATCCAGCCCGGCACGCGTCATTGCATCCTGCAGCGCCATCGAATTCATCACCGTGGCCAGCATCCCCATGTAATCGGCCGTGGCCCTGTCCATCCCCGCCGCCGCCGGAGCGACGCCGCGGAAGATATTGCCGCCGCCGATCACCATAGCCACTTGCACACCCATCCCGACGACTTCTGCAATCTCGGCTACGATGCGCTCGATGACCGCACGATTGATACCATAGCTGTCGTCACCCATCAGTGCTTCGCCAGAGAGCTTGAGCAGTATGCGTTTATAGACAGGTGTACTCATGATGATCAGCCCTGAGCAGCAGCGATGGTTGCAGCCACTTCAGCCGCGTAGTCCTCGACTTTCTTCTCAATACCCTCGCCCACTACGAACATCTGGAACGCGGATACCGACGCACCACGGCTCTTCAGCAGTTGTTCGATAGTCTGCTTGCCATCTTCAGCCTTGACGAACACCTGCCCCAGAAGAGTCACTTCCTTGAGGAATTTCTGCACCGTACCTTCGGCTATCTTCTCCAGCATCGCGTCCGGCTTGCCTGATTCGCGCGCTTTTTCGATGGCAATGCGGCGTTCTGTTTCGATATCCACCGGATTAACCCCGGAAATATCAACCGACTTGGGCTTGCTGGCTGCGATATGCATGCAAATATCGCGACCCAGCGCTTCGTCACCGCCGGCAAAGTTCAACAACACGCCGATCTTGCTGCCGTGCAGATAGCTGGACAGGGTGCCCGTCGTGGTTTCGTAACGCTCGAAACGGCGAACAGTCAGGTTTTCACCCAGCTTCATCACCAGCGCCTTGCGGGTTTCCTCAACCGTTCCCGTACCATTGGCGATAGCCAGCTCGGACAACGCAGCGATATCAGCAGG
>Ga0209231_1000447_pt1 | contig 23267 bp, 19 predicted proteins | sample Deesub45470m_DNA_FD_188086 | JGI IMG/M metagenome (GOLD analysis project Ga0209231, IMG submission 188086) | Deep subsurface microbial communities from North Pacific Ocean - 450_OLKR46/470m Metagenome (SPAdes) (version 2) | ecosystem: Environmental > Terrestrial > Deep subsurface > Unclassified ... | reverse complement strand
ATTAGCTGCTGCATCTGTTCATCTGCGCCGAAATCCAGTAAAGTGCAGTCCCGTTACCTACAAAAAGAGCAATAATATGAGTACAAAAGGCCAGCAATTACAAGACCCATTTTTGAATACCTTGCGTAAAGAGCATGTGCAGGTGGCAATTTACCTAGTCAATGGCATCAAGCTGCAAGGTCAGGTCGAATCCTTTGATCAATATGTGGTTTTGTTGAAAAACAATTCAGTCATACAGATGGTCTATAAACACGCTATTTCTACTATTGTTCCGGCTCGTGCGGTCAATATTTCCTATGACGATGCCGTGGCTGAGTAATGCAGCAAAGGCTCGCTGGTTCTGATTCCGCAATATTGGTAAGTATTGACCTCGGTGATGCTGATTATCACGAGAGTCTGGAGGAGTTGCGCTTGCTGGCCGAGACGGCCGGTGTGCACACCATGGCGACTGTCGAAGCCAAGCGGCAACGCCCTGATGCTGTCTTGTTCGCGGGTAGCGGAAAAGTTCAGGAAATCGCTGAGATGGTCGAACGCATGGAAGTGCCTCTGGTGATTTTTAATCACGACTTATCTCCCGCACAAATGCGCAATCTAACTGCGCAATTGAATACCCGCGTCATTGATCGAACCATGTTGATTCTGGATATTTTTGCGCAACGTGCGCAAAGTTATGAGGGTAAGGTTCAGGTCGAATTAGCTCAACTCAAATATATGGCGACGCGTCTTGTGGGGTTGAACACTGACATGGGGCAACAAAAGTTTGCCGTGGGAGCGCGTGGGCCCGGTGAAACTCAGTTGGAGCTGGATAGGCGCAAGTTGGATAAACGCGTGCACTTGCTGAAGGAGCGTCTGGAGAAGCTCAAGAGCCAACGGGATGTGATGCGACGTTCGCGCAATCGCTCTGCTGTATTTTCCGTGTCGATTGTAGGCTACACCAACGCAGGCAAATCCACGCTGTTTAATCGTCTAACCAAGGCCAATGTCTATGTGGCTAACCAATTATTCGCGACGCTGGATACCACTTCACGCAAAATGTTTAGTGAAGGTGCGGGGGAGATCGTAATGTCGGATACGGTCGGGTTTATCCGCCATTTGCCGCATGGTCTGGTCGCGGCGTTTCGCAGTACGCTGGAAGAGACGGTGCAGGCTGACTTGCTGTTGCATGTGGTCGATGCCAGCAATCCGAATCGCGATGACCAGATTAGTGAAGTAAATAAAGTCTTGAAAGAAATTGATGCGGGCCATATTCCGCAGCTGCTGGTGTTCAACAAAATTGACGTGGTTGATGTGCCGGAAAGTGTCGAGCGTGATGACTGTGGTAGAATTGCACGGGTTTATCTCAGTGCTAAAAGTGGTGCAGGAATGAGTGAATTGCGGCTTGCCTTGTGTGAGGCGAAAGATGCGAAATTGGCCGCTGAGCAAATTGAAAATCAAATTAAACAAGCGAGAAATGAACCATGGGAATGAACGACCCGCAGTGGGGTAATAAGAATAACAATGGTGGCCCTCCCGATTTGGAAGAGTTGTTGCGCAAATTAAATGCCAAAGTTTCTGCTTTGATGGGGAAAAAGGGAAGTTTTGGCGGGGGCGGATCGGGTAATAGCGGTGGCGATTCGCCAATGCCGGCATTTGCCGGTGGCGGTCTGGGCTTGCTTGCTATTATCGCCGTGTTGATTTGGGCTGCGAGTGGTTTCTATATCGTTGATGCCAGCCAGCGTGGTGTGGTGTTGCGCTTTGGCAAGCTGATTGAAACAACTGAACCAGGCCCGCGTTGGCATTTGCCGTTTCCGGTTGAGTCTGTCGAGATCGTCAACCTGAGTCAGGTTCGTACGGTCGAGGTGGGTTATCGCGACAACGTCAAGAACAAAACGTTGAAGGAATCATTGATGCTGACTGACGATGAAAACATCGTGGATATTCAGTTTGCAGTTCAATACTTCCTGAATGACCCGGGTGAATATTTGTTCAATAATCGTAATCCCGACGAAAACGTGCGTCAGGCTGCGGAAACCGCAATACGTGAAGTGGTCGGCAAGAGCAAGATGGACTACGTGCTCTACGAAGGGCGCGAACAAGTGGCTGCATCAGCGACCAAGCTGATACAAAGTATTCTGGATCGTTATAAGTCAGGGATACTGATCAGTAAGCTGACGATGCAGAATGCACAGCCGCCTGAGCAGGTTCAGGCCGCTTTTGATGATGCCGTCAAGGCGGGTCAGGATCGCGAACGCCAGAAAAATGAAGGGCAGTCCTATGCAAACGATGTGATACCCCGCGCCAGTGGTACTGCGGCACGTTTGATACAGGAATCTGAAGGTTACAAGCAGAGCGTGATCGCCAATGCCGAAGGTGATGCCAGTCGGTTCAAGCAAATTTTGGTTGAATACGAGAAGGCACCTTCCGTGACTCGCGAACGGATGTATCTGGATATGATGTCGCAGGTAATGGGCAACATCAGCAAGGTGATGGTTGATCAAAAGAACGGTAACAGTCTTTTGTACTTGCCCTTGGATAAGTTGATTGAATCCAGTCGTGGAGGAAATTCGTCCGCGGAAGCGACAGCGGGCAAGGCTGATACGACACCGGCCTCATCAGAAAATAATGACAATAGTGCCGCACAGCGTGCGCGTGACTCTTTGCTAAGCCGTGATCGGGGTGCTCGATGAAAACCAATGTAGCTAATATTTTGATTGGCGCAGTCGTTGCGCTGATCCTGTTGAGTTTAAGTTTGTTCGTGGTGGACCAGCGCCAGAATGCGATCGTGTTCCAGTTGGGAGAAGTCGTCAGTGTTAAGACTGCACCTGGCTTGTATTTCAAAGTGCCATTGATGCAGAACGTGCGATATTTTGATTCACGCATACTGACGCTGGATACAGGTGAGCCTGAGCGTTTCATTACGGCTGAAAAGAAAAACGTGATGGTGGATTCATTTGTCAAATGGCGCATTGTTGACGTTAAACAGTACTACGTCAGCGTTGGCGGTGATGAAGTGCGCGCTAAAACACGTTTGATGCAGACGGTGAATTCGAGCATGCGTGAGGAATTCGGTAAGCGCACCATACACGAAGTGGTTTCCGGCGAACGCCAGCAAATCATGACGGTGTTGCGCAACAAGACGGATAGTGATGCGCGCAAGATTGGTGTGCAAGTGCTGGATGTACGCCTCAAACGCGTAGACTTTCCACCGGAAATCAGTGATTCCGTCTATCGCCGTATGGATGCCGAGCGTAAGCGTGTAGCGAATGAACTGCGTGCCTTGGGCGCGGCCGAAGGTGAAAAGATCAAGGCAGATGCCGACAAACAACGTGAAGTTATTCTGGCAGAAGCTTATCGCGATGCACAGAAAACCAAGGGTGAAGGTGATGCCAAGGCATCTTCAACTTACGCTGCTGCATTTGGCCGTAATGCCGAGTTCTACTCGTTCTATCGCAGTCTGGAAGCTTACAAGCAAAGCTTCAAAAACAAGAGCGACGTGATGGTGATGGATCCTAGCTCGGCCTTCTTCAAGTATATGAAGAATCCCGGTAAGTCGGGTAAGTAGTGCTGGATTACTGGCTGCTCGGTTTTGCGATGATGCTGGTGATTGAAGGATTAATACCTTTTCTGTTTCCTGATATGTGGCGAGAAATGTTTCGTAAACTGATCGCGCTGACAGAGGGACAACTTCGTTTTATTGGCATCAGCACGACGTTGTGCGGTTTGCTGATGTTGTACTGGATTAAATAATGCAAAATTGGTTACTGCCTGAATACATTCAGGATATGCTGCCCGACGAGGCGTGGCGTGTTGAGCAAATGCGGGTGCAGATTCTTGATCTGTTGCGTAAATCAGGTTATCAACTGGTTGCGCCACCGCTGTTGGAATATGCTGAATCCCTGTTGATAGCCGACAGTGCTGACATGGATCTGCGCACTTTTAAACTGGTGGATCAGTTGAGTGGACGCACGCTGGCTTTACGTGCCGATATCACGCCTCAGGTTGCGCGTATTGATGCGCATCTGTTGAATTGCCCGGGAGTGACACGTTTGTGCTATGCGGGGAGTGTGCTGCATACACAGCCTGCCGGTCTGAATCGCACCCGTGAATTGTTGCAAATCGGTGCTGAGCTGTACGGTCATAGTGGCCTGGCAAGCGATTTGGAAATTCAGCAGCTAATGTTGCAGTCGCTGGCCATGCTGGGTATAGAGAATGTGCATCTTGATCTGGGACATGTGGGCGTATTCCGTGCCTTGGTTAAACAGGCGCAGCTGGACAAAAATCTTGAAAATGAGTTGTTCTCTGCACTACAAGTCAAAGACAGCACAATGTTGCAGGCATTGTTGCAACCGATTGACGACGACTTGCGCAGAGCGTTCCTGGTTTTGCCTACCTTATATGGCAATTGTGAAGAAGTGCTGGCGCGAGCACGTAAATTGCTACCTGAAGATGCGGAAATTAGTGCTGCTTTGGATGATTTGCAGGCAGTCTCGGGTAAATTGCAGCTCTTAGTTGCCAGTGTCGGTATTGACCTCGCTGATTTGCGCGGCTATCACTACCACAGCGGCATGGTGTTCGCCGCCTATCATGCAGGTAGCCATGATGCGATTGCATTGGGCGGGCGCTATGACGATCTGGGCAGAAGTTTTGGCCGTGCGCGCGCGGCAACGGGGTTTAGTATGGATTTACGGCAACTATATCGCCTGTTGCCCGTTCAATCCCTGCGACCCGCAATACGCGCACCGTATCAGGATGATGTCGCGCTGACAGCTGCGATTGCCGGATTGCGTGAGGCGGGTGAGATTGTTGTGGTGGACTTGCCGGGCAGTGCTGTTAGCCTTTCCGAATTGCAATGCGATCGCGAACTGGTAATGCGTGCAGGTGTCTGGCAACTTATTGCCCTGTGATTTTTAAAACAGTTAATTATTGAATCCGAGAGCTTTTTAATGGCTAAGAATGTCGTAGTAATTGGTACGCAATGGGGTGACGAGGGCAAGGGTAAGATCGTCGATTGGCTGACGGATCACGCGCAGGGTGTCGTGCGTTTTCAGGGTGGTCACAATGCCGGTCATACTCTGGTCATCAACGGAAAAAAAACGGTTTTGCACCTGATTCCCTCCGGTATCCTGCGCGAACATGTGATGTGCTACATCGGTAATGGTGTGGTGTTATCACCGCAGGCATTGCTGAAAGAAATGGATGAATTACAGTTGGCCGGTATTGATGTATATGGCCGTCTGAAAGTTTCGGAAGCCTGCCCATTGATTCTTCCTTATCACGAAGCAATTGATAAGGCGCGTGAATTGGCCAAAGGCGATGCCAAGATAGGCACCACCGGGCGTGGCATAGGTCCGGCCTATGAAGATAAGGTGGCGCGCCGTGCAATACGCTTGCAGGATATTTTCTATCGCGAACGTTTTGCCGCCAAACTGGGCGAAGTGCTGGATTATCACAATTTTGTGCTGAAGAACTATTTCAATGCCCCTACGGTAGATTTTCAGAAAACCTTGGACGATACGCTGGCGCTGGCCGAGCGCATCAAGCCGCTGGTGATGGATGTGCCGCGTGCTTTGTATGAAGCCAATAAGGCAGGGCAAGGTCTGCTGTTTGAAGGTGCGCAAGGCGCATTGCTGGACATCGATCACGGCACCTATCCCTTTGTTACCTCCAGCAACTGCATATCCGGTGCTGCTTGTGCCGGTGCAGGGGTAGGGCCGCAGATGCTGGACTACGTGCTGGGCATTACCAAGGCTTACACCACACGTGTCGGTTCCGGCCCGTTTCCTACCGAACTGTATGACGCGGTGGACAAATGCGATCCTGTCGGTGAAGGTCTGGCACGTCGCGGCCATGAATTCGGCTCGACTACCGGACGCGCGCGTCGTTGCGGCTGGTTCGATGCGGCTGCACTCAAACGCTCGATACAGATAAACGGCGTGTCCGGCCTGTGCATCACCAAGCTGGATGTGATGGATGGCATGGAAAGCGTGCGTATCGGCGTTGCCTACCGCATCAATGGCGTAGACAGCGATATTCTGCCGGTAGGCGCGGATGACTTGCTCGATTGCCAGGTGATATACGAAGAAATGCCGGGTTGGGCTGAAAGCACTGTCGGTGCACAGCATTACGAAGAATTGCCGCTTGCCGCGCGTAACTATCTGGAGCGCATTGCCCAAGTCTGCGGTGTGCCTGTGGACATGGTTTCAACCGGGCCGGATCGTGAAGAAACCATCGTATTGCGCCATCCATTCGAATAAAATCGTTCTCGTTTGTCGTGGTGCAGACGATTTACCTGAAGAGCCGGCCTCGTTAACAGCTAGCCATTAGCTGAGCTGCTAACGAGTTCGCCTCAATTTTATAGTCTGGTTGTATCGCATTATGCAAGAGTTGCCGGGGCGCATAGGCCCGGCCAACAGGCTGATACAACTCCACAATTTATAGGGTGAGCCACTATCCGATGGATATGAGTGTATTGTCTGAAAAACTGGGACTGTCATCGCTGGCTGAGCCTTTGTTGATTCAAATTTTGCTGGTAGTCCTGGCTTCCGCCCTGGTTAGTATCGTCGCCCAATTCCTGCTCCGTCATGCGGAAAAAATAGTCATTCTGACCCGACACAATTGGGATGACGCGCTCATTCAAGCCGCAAAACGACCACTTTCTGTCATTATCTGGCTGCTTGGCACAGCCTTCGCTGTTAGCCTCGTGGGCAAAGAGACGGGAGCAGTCATATTCGATGCGGTACGCCCGATTCGCAATGTAGGCATCGTAGGCTGCCTGGGCTGGTTTTTGATTCGCTTTGTTCATCATGCCACCAATAATATTGTTGCGATGCGCAAGGCAAAGGGCGAGGAGGTGGACCTCACTACGATAGATGCACTGTCAAAGCTGGCTCGGCTTACGGTGATCATCATCGCGACACTGCTGACGATGCAGGTTCTCGATTTCAGCATCTCGGGCGTATTGGCGGCAGGCGGTATCGGTGGTATCGCCATTGGTTTTGCAGCAAAGGATTTGCTGGCGAACTTCTTTGGCGGGCTTACCGTTTATATGGATCGTCCGTTCAGCGTGGGGGACTGGATACGCTCACCGGACAAGGAAATCGAAGGCACGGTGGAGTACATCAGTTGGCGGCATACACGAATCAGGGCATTTAACAAGAATCCCATCTACGTACCGAACGCCCTGTTTACCACCATCGTGGTGGAGAACCCCTCGCGTATGACCAATCGCCGTATTAAGGAGACCATAGGCATCCGTTACGAGGATATCGGCGTGCTGGGTGCTATCGTTACGGACGTAAAGGTCATGCTGCAGAGCCATCCTGAGATAGACGCGACCCAGACTCTGATCGTGAATTTCAACACCTTCGGCCCCTCGTCCCTGGATTTCTTCATCTACACCTTTACCAAGACCCGTGAGTGGGCCTGCTACCATGAGGTTAAGCAGGATGTGCTGCTGAAGGTGGCCGACATCATAGACCAACACGGTGCACAGATTGCCTTCCCGACACGCACCGTACATCTCGAAACGGTAGGCCCTGCATAGCCAGCTTCACCCCTGTTGTTTGTTAAATCAATCTCTGGCGTCTCAGCCCGTTACTGATAAATAACCTCTGAGCTCTCGTGGGTGTCGTAACCACGACAGATGGTATGCAACTTTAGTCGAAATATTTTGCTTAACTCAGTTTTATCAAATAGCTTGATGCTGGGTGTGAAAACGCATGCCTGCTCAATTTAGCTTGCCTGAGCCTGTGTCTTATCTGGAATGCCTGATGCCTTTCCTGCTAGAATGCCGTCTCTCGTTTTGAGAGCCCATTGTTGAGATTTCTGTTTGCTTGTAAACGTATTTGACTTACGAACTCCGTGTTTGGCAATGCTTGCCAGGCATTACTCCGCTTCCGTATTGTTTTCGCGTCGTAATCGTTTTGTAAAAAATCTTGCGAAGTGGCGGTAGCAGGACGCCAGAAAAGTGTTATTAATGCAAATAAAATGTAAGAGCGCAGACGAAAAAAATCCAGCTAATCATATGGATGCCGGATTTATTGCTTGTGTTACTTTCGGCGCACAGAAGAAACGCGGTCTCGCAGGCTCGACTGTCGGACGCCATTCCGGCTCTGTCGCAAAACAAGCTGTTGTTTCACTTTTTAGGTCTAAAGCAAAAAGCCCGCTTGTGCGGGCTCTTACTTGTTTTTGGTGCCCAGAAGAGGACTCGAACCTCCACACCTTGCGGCACACGGACCTGAACCGTGCGCGTCTACCAATTCCGCCATCTGGGCAATGCAACTTGCTGAAGGCGCGCAATTTAATAGTTAAAGGACATATTGTCAATGAAAAAGAAAAATAATTTACGTTTGCAGGATCCATTTCTTGATCGCGAGCGTGAACAATACGAACATCCGCTGCCGAGTCGTGAATATATATTGCAGATACTGACTGAGCATGGCGCACCCATGATCGAGGATGATCTGCTGGATATGCTGCTCATTAAACGTGACGAGGAAGAGCTGTTTTCCCGTCGCCTGCGTGCGATGGAGCGCGACGGTCAGATCATGCGTAACCGTAAGCGTGCCATCTGCGTAATGGATAAGCTCGATCTGGTAAAAGGCAAGGTGCAAGGCCATCCGGACGGTTTCGGCTTCCTGATTCCTGAAGACGGTAGTCCCGACATGTTCCTTTCCGAAAAGGAAATGCATCAGGTACTGAACGGTGATGTGGTGATGGTGCGTCAGGCGGGGGTGGATAGACGCGGCCGCCCTGAGGCCAAAATAGTCGAGGTGCTGGAGCGTGCCAACAATAAAGTGGTTGGCCGTTTGTATGAAGAGCATGGCATTCAGTTTGTTGTGGCGGAAAATCGCCGCATCACTCAGGATATTCTGGTTGCCGCAGGGCAGACGGGGGGTGCCAAAACAGGTCAAGTGGTGATGCTGGAAATTATTAAGCACCCCGATAAGCATGCGCAGCCGATCGGTCGCATCGTGCAGGTACTTGGCAACTATGCCGATCCCGGTATGGAAATTGAGATTGCCTTGCGCAAGCACGATTTGCCACATGATTTTCCCAAGGATGCGGAGCGTCAGGCCAAAGCGATTTCACCCGTGGTATCCGCCGAAGACTGGGCGGGGCGCGAAGATATTCGCAATTTGCCGCTGGTAACCATAGACGGTGAAACAGCGCGTGATTTTGATGATGCCGTGTATTGCGCGCCGGAAAAGGGTGGCTATCGTCTGGTAGTGGCTATCGCCGATGTCAGCCATTATGTGCAGACAAATGATGCGCTGGATCGCGAGGCCATCTTGCGCGGCAATTCGGTGTATTTTCCGCGCCGGGTGATTCCGATGCTGCCGGAAGAATTGTCTAATGGCTTGTGTTCTCTTAATCCGCAGGTGGACCGCCTGTGTATGGTGTGCGATATGCATGTCAGCAGCAAGGGGGAAATTGGCAAATACCGTTTTTACCCGTCGGTGATGTATTCCAACGCGCGCCTGACTTATACGCAAGTCGCTGAAATGCTGGCTGAGCCCGATGGCGAACTGGCCAGGAGCCAGGCCGCCATCGTGCCGCATCTGCAGCATCTGTACGAATTATTCCAGAGGCTGTTAAAAGCGCGTGAAAAACGCGGCGCCATTGATTTTGAAACGGTTGAGACGCAGATGATTTTCACCGATCAGGGAAAAATCGAGCGCATTGTGCCGGTGGTACGCAATGATGCACATAAACTGATCGAAGAGTGCATGCTGGCGGCGAATGTCTGTGCGGCAGGCTTTTTGCATGATCATCATCATCCCGTGTTGTATCGCATACATCAGGGCCCGACACCTGAGAAACTGGAAGCCTTGCGTGAATTCATGAAGGAATTCGGTTTGGGCTTAACCGGGGAAGACGAGCCTCAGGCGGCAGATTATTCCAAGTTGCTGAAGCGCATCAAGGGGCGTCCTGACGCGGGTTTGTTGCAGACGGTGATGCTGCGTTCTTTGCGTCAGGCCAAGTATGAACCAGAGAATATCGGTCATTTCGGTCTGGGTTATGAGGCTTATACGCACTTCACCTCACCGATACGCCGCTATCCTGATTTGCTGGTGCATCGCGCCATCAAGGCGGTTCTGCATGGCAAACAATACAAGCACACACAGAAGTGGACCGATCTGGGTGTCCATTGTTCGATGACCGAGCGCCGCGCAGACGATGCGACGCGCGATGTGGAGGCGTGGCTGAAGTGTTTCTACATGCGTGATCATCTAGGTAGTGTGTTCACTGGCACGGTTTCTTCCGTTACCGGTTTTGGCATGTTCGTATCACTGGATAATTTGTATGTCGAAGGTTTGGTGCATATCTCGGAACTGGGTAAAGACTATTTCCATTTCGATGCCGCCAAACACCATTTGCTGGGCGAGCGCACCGGGCAAAGTTACCGTCTGGGCGACCGCGTACAGGTTCGCGTGGTCAAGGTAGATATGGAAAGCACCAAGATAGATTTTGTGCTGCATACCGACGTGGCTGAACCTGAATTGGCATCCTCGCCAAAAAAATCAAAGGGAAAGAAAAAGCATGGCTGATTTGAGGCTGATTTACGGATTTCATGCGGTTACTTCGCGCATTCGTCAGAATCCGGACGGCGTGATGGAAATCTACCTGCAATCGCAACGCCTGGATCCGCGTATGCGTGATCTGATTAAGCTGGCTGAAGCCAGTGGTGTGCGGGTCATTCCGGTGGATGGCGCGCGCCTGGATGGGATGGCGGGTGGCGCAAGACATCAGGGCGTTGCTGCGCGTGTCGATGCAGCACGGCGTGTGCAACATTTGTCCGACGTGCTGGAAACGCTCACCGAGCCGCCGCTGTTGCTGGTGCTGGACGGCATACAGGACCCGCATAATCTGGGGGCTTGTCTGCGCAGTGCAGACGCATTCGGTGTGCATGCGGTAATTGCACCTAAAGACCGTGCAGTGGGTATTACCGCGACGGTAGAAAAAGTTGCCTGCGGTGCGGCGGAAACAGTGCCTTATATAACGGTCACTAACCTTGCACGTACCCTACGTGAATTGAAGGAGCAAGGTATTTGGGTGGTGGGTGCCGCAGGCGAAGCCAAGCAGGATTTGCACAGTTTTAAACATACGGGTGCGCTGGCATTGGTGTTGGGTGCGGAAGGCGAGGGCTTGCGGCGCCTGACGATGGAAACATGTGATGAGCTGGTGCGTATCCCGATGCTGGGTAGTGTGGAAAGTCTAAATGTCTCGGTGAGTACCGGCATATGTCTTTTCGAAGCCAGACGACAACGCAGCGCTGGGAATTAAGCGCTGCCCCTGCTTTGTAGCAAGCGGGCGTGCCGGTTAGTTTGTGTGAGAAGCTATGTTCCTCTTGCTGGCAGTCTGGATAAGTATTAGTCTTGCCGGGGTGTTGGTGGAGAGCTGCTTGCTCTTGGATGATTGAATTGCGTGTTATTTTCGATGCTCATCAGGTGAGCAAAATATAAAAGGGGGCGGCAATGAAAAAAAGTACGATGGCTTCGACTCTGGCAGTTGTGCTGCTGGGTATGAATGTAGCACAAGCAAGTGAATTCGATGGTGTATGGCTTGGTGCCAAGCTGGGTTACAACGTCTCCGATCTGACCGCGTTGGATAAAAAAAATGCGACAGCATTCGGGCTGGAAGGCGGCTATAACTGGGATATGGATGCATTCCTTTTGGGGTTGAATGGTTTTGCTGATCTGAACGGCAAAGCTACGCATAATCCGGGTCTAGTGAATTATGGTAGTCGCGCTTATGGTCTGGACGGCAAGTTAGGCCTGCCTATGGATAACTGGTTGCCTTATGCCAAGTTGGGTTATGCGCGCACAGCCGGTAATGGCGGAGCCAGCACGATCAGCGGTAGCGGGGCGCACTTCGGCCTCGGCGTGGAGTACAAGTTTATGCCCCATTTGAGCGTATCGGGTGAATACAGTCTGGGAAGTGCCAAGACTGGCGCGGTCAAACTGAATAATAATAATTTTACTGTCGGGGTTAATTATTACTTCGATAGTCCCGCCATTCCCTACGCAGCCCCCGTTGCTCCGGTTGTCATACAAGAGAAGCCAAGGGAGGTCGCACCCATCGAGATGATGAAGCCGGCTGTACCCATGGTGATCAAGGAAGAGCCGAAGGAAATATGGAAAACGCTGCTTGAAGAAAAACCTGTGACCTTCTCGGGGGTTAATTTCGATACAAATTCTGCGAAATTGCTGCCGTCTGCAAACTCTGAACTGGATGATGTGGCTGAATTTGCCAAGCTTTATCCCGGTGCTCAGCTGCAAATATCCGGGCATACGGATTTTCGGACAGGCAAATCCAAGGAGGCTTACAACCAAAAGCTTTCTGAACGTCGTGCTGGAGCATTCAAGGCGGCGCTGATAGAACGTGGAATCGCTGCTGAGCGCATCAGTGTTGAGGGCTATGGATTCTCTCATCCGATCGCAGATAATGATACTGAAGCAGGGCGCGCACAAAACCGCCGTGTGGAAATACGCTCGGTCATCACGGAAGAGAAGCGTGTCCGTGTAACCGAGTAATAGATTGCGGGCAGAGGCTGTCTTAATCTGATGTTGTATTTTTGCAACTGGCGATTTTTATTGGCATCGCTGAGATAGAATGCCAGCCGAATATAGCTTAAAGCTTAAATAGATATTTCGATACTCAACAAAAATAAGGAAAAATGATGAAAAAAAGCACAATGACTATTGCTCTGGCCGCTGCGCTGCTAAGCATCTCCACCGCATACGCCAGCGAATTCTCCGGTGGTTGGATTGGCGGTAAAGTTGGTTCTAACAGCTCGGATATTGTGGGTGCAGCAACGGCGGCCTTGCCTACAGTAAATGCTAAAAAATCGGATACCTATGGTTTTGAAGCGGGTTATAACTGGGATATGAGCGGTTTCTTGCTGGGTGTGGATGGTTTTGCGGATTTTAACCAAAAGGCTACACACGTCGCTGCGCCTGCCGGCACCGTAAATTATGGCAGCGATGTCTATGGTCTGGATGTGAAGCTGGGTTTGCCATCCGGTAACTGGCTGCCTTATGCAAAGCTGGGCTATGGTTCAAGTCGTGCGACCGGTGCGGTGGCGCATTCAGCTAACGGCGCTCATCTGGGCCTGGGCGTGGAATACAAATTTGCACCTCACTGGAGTGTGGCAGGTGAGTACACTACTATCTCTGGCAATAATGCAGGTCAGAAGTTGAATAACGACAATTTGACTATTGGCATCAATTATTACTTTGATAGCCCTTATGTTGCTCCTGCGGTCGCGGCTGTTGCAGTGCCTGTCGTTGTTAAGCAAGAGCCTGCTCCTGTCGTTGCACCGAAAGTCGCTCCGGTTTCGGAAACATGGAAGACATTGCTGGAGGAGAAGCCTGTAACACTCAAAGGTACCAATTTCGACTTTGATTCTGCAAAGTTGCGCCCTGCCGCAGACGCTAAATTGAACGAAGTGGCAGAATTTGCCGCAGCATACCCTGATGCAAAACTTGACGTTTCCGGGCATACATGCAGCCTGGGTAGCGATGCTTACAATCAGAAGCTGTCTGAGCGTCGTGCGGCCTCTGTCAAAGCCTACCTGGTAAATAAAGGTGTTGCGGCAGATCGTATTGTTTCTGAAGGTTATGGCGAAACAAAACCTGTTGCAGACAACAAGACCAAAGCAGGTCGTGAAGAAAACCGTCGTGTAGAGATTCGTTCGGTGATCAAAGAGCAAACAAGAGTGCGTGTAATTCAGTAATTTATACAAACGCTGAAAAAACGGGCTGTTATCAGCCCGTTTTTTTTGGCGCTAAATATATTTTTATTGAGTAAGGCGGGAGCGATCATGTTTTTCGCTCGAACTTGGCAATGTGTCCTGCGACTGTTAACTTTTGCTTCATAAATCAAATAAGATGCACCTTCCTAACGAATTTTAGAATAAATATGAAACTGGCAATCGCGCAAATTAATTGCATACTGGGTGACTTGAAGGAAAATTCTGCAAAGATATTGAGCTATGCAGAGCAGGCCAAGCTAAGTGGCGCGCAACTGATGTTGACCCCTGAATTGAGTCTGTGCGGTTATCCGCCGGAAGATTTGTTGTTGCGGAGTGGTTTTTTTCAGGCTTGTAAGGCGGCTTTAGACGAGCTCGCGCTGGATATCTCCGGTATAGCTGTGATCGTGGGTCATCCGCATGAGCAGGATGGAAAGCGTTACAACGCAGCCTCATTGTTGCGCGATGGCAAGGTGGTTGCGACGTACTTCAAACATTCCCTGCCTAATTACGCCGTGTTCGATGAAAAGCGTTATTTTTCCGGCGGCACAGAGCCTTGTGTGTTTGAGTTGGGTGGTATTCATTTTGGAATCAATATTTGTGCTGACGTGTGGGAGCAGGACGCGGCACAGCTCGCCCGTAAAGCGGGTGCGCAAGTGTTGCTGGTGCTGAATGCATCGCCGTATGCGATTGAGAAGCAGGCATCTCGGTATAGTGCGTTGCGTTTACGTATCGCAGAAACCGGCATGTCCGTGGTTTATGCCAATATGGTGGGCGGCCAGGATGAGCTGGTTTTTGACGGTGGTTCCTTTGCGATGGACAGCTCCGCGCAGCTGATGATGCAGAGCGCTGTTTTTGAAGAAGAATTGTCTCTTCTGGAAATGGCCGCAGATGCGCGACCCGTCGGTGAGATTGCTATGTTGCCTGGCCTGGAGGCGGGTGTATATCGCGCACTGTGCTTGGGTGTGCGGGATTACATTGGTAAAAATCGTTTTCCGGGGGTGTTGCTGGGTTTGTCGGGCGGCATAGATTCTGCCTTGACGCTGGCTATTGCGGTAGATGCGCTGGGTGCGGATAAAGTGCATGCGGTGATGATGCCGTCACCCTATACCGCGCAAATTAGCTTAGATGATGCCCGTGAAATGGCCGGGATACTCGGCGTACATTATGATGAGTTTTCGATAGAGCCGCTATTTCAGGGATATTTGGCAGTACTCAAGACGTGCTTCTCAGGCAGGACAGAGGATACGACGGAAGAGAATTTGCAGGCGCGTATCCGGGGTAATATTTTAATGGCTTTATCCAATAAATTCGGATCGCTGGTGCTGACTACGGGGAATAAATCAGAAATGAGCGTAGGCTACGCTACTTTATACGGAGACATGGCGGGCGGTTTTTCGGTGTTGAAAGATGTCAGCAAGATGCTGGTTTATCGGCTGGCGCGTTATCGCAATACCCTGGGTTATGTTATTCCGGAGCGGATCATTACGCGCGCACCCAGTGCCGAGTTGCGCCTTGATCAGACCGATCAGGATAATTTGCCTCCGTATGAAGTGCTGGATGGTATCGTGGAATGTTATGTGGAAAAGAACCTAGCCATACCTGAGATAGTCGCATCCGGTTACGCTGAAGCGGATGTCAGGCGCGTGGTTCATCTTATACGAAGTAGCGAATACAAACGGCGTCAGTCTGCCGTAGGTGTGCGCATCACCGAACGAGGCTATGGAAAAGACTGGCGCTATCCCGTCACGGTGCGTTACCAGGATAGCTATTAACGAGGCGCGCGGTATGCGCCATGTGTTGCTGATCGTTATCCTGTCGCTGTTGTCCGTGGTTTGATAGGCAACTGACGCGTAAAGGCATTATCTGTCTTTTTTCGATTTCTTTTAGTCGTAAAATTTGCTATACTTTGCGCTGTTTACGGATGGGCTTTGTGCCCGTTTTTTATTTGTGGGTCGCGATTATGGATGTAGTCAAGCTGGTTGAAACGACGGTAACAGGTCTGGGGTATGAGTTGGTGGATATCGAACGTTCCGGCCGCGGCATGTTGCGTGTGTTCATTGATAAGCCTGAGGGTATTTCCGTTGAGGATTGTCAGGTGGTCAGCAATCAATTGACTCGACTCTTTACGGTTGAAAATGTTGATTACGATCGTCTTGAAATTTCCTCGCCGGGGTTGGATAGGCCGCTCAAGAAAGAGGCCGACTTTATCCGTTTTGCGGGTGAAAAGGCGCAGCTTAAGTTGCGTATGCCGATGGCGGGCCGTAAAAGTTTTACCGGCATTATCGTCGCGGTAAGCGAGGGTGTGTTGCAGATGAATGTGGATGAGGTTCCGGTTGAAATTGAACTGGCGAATGTGGATAAGGCACGCTTGGTGCCGACTTTTTAGAATTTTATGCGCGTCGCTGACAAGCGAATGCTTAGCTGGAGAATGGTATGAGTCGTGATATTTTGTTGCTGGTGGATGCGTTGTCTCGTGAAAAAAACGTGGACAAGGAGGTCGTATTTGCTGCGCTGGAATCCGCGTTGGCTTCTGCAACGAAGAAGCAATTTGAGGATGAGGCTGACGTGCGTGTCGCGATAGATCGCAACACCGGTGAATTTGAATCTTTCCGTTGCTGGGAAGTGATGGATGATGAGACCTTTGAGACGCCAGATTTGCATATCAAGCTGGAAGAAGCGCAAAAACGTGATCCCGAGATTCAGTTGGGCGGGTTTATCGAAACGCCTCTGGAGTCAATAGACTTCGGGCGTATTGGTGCGCAAGCGGCTAAGCAGGTTATTTTTCAGAAAATCCGCGATGCTGAGCGTGAGCAGATACTTGCGGATTTCATGGATCGTAAGGAGCATCTGGTTTCCGGTACGGTCAAGCGTCTTGAGCGTGGCAATGCGATTGTGGAATTTGGCAAGATCGAGGCGTTGCTGCCGCGTGATCAGATGATTCCTAAGGAAAATATGCGCATCGGTGATCGCGTTCGAGCACACTTGTTGCGTGTGGATCGCGGTGTGCGAGGTCCGCAAGTGATTTTGTCTCGTACTTCTACGGATTTGCTGGTTAAGCTGTTCGAGCTGGAAGTGCCTGAAATTGAAGAGAATTTGCTGGAAATCATGAGTGCGGCACGCGACCCGGGTTCACGTGCCAAGATTGCGGTGCAATCACATGATCAGCGCATTGATCCCATCGGTACTTGTGTGGGGATGCGCGGTTCGCGTGTGCAAAGTGTCACTAATGAGTTGGCCGGTGAGCGCGTCGATATTATTTTGTGGTCTGAAGATCCCGCTACTTACGTTATCAATGCCCTGGCCCCTGCTGAAGTAAGCAGCATTGTGGTGGATGAAGATCGTCATAGCATGGATGTAGTAGTTGAAGAAGAAAATCTGGCGCAGGCAATCGGTCGTGGCGGACAGAATGTTCGTCTGGCCAGTGAGATGACGGGCTGGGAACTCAATATCATGACTGTCGAGCAAGCCCAGGAAAGGCATGATCAAGAGTTCGTCAAGACGCGTGCGATTTTCATGGAAAAGCTGGATGTCGATGAAGAGGTCGCGGATATCCTGGTGCAAGAAGGTTTTGCGACGCTAGAAGAAGTTGCCTATGTGCCGGTTGAAGAGATGCTGGAAATTGAAACATTTGATGAGGATACCGTCACCGAGTTGCGTAGTCGCGCGCGGAATGCCTTGTTGAATGCGGCCTTGGTTAATGAAGAAAAAGTCGAACACGGTATAGATGATCTGCTCAAGCTTGACGGCATGGATGATGAGCTTGCGCGTGCGTTGTCTGTAAAAGGTGTGACGACACAAGAGCAATTGGCGGATCTGGATGTGGATGAATTGGTTGAGTTGTCAGGTTTGGACAATGAACGTGCAAATGCGTTGATTATGGCAGCGCGGGCACCCTGGTTTGCGTAATGTGGGCTTGAAAACGTAGCGAGATTGGCTGGATGCAAGGCGCGTGGTGAGTGAATTTATTGCGTCATCAGCAGGTGACGTGGTTGTCGCGCGATGCAGTGGCTGGTTGCCGCAGGAGGTTTTTTAATGCTCCGTTGAGTGGTTAAGTTTAAAGGATGGTAATGGGAAAATTGAACGTAATACAATTTGCGGCTGAGCTTGGATTGCCGGTGGCTTTGCTGTTAGAGCAGTTACATGCTGCCGGTGGCGTGCAATCAGATGCGTCGGACATAGTTTCTGAGACTGACAAGGCGCAGTTGCTTGAGTATTTACGTCAGGCACATGGTGCTGATAATTCTGCCAAAAAAATAACGCTTACGCGCCGTGAAACGACGGAAATTCAAAGCTCGGACAAGTCTGGGCGCGCACGCACCATTCAGGTTGAGGTGCGCAAGCGTCGTGTTGTGGCACCCGCGCCTGCTGCTGTTCCGCCTGTCGCTGTGTTAACCAGTGCTGAACAGGTTAAGGTGTTGGGGCGTGAAGAGTTGGGCATACGTGAGCAGGAAGCAAAACTGCAGGCAGAATTGGCGGCACGTCAGGAAGCTGAGTTGCTGGCCAAGCAGGAGCGCAATAAATTCAGAGCAGAAAAGCAAATTCAGTCCGAGGCGCCCGTTGTTGAGCCGGTAAAAGTTAAGGCTGAAACAAGCGCCGAAGCCGTTGCGCCAGCAACTGAGCTTGCTCAGGAGCCGGTGTCAGGCGCTGCTCAGGTTGCTGCCGAAGCTGTTGCGGAACGCGCATTGCAGCCAGTTTCTGCCGAGCAGGATAAGGCGCAAGGCACTTTGCATAAACCGACTATGCGCCCTGGTGACAAGGTGGTAAGGCCGGACAGAAAGCCCAAGGTTGAGGTAAAGCCTGCCCCAGTTGTTCGTGACGATAAAACGAGCAATAAGCGTGCAGCACCCAAAGCTCCGGCGCGCGCCGTGGACAAGACGGCGACCAAAAATAAATCCTGGGCAATGCCCGTTCGCGCCCCCAAGCATGGCAAGCATGGCAAGCATGTGGCTGAAGAAGCGGCTCATGCATTCACCTTGCCGACAGAGGCTGTGGTGCGTGAAGTGGCTGTTCCCGAGACGATTGTTGTCGCCGAGCTGGCGCAGAAGCTGGCTGTTAAAGCCGTCGAGATCATTAAGGTGCTGATGAAGATGGGCATGATGGTTACCATCAATCAGGTGCTGGATCAGGAAACGGCGATGATTGTGGTGGAAGAATTGGGACATGTTGCCAAGGCTGCCAAGCTGGACGATCCTGATGCGTATTTGATGGACGATGAAGAACATCATGATGTAGAGCCTGAGTCGCGCGCCCCGGTTGTGACGGTAATGGGTCACGTGGATCACGGTAAGACTTCATTGCTGGATTATATCCGTCGTACGCGTGTCGTTTCGGGCGAAGCGGGCGGTATTACCCAGCACATAGGCGCTTATCATGTTGATACTCCGCGCGGCATGGTTACCTTCCTGGATACGCCGGGTCACGAGGCGTTTACCGCCATGCGTGCACGCGGCGCGAAGGCGACAGATATTGTTATTCTGGTCGTGGCGGCTGACGACGGCGTGATGCCGCAAACGAAAGAGGCTATCGCACACGCCAAGGCGGGTAACGTGCCGCTGGTGGTGGCGATTACCAAGGTCGATAAAGCGGATGCTAATATCGAGCGCGTCAAGCAAGAACTGGTTGCCGAGGGTGTGGCTCCGGAAGACTGGGGCGGCGATGCGATGTATGTCGAGGTTTCTTCCAAGTCGGGACAGGGTATCGATCAGTTGCTGGAATCGATTCTGTTGCAAGCCGAACTGATGGAGTTGAAGGCCCCGCGTCTATGCAATGCCAAGGGATTGGTCATTGAGGCGCGACTGGATAAGGGCAAGGGACCTGTGGCGACCGTGCTGATTCAGTCCGGTACGTTGAAGCGCGGCGATGCCGTGCTGGTAGGCTCGGTGTTTGGTCGTGTGCGCGCCATGCTGGATGAAGGCGGTAAGAGTGTGCAAGAGGCCGGCCCGTCTATCCCAGTCGAAATTCAGGGGTTGTCAGAGGTGCCTGATGCAGGTGAATCGCTGATGGTATTGACCGACGAGAAACGTGCGCGCGAAATTGCATTATTCCGTCAGGGCAAGTATCGCGGTGTGAAGCTGGCTCAACAACAGGCGGCCAAGCTGGAAAACATGTTTGACCAAATGGCCGAAGGCGAGGTTCGCACACTTTCGCTGATTGTGAAATCAGATGTGCAGGGTTCTGCCGAGGCGATTGCACAAACACTGCAAAAACTTTCCACAGCCGAAGTAAAGGTTAACCTGATACACAGCGGTGTGGGTTCGATCAACGAGTCTGATATTAATCTGGCCTTGGCATCCAAGGCCGTCTTGATTGGCTTTAATACGCGTACGGATGCACCTGCACGCAAGCTTGCAGAATCGTGTGGCGTAGAGATACGCAACTATGGAATCATCTATGCGATGATGGACGACATCAAGACAGCGTTGTCCGGCATGTTGGCGCCCGAGAAGCGAGAAAGCAACTTGGGCTTGGTCGAGGTGCGTCAGGTGTTCGTGGTTTCCAGAGTGGGCACTATCGCCGGTTGTATGGTGCTGGAAGGCGTGGTCAAGCGCGGCTGCAAGGTTCGCGTGATGCGAGGGAATGAGCTTATTCATGAAGGTGAGTTGGATTCGTTGAAGCGCTTCAAAGATGATACGAAAGAAGTGAGAGCTAATTTCGAATGTGGTTTGTCGGTAAAGAATTTCAATGATCTTCAGGTTGGCGACAAGCTGGAAGCCTATGAAATCGTTGAGGTCGCACGTACCCTGTAATGGCTAATTTTGCGAGAACAGATCGTGTCGCGCAGCAGATGCAGCGTGAAATCGCACAGCTGGTGCGTCTTGAAATCAATGACCCGCGCGTGAAGTTGGTAACCATTACCGGCGTTGAGGTGGCAGGTGATTACTCTCATGCGAAGATTTTCTTCACGCGTCTGGATGGCAAGCACGCCGAGGCGCAAGAAGGTCTGGATCGTGCTGCGGGTTTTCTGCGCAGCAAATTGGCGCGCAGCATCAAGCTGCGCATCATGCCGCAATTGCATTTTGTCTTCGATTCCTCAGTCGAGCGTGGCAGTCAGTTGTCGCAATTGATTGAGCAGGCGGTAGCCAGCGATTTTCATCTTGACGAAAAATAAACCGCAATACCGGAGTAAATGGCGCTCCATCGATGGCGTATTGTTGTTCGATAAGCCGCTGGAATTGAGCTCCAACGATGCGCTGCAAAAAATTCGCCGTCTGTTTCAGGCTGAAAAAGCGGGGCATACCGGCACGCTCGACCCTTTGGCGACCGGCCTGCTGCCGGTCTGCTTCGGCGAGGCGACCAAATTTTCCAATGCCTTGCTGGATGCGGATAAATCCTATACTGCATTGTTGCGCCTGGGGCAAACCACGACGACCGGCGATGCAGAAGGCGAAATCATTGCTGAGCATCCAGTTGAAAGTACCTTGTCGGATGTTGAGGTTGCTTTAACGCGGTTTCTTGGTGAAATTGAACAGATGCCGCCCATGCATAGCGCGCTTAAACACCAGGGCAAGCCGCTTTACGAATATATTCGCAAGGGTATTACCATCGAGCGGCCGTTGCGCACGGTACTGATACATGAGCTGGTGTTGAATCGTTTTGCGGGCAACGAGATGGAGATTTCCGTGCGCTGCAGCAAGGGTACGTATGTACGCACGTTGGCGGAAGACATCGGTGCGGTGCTGGGATGTGGCGCGCACCTCATAGGCTTGCGCCGTACGGCAATTGCTCATTTTAAACTGGCCGATGGTTATAATTTTGAGCAATTGAATGAGATGGGTGATGCGGCGCGCGATGCGTGTGTTTTGCCGCTGGCGAGTCTGATGCCGGACACGCCGAAGCTACAGCTGGATGCTGTGCAAATCAAACGCCTGGCGCAAGGCCAGCGCCTGGGATTGGATACCGGATTACCGGATGGCAAGCTTGGTTTGTATGGGCCGGATGGGTTTGTGGGTGTGGGATTGCAACAAGGTCGTCGTGTTGCGCCTGTCAGGCTGATCTCCAGCGTGGCACAGCAGGCCGCAAAAGTAAATTCGACAGATAATTATGTAGTTGAGCAGTAGTGGTATTCAAGGTTACAATACGAAACTTTTTTTAGGAGAGCAAAACCAATGGCAATTACCGCCGCGCAAAAAGCGCAAATCGTTACAGACTATCAACGTGCCGCAGCAGACACGGGTTCCCCCGAAGTGCAAGTGGCTTTGATTACCGCACGGATTACTTATCTGACAGATCATTTTAAAGATCACGCTAAAGATCACCATTCTCGTCGCGGTCTGTTGCGTCTGGTTAGTCGTCGTCGCAAGCTGCTCGATTACCTCAGGAGCAAGAACGAAGCCGGTTACCAAATTCTGATTAAGCGTCTGGCAATTCGTAAGTAGTCATATATCAAGCGGGTCGCGATTGCGGCCCGTGTCATTTTGTCCTATCTATTTCGTGTGATGCGATTGCGTGTCATGCAAGCCTGAAAGAGGTCTATCGTGAGTTACTTAAAAAAGACATTAGCATTTGGTAAGCATCAGCTTACGCTTGAAACGGGCGAGATCGCGCGTCAGGCGAGCGGTGCGGTTCTGGTTAGTTTGGATGATACCGTGGTGCTGGTCACTGTGGTGGGTCGTAAAAACGCCAAGCCTGAGCAGGATTTCTTCCCGCTTACCGTTGATTATATGGAAAAGACCTATGCTGCCGGCAAGATCCCGGGTAGCTTCTTCAAGCGCGAAGGCCGTCCTAGTGAAAAGGAAGTGCTGACATCGCGTCTGATCGATCGTCCGCTTCGTCCGCTGTTCCCAGAGAGTTTTTACAATGAGGTGCAAATCGTTGCGACGGTTATGTCCTCGGACAGCGAAATTGACGCTGATATCCCCGCTTTGATCGGTGCATCCGCTGCACTGGCTTTGTCCGGTATTCCTTTCGATGGCCCCATTGGTGCGGCTCGCGTAGGTTATGTTGACGGCCAGTATTTGCTTAACCCGACAGCGACTGAGCTGAAAACATCGCAAATGGATCTGGTCGTCGCCGGTACGGATCGTGCGGTGCTGATGGTTGAGTCCGAAGCGCAGCAATTGTCCGAAGAAGTGATGCTGGGCGCGGTAATGTTCGGTCACGAGCAATTCCAGGTAGTGATTCAGGCTATCAACGAAATGGTTGAAGCTGTAGGTGCGCCGGCTTGGGATTGGGTTGCTCCTGCAAAAGACGAAGCGTTGATCGCTCAGATCGCAGAACTCGCTGAAGCTGATTTGCAACAGGCATATGCGATTCGCTCCAAGCAGGAACGCACTGAAGCGCTTTCTGTTATTCATGACAAAGTCATGGCTGCGGTATCCGCTGATATTGAAAAAAATCACGTCAATGAGTTGTTCGGCGCGTTGGAAGCCAAGATTGTACGTGGTCAGATTCTTAGCGGTGAGCCGCGTATCGATGGTCGCGATACACGCACCGTTCGTCAAATTACCATACGCAACAGCGTATTGCCCCGCACGCACGGTTCCGCCCTGTTTACGCGTGGCGAGACTCAGGCTGTCGTTGTGGCGACACTGGG
>Ga0209231_1000446_pt1 | contig 23305 bp, 21 predicted proteins | sample Deesub45470m_DNA_FD_188086 | JGI IMG/M metagenome (GOLD analysis project Ga0209231, IMG submission 188086) | Deep subsurface microbial communities from North Pacific Ocean - 450_OLKR46/470m Metagenome (SPAdes) (version 2) | ecosystem: Environmental > Terrestrial > Deep subsurface > Unclassified ... | reverse complement strand
GTATTGTTTTTGCTGAAAATTTAATAGTGATAACGCTTGGCATATTAGCCATCTTAAATCCACTTTTTTATTGGAAATACTTTTTAATTATTTCCTTGCTAAAAATAGCAATTGATTTTATATTAATTTCCAAAACTTATGTTCTTTTAAATAGTATAAAGTCGTTAAAACATTATGCCTATATCTGCTTAATCTATCCATTTTTCATCGTTTTAACAGGAAGTTTATCACTCTTTAAAAACTTCGAATGGAAAGGTAGAAAGTTTAATAAGTAACCTACTCTTTTACATTAAATAAATTGGAAATAATCCCTTCTGCATTCAACCATACATAAATAATAACAAATAACAAAACCACTAAAATTAAACCACGTTTATAATTTGGCTTTTTTCTTTTTTTGAATCTTTGTTGTTCCATAATATAACTATCTAGATTTTTTTATTGCTCGTAACATTTCTCTTTTTCCTGGTGGACCAGGCAATTTTTCAACTAAGAATCCTACTGAGATCATAGCTCTTCTAACACTTCCTTTAGCACTGTAAGTTACTAAAACTCCACCATTTTTTAAAGCATCAAACATTATTTTAAAAATAGCTTCAGTCCATAATTCTGGTTGAACTCTAGCTCCAAAAGCATCAAAATAAATTAAATCAAACTTCTCAATATCTTGTATTTCATTAAAAAATTGTTTGCGCTTTGTTAAAGAGAAATTTGTTGAAATTTCAGTTTTCGTTTCCCAATTTTGTTGATGCATTTCATCAAAAATAGGTTTAAATTTTTCAGCTTGTAATTCTGAGACATAATTTAATTTATTAATTTCCTCCGAACCAATAGGGTACGCTTCAACACCAACATAATCAATCGTTAAGTTCAGTTTTGGAGCTTCTAAAAAAGTAATAAAACTGTTAAGCCCTGTACCAAAACCAATTTCTAAAATAGACAATTCTCTTTTTGAAAAAAGGGTTAACCCGCTTTTAATGAACACATGCATTGCTTCTTGTATTGCACCATGCTTAGAATGGTAAGGTTCATCCCATTCTGGTAAATAGATGGTTGAGGAACCATCGCCTGTAATAATTATTTCTCTTTTCACAAGTGTATTTAACTATAACTCCTTGTTTTTCAACTTTTCAGAAGCAAAATCAGTGAGTTTATTTTTATATATAAATAAAACATTTTTCCTGTTAAATGTTAAAAATGTAATATTTAATTACTCATATTACTAATATGAATATTTTTGACCAAATATATTAAAAATAAGGCAGGAGCTTAAAAAAAATATAAAACCGATAATTAAAAAATTTAAGTAATTTTGCTTAAATTAAATTAAAGATTTACAATGGCTTTACAAATTGAAAAAACTGCAAAATCTAAATTTTCGAGTATAGATTTTAACAATTTAAAATTTGGTCAAGTTTTTACGGACCATATGTTTGAATGTGATTTTGAAAATGGCGAATGGCAAACTCCAAAAATCAGACCTTATCAACCAATATTATTTGATCCTTCTGCAAAAGTATTTCATTATGGACAAGCTGTTTTTGAAGGAATGAAAGCCTATAAAGATGATAGCGATCACATTTGGCTTTTTAGACCAGAACAAAACCAAGAGCGTTTAAATATCTCAGCTGAGCGATTAGATATGCCTGCATTTCCTAAAGATTTATTTTTTGAAGGTTTAACAACTTTGTTGAAAATGGATAGTGAATGGATACAAAAAGGACAAGATAATGCACTTTATATTAGGCCATTTATTATTGCAACTGAGAATTGTGTTTCAGCATCAACCTCAAATAAGTATAAATTTATGATTATTTGCTCTCCTGTTCAATCCTATTATTCGGGTGAAGTAAGAGTCGTTTTTGCAGATAAATATAGTAGATCTGCTGATGGAGGTGTTGGTTTTGCAAAGGCTGCAGGAAATTATGCAGGTTCTTTTTATCCAACTAAATTGGCAAACCAACAGGGTTTTCAACAAGTTGTTTGGACAGACTCAAACACTCATGAATTTTTGGAAGAAGCAGGTGTTATGAATGTGTTTTTTAGAGTAAATGATACATTGTTAACTGCACCAACAAGTGATAGAATTCTTGATGGAATTACACGTAAATCTATTATTCAATTCGCCGAAAACAAAGGAATTAAAATTGAAGTTAGACCCGTAAAAGTTTCTGAAATTGTTGAAGCTGCACGTAAAGGTGAATTATTAGAAATGTTTGGAGCAGGAACAGCGGCAGTAATTAATCCTATTCTTGGGTTTTCAAGTAAAGGTGAAAATTTTGAATTGCCTAAAGTTGAAAACAGTTATGCAGCTTTCATTAAAAAAGGTATTACAGATATTCAAAAAAATAAAGCTGAAGATATATTTGGCTGGAGATATAAGGTATAATAATTCAATATAGGTAATATTGCCTAAATACATAAGTTTTTATAACTTGCAAGTACCAAACAATCGGACTAAAAATCCGATTGTTTGGCATAATATAAGGTCTTAATACAAAAAACAATTTATGACTACGCTAAGAAAAGCTAAAGATAATCTTCCAGAAAATGGGTTCTTAGATATTGAAACTGCAAAAAGCATTGATTATATTAAAGAGATAAAAAAGCTACGCAAAAAAAAGAATGCTATTATTCTTGCACATTATTATCAAGAAAATGCCATACAAGACATTGCCGATTTTGTGGGTGACAGTTTAGCGTTAGCGCAAAAGGCTGCAACAACTGATGCTGACATTATTGTTTTTGCTGGCGTACATTTTATGGCTGAAACTGCAAAAATTTTGAATCCTTCAAAAAAAGTTTTATTGCCAGATTTGAAAGCAGGTTGCTCTTTGGCAGACTCTTGTCCACCAAATGAGTTTGCAGCTTTTAAAAAATTACATTCCAATCATATTGTAGTTTCATATGTAAATACTTCAGCAGAAATTAAAGCATTAACTGATATTGTTTGTACTTCTTCCAATGCTGAAAAAATTATCAATTCCATTCCAAAAGATCGACCAATTATTTTTGCCCCTGATAGAAATTTAGGCGCATGGCTCATTAAAAAAACTGGACGTGATATGTTGCTATGGGATGGTGCTTGTATGGTTCATGAAGCTTTTTCGATTGACAAAATATTGAATTTATATGCTGAAAATCCAGATGCTGAAATTATTGCACATCCAGAATCGCAAGCGCACTTATTAAAAGTAGCTAAGTACGTCGGCTCAACTTCAGGATTATTAAATTATGTAAAAACAAGTAAAGCTCAAAAATTTATTGTAGCTACCGAAGTTGGTATTTTACATAAAATGAAGCAAGAATCCCCGAATAAAATTTTAATTCCAGCTCCTGTTGATGATGATAACTGTAACTGTAGTGAGTGCTTTTATATGAAAATGAATACCATGAAAAAATTGTATTTATGTTTAAAATATGAATTGCCTTTTGTTGAAGTAGATCCTGAGTTAAGTAAAAAAGCTTTGATTTCTATTGAACGTATGCTTGAACTTTCTAAATAACATCATTTAAATGAATACCCAAAAAACATACAACTCCGATTTTTTAGTAATTGGTTCAGGGATTTCGGGATTGTCCTTCGCTTTAAAAACAGCAACTCATTTTAAAGATGCCAAGGTAACTATCATAACCAAAAGTGAAAAGGACGAAAGTAACACCAAATATGCCCAAGGCGGAATAGCTTCTGTTTGGGACAAAACAGTAGATTCATTTGAGCAACATATTGAAGACACCTTAATTGCTGGTGATGGTTTATGTGATGAAGCAGTGGTTAAAATGGTTGTTGAAGATGCCCCTGCTCGTTTACAAGAATTAATTGATTGGGGCGTTGAATTCGATAAAAACACAAATGGAGATTATTCTTTAGGAAGAGAAGGTGGCCACGCACACGATCGTATTTTACATCATAAAGATATTACAGGCGCTGAAATTGAACATGCTCTTATTGCACAAGTTAAAAAAACCAAAAACATTCAATTTTTACCTCATCATTTTGCCATAGATTTAATTACTGAACATCAGGTTAAAAGAAAACAAACCAAACGACTTGAAAAAGTTACTTGCTACGGTGCTTATGTATTAGACGAAAAAAATGAGGTAGTAAAAACATTTACCGCTAAAGTTACCATGCTCGCAACTGGCGGAAATGGCCAAGTTTATGTAACCACAACAAATCCGGCGATAGCTACAGGTGATGGCATTGCAATGGCTTATAGAGCTATGGCAGAAGTTTCTGATGTAGAATTTATTCAATTTCATCCTACCGCTTTATACAATCCAGGTGAATACCCCGCCTTCTTAATTTCAGAAGCTGTTCGTGGTGAAGGAGCTATTTTAAGAGATTATTACGGTAACCGTTTTATGAAAAATTATGATGACCGTGAGGAATTAGCTTCTCGAGACATTGTTGCAAGAGCTATAGATTATGAGTTAAAAAAAAGTGGAATGCCACATCTTTATTTGGATTGCACCCATTTGGAATATAATTCCTTTAAAAAACACTTTCCAAACATTACAGAAAAATGTTTGAGTTTAGGAATAGATATTAGAAAAGATTATATCCCCGTTTGTACAGCACAGCATTATATTTGCGGAGGTGTAAACGTAAATAAAAAAGCGAAAACCACCATTAAAAACTTGTATGCTTGTGGTGAAGTTACAAGAACCGGACTTCATGGCGCCAATAGACTAGCATCAAATTCTTTATTAGAAGGTCTTGTTTTTGCGCATAATGCTTTCGAAAATTTAAAAATTCGCTTCAACAAAATTAAAGCTCCAAAAAATATCCCGAATTGGAATGATAGTGGAGTTGTAAAAAACATGGAAAAGATTTTAATTACACATGATAGAAATGAAGTAAAAACTATAATGAGTAATTATGTAGGCATTGTTCGTTCTAATGAACGTTTGTTACGTGCAGAAAGAAAGCTTAAAATTTTATATGAAGATAACAAAAGATTATACGACCATTCTGAACTTTCAGTAGATTTATGTGAACTAAGAAACCTTATAACAACAGCGTTTTTAATCACAAAATTTTCTAAAACTAGAAATGAAAACAGAGGTGGTTTTTACAATGTAGATTTAATTTGAGTTTAATGGGTATTTGATTTTTTTTCTAATTCAAATATTTCTTTATCAAATAATTTGAATATGTTATAAGCCCGAACTCTATAACCAGGCACAAAAAGTTTATCCAAATTCTCAATTATATCTTTTGACTTAAGGTGTAAAGCTGACTCTAATCCAAAACATTTACTACCAGATTTATGTGCGAAGTGATTTGCTTTTATTTTTCCTTTACGTGCAGTTAATGATTGACAACAATTTTTATCGGGGCATTTGTAGTCTTCACTATATCCACTTTTAATTCTGTCATCATTTATATCAACCAGTTTTCCATTAAGAATAGTGTAAGGATTTTTAATATTCATATACATTTATAATATATTTGTGCTTTCTACTCCAATAAATTCTCTTCATCCTCATCACTTCCTGGTAATTCCAATGCTTTCACAGATTGAATAGCATTTCCAGCAATTCCTTTAATAGATGCATGCATATGAATTATATTAGCAGTTACTTTCTCAATTTGTTTTTCACGTTCTTTCCAAATACGCTGCATTGCTCTTTTTTCACTATCTAAAGCAATTTTCATTGAAGTAAAGCCTTCAACTATGGCTTCAATTTGCATTCTAAAAGTATTGCTCGTTAGAAAATCATAGAGCATATCCATTTCTCCTTTGTTTTCCTGAGAGCTTATTGCGCTATTTACTTTAATAATAGATTCTCTCAATACTGTGCAAAGTCCTTTAAATTCTTCGTAATTACAAATCCAAATACCATCTTTTAAACCAAATCTATCCATCTCAGAAGGCAAAACTTCTGTTACTAATATACCAATATTTGCTTCTCTATCTCTGATATCTGCTTTAAATTTTTCTATCCAACTTGGTTGAAAATCTTTGGTGCGTTTGCTTTCATAATAAATAGTTCCGCAATTTTGTTCTGTACGTGTATGCACAATTTGAATACAATCGCCTCCTCTAGCACCTTTTTTTATTTCTTCAATAGTGTCTAGTGGAAATTGAGTCGCTAATCATTCTTCTATTGCTAACTCCTGTACTTCTCCTTGCATTTGCATAGAACCTTAATCTTGATACTTGATTTAAAATTTACTTAAACTCGGAAGCTAAAAACACCTTGTTATTGTGTATTTCAAGTTGTGTTTTTAGATTTGTAATAAGGTCATTTTCATTTTTAATAACCCTTTTTCATACCCTAAATCCTGTAATTGTTTTAATAGGTTTTCTTCTAATATGTGTTAGGGTTGAGTGATCATATAACTTATTTGATAAAATTTCCAAATGAATATCCTACTCCTATGCCTACAAAATGATTACCGTCTACTTCTTTCCATTGAAATTCAAAGTTAACTGTTGGTTTATCATCTTTATCTTTTAAGCTAAAAGGAATACCCAATTTCCAATTTAAAGCTGCGTAGTCTCCAAAATTTTGTTCAACAGCACCACTAATTCCAAAGGCTCCTTTATTGAACAAATAAGCAACCATTTCGGCTTTTACATTTGTTGTTACAAACTGTTCAAAGTCTCCTAAAAATACTTTTGTAGTTTTTTCAATAAGGTTAGCATTTACTGTATTTGGTGTTTGTAATTCAAATTGTTCCAGCTTTTCAATTTCTGCATTGTTGTTATTATAAACCGATGCAAAACCACTTATATAAAACAATTTTCCTTGACTTTTTTTTATATACATTGTATAGCCTCCATTAATTTTCCAAGGAAACATTACTTTTGATTCTGTAGCGGTAGCAATGGCAGTAGGAAGCAATGTGTATTTTTTTTCTGTAACTGGCACAAATGCCTCAAAAGTAAACCAATGATTCCATAAATGATTGTATAGCTTTTCTTTTCTAATGACTGCAATTTCTTCTTCAGCCATAGCTTCATATAAATCATCCGCTTTTTCTTGTAGGTATTGTGTATCATCTACCGTTTTAAAAACGGCTTTTAAATTCATTTCACCCCTAAAATCATCATTGATATATTTTGCAGCTTTCATCTCATATTTAGGTTTTAGAAAATTAGCTCTATAATTTATTATTTTTTCTTTATGCCCCCCATAATCTATAATACCGTTTCCTATAAGCGTGTATTTAAAATTAAACCCTATTTCATTTTGAATATTGCCGTTTTTAAATAGTTTGGTAAAATCATCTTTTACTTTTGCCTTTAAACCAACGGTTAGTAAATGAGAAAGTTTTTCGGTTTTTTTGTTCTTTCTAAAATCAAATGAAGTACCCAAAAACAAGGTGTTATTTGCTGTTGAGATAACGGCATACGCTTTTTGAAGCGATAAATCTTTTGAATCGTTTACATAACTGGCAACGTCTGAGGCAAATAAAATATTGAGCATTTTATCATTAAAAATGTGATTTTCGTTTTTTTTCTGGGTTTCCTGTATGTCGAAAAAATAATTAGCTACAGCCCCATCTTTAAAACTGGTTTCATCTGTAATAAGGGTTTTAACATCTTGCGCATTTAAAATAAAAGCGCTTAACATAAAAATTGTTGCAATACTGTTTTTTTTTGTTTTCATAGTAGTATGTATGGTTTTTAGTTAGTAATAGTTTGTACTCTTGTTTTAATATAATTGTTACATTTTTTACACAAATAGTTGTTGTAATAAGCCTTTTTTAAACTCCTTGACAGCTTCGAGTACCTCTGCCACCAAGGTTATTTTAGCTTCTAAAGCACTTAAAAATTGGGCGATTTGGGTTTGTTCTTTAACTGAAGGTACATTTAAACTTATTTCACCTAATCTGGAAGTTGTCAGGCCTAAAACTTTAGTTCCTTGTGCTATTTTCATTACTTGCTTTCTAACATCCTAATTTTGAAGAAGGTAGCCTGAAAAACCCAAAGCCATTTTATATTTATCTGGGCTTGCAAAAAAGTATGTAATCCTGAAATTACTTTGTCATTATTTAGATTAACAGCTTCAATAGTTTTACCAATGTCATTATAATCTTCTGAAGTATCTGCAATCAATAAATCGCTTTCGGTTTCCAATAAAAGAGTTGCGAATAACTGTTGTTTTCCTGAAAGGTATTTGTAAAAAATAAAGCCAAGTATGTGATCTCTAAATTCATCGACATCCATTTTGCCACATAGTTCGTTGGCTATATTCCAAAGTTGTGTTTCAAGCAGTTTTTTTTGTTCATAGCTCATTCAATACTGTTTTGAGGTGTTATTAGCATTTTTTAAGTACCAAATATAAGTAAAGCATCTTTTATTTTAACCCGTTGGATGTAATTAAATTTTGACGATACTTTTTAAAATTAGCATAGTTGTTATTCATATATGTTAAATTTCAAATCCAACTATTTTTTTATCCTGTTTTAAATATATTCTTTAACTTCGCTAAAACAAACAATCTAAACCATGTTAGTTTTACTAAATGTTTTATGTTGCCTAACATGTAATGTCTTTATTAATTAGCCAAACAACTGTCATGAAAAATACCTTTTATTTTATTGTAGTATTATTTTTAATTTTTACTTCATGTAAAGAAGAAAAAGCAGCACATCTTTTAATTGATGCTCCCATTGCCAAAAAAACATCAAAATCATTAACTATTCATGATGATACCAGAATAGACGATTATTTTTGGATGCGCTTAAGCGACGAACAAAAAAATGCAAAAACTCGAGACGAACAAACACAAGATGTATTAGATTATTTAAATGCAGAGAATGACTATTTAAATAAAGTAATGAAACACACTGAACCATTGCAAAAAAAATTATACGATGAAATTATTGGTCGTATAAAAAAAGATGATCAGTCAGTTCCTGTAAATGATAATGGTTACTCCTATTATAATCGTTTTGAAGAAGGTGGAGATTATGCTTTGTATTGCAGAAAAAAAATTGATGGTGATGGCAAAGAGGAAATCATGCTGAATGGTCCAGAAATGGCAAAAGGTTATTCATACTTTGGTATCGGAAGTCAATCTGTAAGCCCAGATAACAAATTAATAGCTTATGGTATTGATACCATTTCAAGACGCAGATATACTATTTATTTCAAAAATTTAGAGTCAGGTGAAATATTAACTGACCAATTAAGTAATACTAGTGGAAGTGCGACATGGGCTAACGATAATAAAACCGTTTTTTATACAACTAAAGATCCTGAAACGCTTCGCACAAACAAAATTTACAAACATTTATTAGGAACTGACCAGTCTGAAGATATCCTTGTGTTTGAAGAAAAAGATGAAACTTATAGTTGCGGCGTTTTTAAGTCTAAATCAAAAGCATATTTAATGATTGGTAGTTTTCAAACACTTTCAACAGAATTTCAATATTTGGATGCTAATACACCTAATGGTGCATGGAAAATTATTCAACCTAGAGAAAGGGATTTAGAATATGAACCAGCTCATTTTGGTGACCACTTTTACATTCGAACCAATTTAAATGCCAAGAATTTTAAATTGGTAAAAACATCTATTAAAGCTACTTCCAAAGAAAATTGGACTGATGTAATACCACATAGAGAAAATGTTTTCTTACAAGATTTCGACCTTTTTAAAGATTTCTTAGTAATTGGTGAACGTCTTGATGGTTTAAGAACAATTCGTATCATGAAATGGGATGGCGACGAGCATTATATAAAATTTAATGACCCTGCTTATTTAGCATACACAAGAGGTAATTTGGATTTTGATACTGATCTTTTACGCTATAATTATTCATCTCTTACAACCCCAAATAGCACGTACGAGTATAATATGAAAACAAAAGAACAAGTATTACTTAAACAAGATGAAGTTTTAGATACTAGTTTTTCGTCTGATAACTATACTTCAGAACGTTTGTATGCTACCGCAAAAGATGGGACAAAAATTCCAATCTCGCTAGTGTACAAAAAAGGTATTGAAAAAAGTGCTAAAACTCCTTTATTACTCTATTCTTATGGCTCTTACGGAAGCAGTACAGAACCAACTTTTGATTCAGGCAGATTAAGTTTATTGAATAGAGGTTTTGTGTACGCCATTGCGCATATACGAGGTGGTCAGGAAATGGGAAGAGATTGGTATGAGAACGGAAAATTATTAAAAAAGAAAAATACATTTACAGACTTTATTGATGTTGGTGAGTTTTTAGTAAATGACGGATTTACAAGCAGTAAACATCTGTATGCCCTTGGAGGAAGTGCTGGAGGTTTACTGATGGGAGCAATTGTAAATATGAAACCGGAGTTGTGGAATGGTGTAATAGCCGCAGTTCCTTTTGTAGATGTGATTTCTACCATGTTAGATGAAACTATTCCTTTAACTACTTTTGAATTTGATGAATGGGGAAATCCAAAAGACAAAGAATACTATGATTATATGAAATCGTATTCTCCTTATGACAATGTTGAAGCAAAAGCGTATCCAAATATATTAATAACAACAGGTTACTGGGATAGTCAGGTACAATATTGGGAACCTGCAAAATGGATTGCTAAACTTCGTGCCTTAAAAACAGACGACAATCTTCTTATTATGGATTGTAATATGGAAACTGGTCATGGAGGTGCATCTGGTCGTTTTGAAAAATACAAACGAACTGCTTTATACTATGCCTTTTTGTTTGATTTAGAAAAAATAAAGGAGTAAACTTAAAAAGAGGCTGTCTAAAAAGTTTTGAAGCTCGTCATTCTGAATTTATTTCAGTTGACGTTAATTTCACTTTTTAGACAGCTTCTTTATTTTTGTTACCATTAAAATGATACTCCTTTTAATATTTTATATGAATTAAGTTTATTTAGTAACTTTGCCTTTTGAAATAAACTTACGTGGAAAAAACAAACGAAAATTCAATTAACATCAATAAATACATTAGTAGTACTGGTATTTGCTCACGTAGAGAAGCTGAAAAATTAATTATTGATGGCAAAGTAACTATCAATAATATTCCAACTCAGTTAGGAAATCGTGTTTTTGATGGTGATGTTGTAAAAATTAACGGAAAAACCTTACAATCAAAACCAAAAACAATCTACATTGCATTTAATAAACCTGTTGGAATTGTTTCTACAACGGATTCAAAAGAACGTAAAAATATCATCAACTACATCAATCACCCTGAACGCCTATTCCCTATTGGGAGATTAGACAAACCTTCTCAAGGTTTAATTTTTTTAACAAATGATGGCGACATTGTAAATAAAATTCTTAGAGCTGGTAACAATCATGAAAAGGAATATATTGTTACTGTAAATCAAACCATTACAGATGATTTCACCAAAAAAATGAGCAATGGAATCTCAATTTTAAATACAGTCACAAAAAAATGTTTTGTTGAAAAAATAAATGATACAACATTTAAAATTATTTTAACCCAAGGCTTAAATAGGCAAATTAGAAGAATGTGTGAGTTTTTAGGTTATGAAGTTACCAAACTAAACCGAACAAGAATTATGAATGTTAATATAGATGGTTTGGAACTTGGAAAATGGCGAGAATTAACTTCAAAAGAAATGAATTTAATTAACCTCATGATTTCAGATTCATCAAAAACAGAAGAAGCTTCAAAAGATTCACAAAAAAAGAAATTTACGCCAAGCAATAACTCAAAATTTCAAAAAAGAACTAGAAAATTTTAACTTCCAACTTTCCAACTTTTAACTTTCAACTTTCAACCTTATATAACTATCTTTGCCGCCTATGCAATTTGAATTACTAAAAACGGATGCTCAAAGCAAGGCAAGAGCAGGAAAAATAACTACAGATCACGGGGCAATTGAAACTCCAATTTTTATGCCTGTTGGTACTGTTGGTACTGTTAAGGGTGTTCATCAAACCGAACTTAAAGACGAAATTAACCCTGACATTATTTTAGGAAATACATACCACTTATACTTACGTCCGCAAACAACAATTTTAGAACAAGCTGGCGGTATTCATAAGTTTATGAACTGGGATCGAAATATTTTGACTGATAGTGGTGGATACCAAGTTTATTCCCTTTCTGAAAGAAGAAAAATTAAAGAAGAAGGTGTTAAATTTAAAAGCCATATTGATGGTTCTTATCACACTTTTACACCTGAAAATGTGATGGAAATTCAACGTACAATTGGAGCCGATATTATTATGGCATTCGATGAATGTACACCCTACCCTTGCGATTATAGTTACGCTAAACGCTCTATGCATATGACACATCGTTGGTTAAATCGTTGTATCACTCATTTAGAAAAAACGCCTTTAAAATACGATTACAATCAAGCTTTTTTTCCTATAGTTCAAGGAAGTACATATAAAGATTTAAGAAAGCAATCTGCCGAATTTATTGCTTCTGTTGGTGCAGAAGGAAATGCAATTGGCGGGCTTTCAGTTGGAGAACCTGCAGAAGAAATGTATGAAATGACTGAAATTGTTACTGCAATTTTACCCGAAGACAAACCTCGTTATTTAATGGGTGTTGGAACTCCAATAAATATCCTTGAAAATATTGCTTTAGGAATTGATATGTTTGACTGTGTGATGCCAACAAGAAATGCCAGAAATGGGATGTTATTTACGGCAAACGGAACCATTAATATCAAAAACAAAAAATGGGAGAATGACTTTTCTCCAATAGATGAAATGGAAATCACTTTTGTAGACACATTATATTCAAAAGCATATTTACGTCATTTATTTATTTCCAAGGAATTATTGGGAAAACAAATAGCATCTATACATAATTTAGGATTTTATTTATGGTTGGTTCGTGAAGCTAGAAAGCATATATTAGCAGGAGATTTTACACAATGGAAAAACCAAATGGTAAAACAAATGGATCAGCGTTTATAAATTTAAGTTGGAAAGGTTAAAGGTTAAAGGTTAAAGAAAATTAAAATTTGAAGATAAAAAAATACAAGATGCCAATTACTAGATACTAGATACTAGATACTAGATACCTGATACTAGATACCTGATACTAGATACCTGATACTAGATACCTGATACTAGATACCTGATACTAGATACCTGATACTAGATACCTGATACTAGATACCTGATACTAGATACCTGATACTAGATACCAAATACTATATAGAAGTTGAAAATACTAGACAAATACATATTAAAAAAATATTTAAGCACATTTGCATTGGTATTGTCATTATTACTTCCAATTGCTATTGCTATTGATGTTTCCGAAAAAGTAGATAAATTTTTAAGATTTCAGGAACTAACTGTTGCCACAATCATTAAAGATTATTATCTGAACTTTATAATAATTTTTGGAAATACATTTATGCCGTTGGCGTTATTTTTAGCAGTTATTTTTTTTACTTCAAAAATTGCAAGCAATACCGAAATTATTGCAATTCATTCAGCTAAAATATCATTTACCAGGTTTTTAAGACCTTATTTTATAGGGGCGACCATTGTTACGGTAATTGCCCTATTTATGAATCATTTTGTAGTTCCAAATAGTAATAAAACCTTTGAAGAGTTTCACAGAGCATATTTAACAAAGAAAAAATTTGATACAGATTATCTAACAAATGTAAATTTACAGTTAGGCCCTAATGATTATATTTTTTTAAAAAATTATACCGTTACCAGTAATATGGGTTATAATTTTTCTTATGAAAAATATGATGGTATAGAATTAAAATATAAATTAATTTCAGATAATATACGATGGAATGAAAAAGATAGCACTTTTATACTTACCCAATTCAAAAAGAGATTTATTTTAAATGATAGGGATAGCATTGAATATGGGACAAGAATTGATACTACTTTTAACTTTACACCTAAAGATTTAATAAATGTTGACTATTTAGCCAAAGAAATGACATCCATTAAATTAAATAGTTTTATCAAACAAGCCAAACAAAGAGGCGTTAGCAATTTAAACACTTATTTAGTTGAATTTCATAAAAGAACAAGTTTGCCAATTTCTTCATACATTTTAACTTTTATCGCTGTAGCATTAGCTTCAAAAAAACGAAGAGGCGGTATGGGAATGAACCTTGCTATTGGTATTACACTTATGTTTGTATACGTATTTTTCTTAAAAATAGCGGAAGTATTAGGTGCCGGTTCAAACACAAATTCATTCTTAATGGTATGGTCTCCAAATATTATCTTTGGAGCTTTAGCAATCTATTTATATTTTCAAAATGCTAAAAACTGAATTTAAAAACTACCTGCATCTCCATTTTTTAGTTTTTATTTGGGGATTTACAGCTATTTTAGGAGCCTTAATAAGTATTGATGCGATTCCACTGGTTTGGTACCGAATGTTTTTTGCCGTTATTTTCATTTTGATTTATTTTTTAATTAAAAAAAAATCGTTCAAAATATCATCTAAAGGCCTCTTAAAATTTTTATTTACTGGCATCATCATCGCATTACATTGGATTGCCTTTTTTTCAGCTATAAAAGTTGCAAATGTCTCTATAGCTCTAGTCGCTATGAGTACCGGTGCATTATTTACCTCTCTAATTGAACCTTTATTCTTCAAAAGAAGATTAATTTTTTTAGAATTATTTTTTGGAGCCATTGTAATTGCTGGATTATATTTAATTTTTAACGTTGAAAGTGAATACACGCTAGGGATTATATATGCCTTAATTGCCGCTTTTTTATCAGCTTTATTTACTGTTTTAAATGGTTTGTATATAAAAAAATATGAAGCTGAAACAATTTCATTTTACCAATTACTTTTTGGCGTTGGATTCATAACTATATATGTTTTAGCAACTAATGGATTTTCATTTCAAAGCTATGCACTAACAGCTATGGACATAGTCTATTTACTAATCTTAAGCAGCATTTGTACCGCCTATGCTTTTATTGCTTCCGTAAAAATTATGAAATACTTAACGCCATATACTGTTATGCTAACCGTAAATTTAGAACCTGTTTATGGAATTATATTAGCTGTAATTATATTTAGTGAAAAAGAAAAAATGAGTACAGAATTTTATATTGGCGCCTTGGTTATTTTTATAACAGTAATCTTAAACGGAATATTAAAAAATAAAAAAATTATATAAATTAACTTTCAAAATTGATAAGTTAGTATATTTGTGATTACATCCAAACATAAAAAGATATGGAATATTTAGATTTTGAATTGCCTATTAAAGAATTAGAAGAACAATTAGAAAAATGTGAATTAATTGGTAAAGAGAGCGATGTTGATGTTACAGAAAGTTGTAAAAACATAGAAGCAAAATTATTAAAAACAAAAAAAGAAATTTATAAAAACTTAACTGCATGGCAAAGAGTTCAGCTTTCTCGCCATCCAAGAAGACCTTATACTTTAGATCACATTAATGCGCTTGCAGGAAGTACTTTTATGGAATTACACGGTGACAGAACCGTTAAAGATGACAAAGCAATGGTGGGTGGTTTAGGTAAAATTGGAGACCAATCTTTTATGTTTATAGGCCAACAAAAAGGATATAACACTAAAACGCGTCAATATCGGAATTTTGGAATGTCAAACCCGGAAGGATACAGAAAAGCTTTACGCCTTATGAAAATGGCAGAGAAATTTAGCATTCCTGTTGTTACTTTATTAGATACTCCAGGTGCTTACCCAGGTTTAGAAGCAGAAGAACGTGGCCAAGGTGAAGCAATTGCTCGTAATATATTTGAAATGACACGCTTAAAAACACCTATTATTACTGTTGTAATTGGTGAAGGCGCTTCTGGAGGAGCTCTTGGAATTGGTGTTGGAGACCGTGTTTATATGATGGAAAATACTTGGTATTCTGTGATTTCTCCTGAATCTTGTTCATCTATCTTATGGAGAAGTTGGGAGTATAAAGAAATTGCCGCAGAAGCTTTGAAACTTACTGCTGAAGATATGAAAAAGCAAAAACTAATTGATGGCATTATAAAAGAACCTCTTGGTGGAGCTCATTACGATCGAGAAACTGCTTTTAAAGAAGTTGAAAAAACAATCCTTAAAGCTTATAGTGAATTAAAAGATTTAACGTCACAAGAATTGGTAAAAGCACGAATGGATAAATACGCCAATATGGGTGTTTTTAAGGCATAACTTAAAGTTTTTAGTGGTGAGCAATTAGTTTTAGGTATTAAGTGTTTTATTGTATTAATTTAGTATAAGTAATTTTTTAAGTTTTAACTTTCTAACTTTAGACTTTGAACTTTGAACTTTGAACTTTAAAACTATCATGTATATCCTTTCACCACAGCAAATAGCTAAAGCAGACAAAGCTACCATTAAAAAAAATGGAATCACTTCTATTGATTTAATGGAGCAAGTAGGTACACTTTGTTTTCAGTGGCTGCATAGCAGACTTCAAGGACAAAATATTAAAATTCATGTTTTTTGTGGAATTGGAAATAATGGTGGTGATGGTTTGGTAATTGCAAGGCATTTACATCAAAATGGATATAACGTAAATTGTTACATTGTTAATTTTGGTGATAAACGGTCTATTGAATTTCTAACTAATTACAACTTATTTAAAGAAATTGCGGAATGGCCACTCGTTATAAATCATGAAAATGATTTTCCGGAAATTTCATTTGAAGATATTGTAGTTGATGCTATTTTTGGAATTGGACTTACCCGAAAAATTGGAGGATTTACCAAAAAATTAATTCAATATATAAATAACACAAAAGTTTTTACACTTGCCATAGATTTCCCATCAGGGTTGTTTGGAGATAAATCTGTATCCAAAAAAGAAACCGTCTTAAGAGCAGAGCATACACTTACATTTCAAACCCCAAAATTAGCTTTTCTGCTTCCTGAAAATAAAAATTATATGAATACTTGGGAAGTAATTGATATTGGCTTAGATGAAGATTATATTGAAAGTCTGAATCCTAAAATCCATTTTATTACTAAAAATGAAATTATTCCAATCTATAAACCCCGAAATAAATGGGCACACAAAGGAACTTATGGACATTCGCTTATAATTGGTGGTAGTTTTGGTAAAATTGGTGCTGTATCCTTAGCAACAAAAGCAGCTTTAAAGATTGGAAGTGGACTGGTTTCAGCTTATGTGCCAAAATGTGGTTATACCATTTTACAAATTTCAATTCCGGAAGCTATGGTTGAAGTTGATGACGATTCAATTTTAACTTATTATAACTATAAAACGAAAGCAACAGTTGTTGGTATTGGTCCAGGAATGGGAACTGCTGAAAAAACTGCATTGGGTTTTGAAAAATTCATTAAAGAAAATAAACTTCCATTAGTTATTGATGCTGACGGTATAAATCTGCTATCTCAAAATAAAGATTTACTTTCCTATTTGCCAAAAAATACCATTTTAACACCTCATGAAAAAGAGCTAGAACGTTTAATTGGAGCTTGGGAAAATGATTATGACAAATTAAACAAAACTTCAAAATTTTCAAAAGACAACGAAGTTATTGTTGTCCTTAAAGGAACTTATACCGTTGTTATAGATTGTGAAATGATGTATTTTAATTCAACCGGAAATCCTGCATTAGCAACTGCAGGAAGTGGTGATGTATTAACTGGTTTAATTACTGGACTTGTTGCTCAAGATTATGAACCAAAATATGCTGCAATTTTCGCGGTTTATTTACACGGAAAAACGGCAGATATTGCACTTCAAGAAACAGCATATGAAACGTTTACTGCTTCTTCTATTTTAGACTATTTACCTGATGCTATATTGGATTTATTTAATATAGAAGATTCAAAAGAAAAAAACGAAGATTCTTAAATTAAGGTTACTAATCAAAGTAACTCAAAAAAAACACTGTCTAAAAAGTAATTAAAACGGTCATTCTGAACTTGTTTCAGAATCTCACCCAAATGATAATCAATCATTATGAGAACCTGAAATAAATTCAGGTTGACGAAAATTTTCCTTTTTAAACAGCCTCTTTAAATTTTAAATTCCTAACTCTTTCAACAATTCTTTAAGTTTTGGATCAGAAGGTCTCATAACATCTGAATCAATAATATTGCCTTCAGTATCTAATAAAATGAACCTTGGTATTGCATTAATTCCGTATTCCATGATAAATTTAGATTCAAAATTATTATCTGCATACAGCTGTATTCCCTCTAAATTTTGATCTTTTACCATTGTTTTCCATGTATCATAGGCATCTGCTTTATCAACTGAGATACTTACAAATTCAATGTTTTTTCCAGCAAATTCTTTTCCTAAATTTCTTAAAAATGGAATTTCAGCTATGCAAGGTGCACACCATGTAGCCCAAACATCTATATAAACGTATTTACCTTTTAAATCGGATAATGAAGTTTTTCCGCCTTTAGCATTTTCATAGTTAGTAAAGATTGGTGATGGTTTTCCTTTTCCCAAACGAGACATGCTTTCGTGCATACTTTCATAATTAGATTCAATATATCCAAAAAACATTTCATCGTTTCTTAAATCCATTTTATTTATTATTGAATCTAAATTTGGAGCATTGTCTTTATAACCTTTTAAAAGTGTTTTTGCTTCCAGCATTTTTGCTTCATAAGCCTCTTTATCTAATTTAAAATACGTTTTAGGATTTGCAAATTCACTCATAAAAAATGAACGTTTATTCTCCATAAAATTATTTGTTTCAGACCCGTTTCCTGAAAAAGTAATACCATCAGCAAAATTTTCACCTTTAAACGCTAAATTTAAATCGTACCCATTTTTAAGAAATAATGTAATTCTATCGTCACCATTAACAATGGCATGAACGCCATCAGTAACTTTTAAAGTATCAGAAAATGAACCATCAGACTCTACAGCAATTTCCTTAGAAAAACCTCTTCCTTGTATGGTTATTTTTTCAACATTTTTGGTAGAAAGTTTTCCTTTTAAGGAAACGTATTCTAGTTTATTTCCCTCATTTTTACAAGATACCACTAACAGTACCGCAATAACAAAAATTAATTTTTTCATATTATATATATTCATGTTGTTTTTAAATGTTTAGTTCTTTAAATAAATTTACCAACTTTTCATCAGAAGGTCTTGGTGCATTTGAGTTTACAATAATTCCATTCGGGTCAATTAAAATGAAACGTGGAATGCCTAAAATCAAATAATCTTTCACAAAATCAGAGTTCCAATCATTATCGGAAAACAACTGGATTCCTTTCAATTCATCCTCTTCTATCATTTTTAACCATTTATCATGGTCATCAGCTTTATCAACTGAAATGCTAACAAACTGGATGTTTTTTTTATGATATTTTTTCTCTAATTCCTTCAAAGCAGGTATTTCAGCTTTACATGGTCCGCACCAAGTTGCCCAAACATCAATATACACATATTTTCCTTTTAAGTCATCTAAAGAAGTTGTCCCACCAGCATAATTTTCGTAACTAATAAATTTGGGAGAAGGTTGACCTTTAGCAACAGTTTTAAGTTTATCATAACTTGTAGTAATTTCTTTTTTATGTGCTTCATTTGAAGAATTTGCCATAAACGTTTTATAAAACATTTCTATATCTTCAGTATAAGAAATTCCATATTTTGCATTGCCAAACAATAAGCTATTTTTAATAGTTTCATTTGGCACTGATGCAGCAATTTTAAGAAAAGCTAAATCTTCGGAAATTGAATCGGTTTTAGCCAATTCACTTGATTGTTTATATATATTAGAGGTTACTAAGGCTTTATAATCCTCAGAAAATAAAAAATCTTCCTCATTTGTATACACAAATCCTTCAAGCTCTTTCAAAAAACCTTCTGAAGTTTTAAAATCAGGAATATTTGCATAATGTGCATGGTATTGTTCATATCTATCCAATTTTCCTAAATAAGAATAGTTAATACTTCTTTTTTCCATGGTTTTAAATTCTTCAGAAATTCCTTCAGAAGAATCAATCATATTGTCTAAAGCCGTTTGAATTTCAGTAAATTTATTTTTATAATCAGATTCTTCTAATCGGTAAACCGAAACTCCTTCACCCATCATATCATTTTGAGTATTTCTCTTTTTAAATAAATAATTACTTATTTCAAAACCAATACCAGAAAATACCAACGTGTTTTTGAAATCATTTGCATCGTAATTTAATTGAATATTAGTACCCGCATCAACATAAATCTCGGAAGTATTTCTACCATCATGTAGTCTATAAGTTCCTTTTTCAACTCTAAGAGTATCTGTAAAACTACCGTCTTCCGCAATATGAATGGTATCTTTAATAGTTCTATCCACACTTTGAAAAGTAAGTTTACCCCCACCAATGTTTAAAATTTTACCAGATATAACCGCATAATCAACAGGTAAATCTTTTTTACAAGATATTATTGTGAACACTACAATTAATAACACTATTTTTTTCATTTTAACAGTTGATTTATTAATAATTTTGCAAAGATAACTATATCTCACTTATATTCTAAAATTAGAAATACTTTAACAAATAATTTGCATATATTGATTGGATTATTGAATTTTGAACTCTCAAAATTGAAACATGAATAACCTACATTATATAGATTCTAAAATAGTAACTTTTGAAACACTTTTTCATTTAGTATTATCTGATAAAAAATTAAAACTATCTGATGAAGCAAAAGAAAAAATACAAAAATGCCGACTTTATTTAGATGAAAAAATAAAAAAAGCAGCAGAACCAATATATGGTATAAACACAGGTTTTGGATCTCTTTGTAATGTGAAAATTGACAACAATAATTTACAACAATTGCAGGAAAATTTAGTGATGAGTCACGCTTGTGGTACTGGTAGTGAAGTTCCTAAAAGGATTGTTAAATTAATGTTGTTTCTAAAAATACAGTCGTTAAGTTATGGCCATTCTGGTGTTCAAATTGAAACTGTTGAGCGTTTAATTGATTTTTACAACAACGATATTACTCCCATAATTTATACTCAGGGTTCTCTAGGAGCTTCGGGTGATTTGGCACCATTGGCACATTTATCTTTACCATTAATTGGAAAAGGTGAAGTTTATTATAAAAATGAAAAAATTTCAGGAGAAGCTATTTTAAAAGAGTTTAATTGGAATAAAATTGAATTAAAATCAAAAGAAGGATTGGCATTGCTTAATGGAACTCAATTTATGAGTGCTTATGGAGTTCATTTAATATTAAAATCGTACAAACTTTCATATTTAGCAGACTTAATTGGTGCTCTTTCTCTTGAAGCTTTTGATGGAAGAATTTCACCTTTTAATGAATTAATACATTTTATTAGGCCTCATAATGGTCAAATAAAAACAGCACATCGTATTCATGAATTTATAGAAGGTAGTGAGTTAATCAATCAACCAAAAGAGCATGTTCAGGACCCTTATTCTTTTAGATGTATGCCACAAGTTCATGGAGCTAGTAAAGACGCTTTAGACTATTGTAAAAAAACCTTTTTAACTGAAATTAACTCGGTAACTGATAATCCAAATATTTTTATTGAAGCAGATGAAATTATTTCTGGAGGAAATTTTCATGGGCAACCTTTAGCTTTAGCTTTTGATTTTTTAAGTATTGCTATGGCTGAATTAGGAAGTATTTCAGAAAGAAGAACATTTCAGTTGGTTTCAGGACTTCGTAAATTACCGCCTTTTTTGGTTAAAAATCCAGGTTTAAATAGTGGATTTATGATTCCTCAATACACTGCTGCAAGTATTGTAAGTCAAAATAAACAATTGGCAACACCATCATCAATTGATTCTATTGTTTCAAGTAATGGACAGGAAGATCACGTTAGTATGGGCGCAAATGGCGCTACAAAAGCAAAACAAATAGTTGATAATATTGAAACTATATTGGCAATCGAACTGTTAAATGCTTCACAAGCTTTGCATTTTAGATTGCCTGTTAAAACTTCACCTTTTTTAGAATCATTTTTACAAATGTATAGAAGTGAAGTTCCTTTTATTGAAAATGATACCGTTTTGAGTTTGGAAATAAATAAAACACTTCATTTTTTACAAAATTTAACGATTGATACTGAAGAGTTGTTTTAACAAGTACAAAAAAAGCGATAGGTATACCTACCGCTTTTAATCTAAATTTATTTTTAAAAACTTATATTCCAAATCTTCTTTTACTATTCCAAGCTATACTTTTTGTGTTTTTAAAATCAATTATTGGAAACTTTCTTTTAGTATCCTCGCTTTTTACATTTTTATTAATCTTCATAAAGAAATTTTTAGTTAGTATTTCTAGCGCAAAAATACAATATTCTCTATAATTAAATCAATCGTTTTTTAACAATTTAATAATATTTTAACTTATTGAAAGCAATGAAATGTGTTATTATAAAAAAATTGAGTAGATAATTGATCATTTATCAATAAATTACATTATTTACTTAAGTCTAAAATCTCCGTAAAATCTGATCTCTTTTTGTAATCTATGTCATAATGAACATAGCTGATTTTGTTGTTTTTATCAATTAAATACGTTGCCGGTACAGGAAGAACATTATTTTCATTTTCGTTGTATTCTTGAACTCGTTTTAAGGTAAATTCAAAATAACTTGGAACATTCTCTTTGTTTACTTCAAAATCAACTTTATAATCTTTCATTATTTTATTGTTCGAATCATGTACTATAGAAAATGTTGTATTAAAAGTTTCAGTCGTTTCGTTAATTTTATCAACTTTTTCAGGTGTTACAACAATTACAAAGATTCCTTTATCTTTTAATTTTTCTAAGTTTTCTTGTAAACTTGCTAAATGTTTTTTACAGTAAGGGCACCAATTTCCTCTATAAAACACTAATAATATTTTCTTTTCTTTTAAAATAATATCGGAATCAATCTTGGAATTAAATTGATCTACTCCAACAATTTTAGGTGCCAATTCACCTACTTTTAAATGATTTGTATTTATTTGGGATGCTACTTGATTCATTAAAAAAAGTTGTAAAAATATTAAAATTGAAATTCTCATCGTTAAAATGTTTTAAAAGTTCTTTTATAAAGTCGTAGGCAGCAACAATTAATTACAAAAGATTAATCTTTTGTAGCATCTAGCGAAATTTTTCCTGAAAGAATTTCAAAATACATTTTAAAATCTGATTGCAAACTCCATAGCGGGTATTGAAAAGTTGCTGGTTTATTTTTTTCGAAAAAAAAGTGTCCAACCCAAGCAAAACCATAGCCCGTAATTGGTATTAAAAGTAACCAATATGGGTTTGAATGGAGTATTGCTGTTAAAAGCATCGCTAATACGAAAGTTGTACCTATAACATGTAATAATCTACATATTTTATTACTATGTTGTTTCAAGTAAAAGGGATAAAAATTTTCAAATGTTGTTATTCGTTCTTCCATAATT
>Ga0209231_1000445_pt1 | contig 23349 bp, 16 predicted proteins | sample Deesub45470m_DNA_FD_188086 | JGI IMG/M metagenome (GOLD analysis project Ga0209231, IMG submission 188086) | Deep subsurface microbial communities from North Pacific Ocean - 450_OLKR46/470m Metagenome (SPAdes) (version 2) | ecosystem: Environmental > Terrestrial > Deep subsurface > Unclassified ... | reverse complement strand
TTGGGATCTTGCTTTGCCTCTGGATTTATAGAACGCTCGGGACGGCCATTTGTAGCTACCCGTTCAATTCCCCTTGTGCATCAGAAATCCTCGTCATGGGTCTCTCAACTTTCAACAAAATGCTTATTTTGTTGAGTGTAAAAAATCTATATCGTTCATTATTTTCCGTTCTACCACTACCCCCAAACAAAGGAAGGCCGCTGCGGATGGCAGGCTTAGCGTGCGATTCCTCCCGTTTCGTGAGCAGACACCTTTATGGTTGCAGATAAAGTGAGCCGGCAACGGATGATTACGATCCCAAGAGGATGATTGCGATCTCAGTTGCAGATAAAGTGAGCGCGAGCCACCGCAAAGAATCAAATAAAGTGAGCTGAAAAGTGCGATGATTGCGATCCCGTGCGCTTATAAGTGCGAGCCGCTACAGATACACTCTTGCGACCCAACATCCCCAACGCGAAGGTCTGCCGGCACATCTTGGCACCATGCGCCATATTCATCACCAGTCATCCCTTTGACCTCGGCGTTCCATGTTTCTCCGAAGACGTAATCATCTGGGGCAGCAGGATCACCCGCCCGTGTGACTTTGTGGCCCAACTAAAGATTTTTGGAAATCGATAATTCTACGGCTTCCGACAGACGGGGGTCCAGCAGGATAGCTTCCTGTTCCAACCAAAGGCCAGAATCCATCAACCGCTTCAAGATCGGGATAGACGCGGCCGCGGGAGGAAGTACACCCCACTGTTTTTCTCCTGCCCCCAGGGGACGGCCGAGCTGTTCTTCCCAAAATTGAGGAATGAACCGGCGCCCCACCTGCGGCACCCTTCTGTTGATCTGTTCGAAAATACTGACCCCTTCGGGATCAAGATCACCGAAATGTAGCCAGGCGGTCTTCTCCGGCAAGCGTTTGAGTAGTTCGATGGTGAGGACCGTGTCCTTCCCCGGCGTCAGAATCGTTACCCCCCTCCCCTTCAAGGCCTCGAATGGAAAATCCACATAAGCACCCAGGTTCTCGATGGTGAAAACGACATCCGGTAGCTTTCCCTCTAAAAAAAAACCGTCCAGAAAAACCCGCTCAGGGATACTGATCTCGCCCAAGAGAGTCATAAGGGGGTCGCAGTCAAGAACATTGGCTCCGCGCCGGATTGTCAGTCCAGAACAGGCCTTTAACCGTAGGACCTGGTCGGTCGTTTCCCTGCAGGACCCAAGCGAGTTTCGGAGCGCTTCGGAAACTCCGGTTTTCGAGTGAAGTCCCAAGCAGGCGCTGGCGGTTTTGCGGTTGATCATCGTCGGTAAGGCAACCTCCAGAACCCGTTCTTTGCGCATCAGGTTCTTTATCCCATCCCAGGATGTCGGTTCACCCACCCCTTTCAGCCTATCTCGCAGAAGGGTCCACCCAGGCCACAGGTTGTTCAGGAGAGTTGGGATTCTGGATTTGCCCAGGTCCGTCAGACTCACCGTGCCGCTTCGGCTGCTTCTGACGCACCAGCCGAGATCAATCATGTGCATCAGGGCGGCACGGTTTGCCTTGGATTCTCTCAATTCCCCGTATTCAAGCAGAGCAAGATAGGGAAGATAGGTTTTTTCAACCATCAGACTTCCTCGCCCAGCAACTCAGCCTCCGTTTTTTTCCACCGATAGCCTCGAACCAAAACCTGATCGGGCCCCTCCTTGGCCTCCCGGGTCACTCGGTAGGTCACGCCCTTGCCACAGCCGCCGTCAGCAAAACTCGGCCCGGCGACCAGCAGTTGGATGTCTAGTCTTGAGCAAAAGTCGACCAGGGTTTTTAGTGATTTGGCGTCCAGTCGAACAGCCTCGTCTATAGGGAGAAACCGAAGACTGCGGTTGCGGGAACGGATGTCCGCCCCCTGCTCTTCCCATGCCTGGATAATCGACAACAAAATAGCCGAACCGAGGCCCATACTTTCGCCGGTGGAAAGTTTGGTCGGCGAAGCCGTTTCCCACCGTTGCCCCCCACTCCGTTGAATTTTAACGGTCAGGTCGAGGTAGTTGCTGTAATCAAGCAGCAGATCCCCCTGCACAGCATGGGGTTGGCCGGTGATTTTCTGGTACAACATGGACATTGCCTCTTGGAGGGGCGCGTCCTGGTCGGTGAACAGGCCGAATTGCTTCGCATCCTGCATGGCATCGAGCAGTTGGTGCAGAGTCTCGTTCTGGTCGACCTGGATTTTTATCCCCGTGATATTCCCGAAGGTGACCATGCTCAACCCTCTGTTGGCGGCGGTGATTTTTTTCCTTTCCCTGGAGATTCGACCCTTGATCGATCTGGCGATCCCGGCCGAATCGCTCCGGAATTGTTCTTCGTGATCAGCAAGGGTGTTTTTTAGGGCTTTGAGCTGTATCTCCATTTCGACAAGGGCCTCGGTGGGGTCGGACGTCTGCACTGCCCCGGCTGGAACCGCCTGGCTGATGAATTTTTCGACGGCGTGGGTCCAGAACTCCAGATAATCGCGGCCGTTGATCAATAGTCCCTGCTTGTTTTCGGTGACGAGTTTCGCCGCCTCGTCTTTGAGGTGTGTCAGTGTGTCGGTGTAGGATTGTTCCCGACCCGCCGTTTGGATTCTGTTGGCCAGGAAGGTCTTCAACCCACTCAAAGACTCCGTGATCTGGTTGTAAATGGTGATGGGGTTGGTTTGCCCGTTTTCGTCGTCATACCAGAATTGTGCGGTTGTCGATTGCTTGATTGTTGTCTTGCAGTCACGATAGGGGATATTGACCTGTACAAACGCCTTCTTTGCAGTGTCAAGAACGTCCCGGCACTTCGTTTCATCACTCTCCAGTCCTGATAATCCACCGCGTATCGTTGCCAGGTTTGTCTCCTCCTGCTTGACCCGACTATCTACCTCCACCTTGCGGGTTTCAGTTCTATTTTTCGCCTGCTGTGCCTGGTCGAGTTCTTCCCGCGAACCCGTTAACCCGAGCCCCAGGAGGGTTTTCTCCCTCTCATCAAGGGAGATATTCAAAAAGTTCAGCCGCGGTTGTTCGTTGTTGAGTTTATCGTCAATGGCTTTTTTTGCGGTTTCTTTCACCTCACGAAGGGCCTTTGCTGCAGCCTTCTCCCTCTGTGCCCCCTCAAGTTGTTGCTTCAGCTCTGTGAGTTCAGCCTCTTCACTCCGCTTGCCGAGTTCCTGCCGCTGCCGATAGCTTTCCTCGAACAAAAAGTCCCCCCGGAGGTGGTGGTCAGCCAGGCGTTCGAGGCATTGTTTTCTGTCATATAGCAAGTCGATTTGTTGTTGCAGTTCGGCAAGGTCCTGCTGCAAGTCGGCTTTGGCCTTTTCGCTCAAGGGAAGGGTCCTTAGCGCGTTCATGTGTTGGCGCAGAAGCATCAAGTCCGGGGATGCTTTTTCGACCTGGTGGAGAGTGTCTGTAAGGGTCGCCTTTTGTTTTTCCAAAACCGACAGGGATTCCCGATACTCTTCGGCATCGAGATAGATGGCCGCATGCTCCCACTTTCTAAGGGTTTTGAGGATGGACTCCTTGCCCGCTTTTTCTGTTTTTGCGCTGGCCAGGACGCCCTTTGTTTTGCTGATCATTCGGGACAACTCAACAACCTCACCCTCGAGCAGTGTCAGACGGATGTGGGGGTCCCCCTTGCTCAAGATGACCATTTCCTCCTGGCCTTTGTTCAAGGTGTCGATATCGGCATCTAAATCCCTGACGGTTTTGGCTTGAGCGGTAATCTGGGTGCGGGTTTCGTGCAACTCCGCGTTGAGGCGCCGGATCAACCGGTCCCGGGCCGCAAACCCCAAGGTTGGCGTTTCCGGAATTCGGGTGACTCGGGTTGCCCCGCCCATGTCGGCGATTACCAGTTCGGCGGAGAGGCGGGTTTTCATTTTGCGGGGGTGGCGGTCGAGATCCCCCTGCTCTGTCAACCAGAGCTCGTCTGGCATATCCTCGATGTCCCAGAGTTTTTCCAGAGCAGCTGAGAGATTGTCGACCAGCAGGCCCTGGCTGAGAGGGCCGAGCCGGGCCTGGGTTTCCCCGGCCAAATCCGGGTCGATGTCTTCATGGATCGAGGAGAAGGTTTTTGCTCCGAGAATTTTGGCTATTTCTTCGGTACGCGGGTTGGCGCTGGAGGCACTATCTTCCAGAAGTTGGACCTTCTCTTTTAGCGCCCTGGCAACATGTTCCAGGTGGATGTGCTTATCGCGGGCGCTGCCCGCGTCCCGGCGTTTTTCTTCAAGAAGCTGCAGTCGGTCATTTTCGTTGTCCATGGACCGGCCGTGACGGGTGCGGACCCCCTCCTGCCAATGTTTGGCCTGGGTGTACCGGGCAACTTCCCCCTCCAGGGTTTTCATTGCTGATTGCTTCCCCCGCCTCTCCTCTTCCTGCTGGGCCAGCAATTCGCCAGCGTCGTCAAGAGTTTTGGCCAGAGCGGACACCTGCTCTTCCAGGTGGTCAGTCCATCGTTCCAGATCACCCCGGCTTTTAATCAGGATGTCCTGCTGTACCAGGGGCGCTAAGGCGTTTCGAATGGCGGCTTGCCGATTGGCCCTGTCGGTGGTCTCCCGAATCCGGGCCTCCAACTCATCCTTGCCGGCGATCAGTCGCTCCATCTCCCGGAACTGAAGATCCACAGCCTGGGCTTGGACATAAGCGGATTCTGGGGTGACCCCCGGTGACAGGGCCAGCAGTGGGCGCAGGGCGGTCTCAAAGGCTTTTTGATTTCCTTCCGCCTGGTCGAGTTGTTGTTCTATGTGCCCTTTGCGAGCATTGGCGCCGCGAGTTAATTCCCCACACCGGATCAGTTCGTCCTCAGCTGTGCTCGGGGACATGCTGCGTTCGGGAACCCGGATGGTCGCCTCACGCAAGGCCTCTTGGGCGGATTCGTAGGCAGCGGCCTCCCTGAAAATTTTGCGCCAGGCTGCCTCTTTTGTGGCAATCACGTCACTCAGGGTGGCAATTTTATTCTCGCAGGAGGTGAAACCCCTCTCTGCCTCCTGCAGTTCTTTCCCCGCTTCGCGCAATTGGTGCTCCAGGCCCTTGACCGAGGCCTCAAGGGTGACCCTCTCTTTTTTGGCCTGGTCGATTTCCTGGGCGGTTTTGTGCGCTTGAGTCGCGTTTGCGAGGGCTACCTCCGCCGCCTCAAACTCTTTCTGGCATTCGGTTTGACGCTGGCACAGCGTCTCGAGGTCCTTGGTTAAGGTTTCGATGGTTTGTTTGAGGTTTTTTACTTTATCGCGGGCCTCGATGAGTTTTGCGCCCGCATCTTTGAGGTTGGCGTACTCTTCACGATGCTTTATCACCAGGTATTTGACGGCCGAGGACACGACACGCTTGGCGTAAGCGCCTATGGCTTTTATATCGGTCATCCGCTCACTGTAGTTTTCCAGCATGCGTTTGGTCATTCGGGCCTGGTTGAGGGCTCCCTGCATCTGCGTGATGGACCCTTTGACCTCTCCGGGGTCCGGGGCCAAAAAGTATTCCTTGAGCCGTTCCTGCAGACGTTTGGAAAAACCGCCCTGAATGCTGGTTTGTATCAGGCGGTTGAGGTTATCTTTCTTGCGGGCGTCGCTTAACCTGGCAGGGAAGATCCCGTGGTCGTAGAGGACATCCCCATAGTCACCGATGGAATCGAAAGCTGCGAGTTTTCCCCCATAGAGGGCGACCTGCTGCTTGATTTCCGAGATGTTGGCGACCATCGAATTGGATAGGTTTGTTGCGGAAGCGACCAGGAATAATTTCTCGGCAGCGACCCCATGGGGAACCCCGGTGATGACAAACATGGGCCCTTTTTGTGGTTCACGATCCTTCATCGACTCAAGCTGTACCCCGGCGAAAATCCGTTCTCCCGTTTGATCCAAAACCTCCAGGATACTGTAGGAATAGCCGCTGGCACCAAGCCGACCGCCCAGGCCGGTTTCGGTCTGGGCTCCAATGCTTTCCCCTACATTGGTGATCCTCACCTTTTGCAGGTCGGGCATCATCACCAGATAGGGGGTGGCCATGAGGGTTGTTTTCCCTGCCCCATTGCCCCCTTCAAGGCCGGTGATCAGGGGGTCGACCTCAATCTCCTGATAGAAGATCCCGAGCCAGTTGATCACGATGATGGTTTTTATTTTCGCGCGGCTTTTGCTCACGATTCATCTCCATTGTCGTCTTGCTCGTCGTCCGAGTCATCAACCCCTGTTTCGGCAATCCCCGGGTCCAAAGCAGCCATCCGGCGAATGGTTGTGATTACATCTTCGTCTTCGCCAACCCCGGCGATGATGGGGTCGATAAAGCGCGTCAAGGGGCCCTGCAGAAGGATATTCTCGGTCCCCTTCTGCCAGAGGACGAATCCGAGGGAATCAAGTTGCCTGACAGCCTTTTCGATGGTCTCTACGGCCTTTTTGCTGTCCCGATCCGAATCCCGGCCCCGCCGGCGGTTGACGAAAATAGCGAAGTATTGATCTTCCCCGATCAGCATTTTGATATTCTCGACCATCTTGTCCACGGGAACCTGCTTGTTGATGTAGAGCGGGTCGGTCATCAGGAAGCCCAGGGTCAGTCCCGCCACCATGGTCGGGATAGGAAGTTTTCGGGTTTTGATCAACTTGCCGTAAATGGAGAGGAAGAAATAATGCCTGAGGTCGGACCCCTCGCGGCGGAGTTGCGCTCCGTAACTCCGATAGAAAGGCCCGAGGTATTCCGTGGCGCTCTCGAGAAAGCTCGCCCAGGTCGGGTTCTCGACACCGATATGCTCACCGCGGCGCAGCGCAAGGTCCACTGGAGGAAACAAGGGATCCGCCAATACCTCTTCGAGATTGTTGTAAATCTTCATTGTTTGGGTCCCAATTTCCGGAAAATGGTGAGTGCCTGAAAATCGAGGGAATCGATAGATTGCCAACGCGGCGAATACTCCACGACCGGTACCCCGGCCTCAACCATCAGGCTGATAATATCCCCAATGGCGGCAAAAATAAGGTTGGGGGGGTAGTGCTCGGCCAGGGTTTGCAGTAGGGCGGCCAGGGTCAACTCCTGTCTCTCACTGAGGCACCGCTCGATCTCGGCGACGGCCTGAGTCAGGATGTTGTTGTCGAGCAGGTCCCTCTCTTCAATGGTCGCCCGGCGGGGACTTCCAAAGACCTCGGCCACCTGGCGCGAGGGCACCAGAAACTCTTCCCGAAGACAGGAGGTGCGTCCGACATCCGGGGCCACGAAGGTCCATGGTGTGTCCATGTAGGCCTTAATCGCCGCCTTGATCCTATGGGAGATTTTGCGATTGGGGTCGATTCGGGTCACCATGCGGATGAAGTCGTTGGCGTGGCCATAATACCGACCCCACTCCTCCATGCTGCGATTGGACCACGATTGGATATTTCCGACCTCCCCAAGGATTCGTTGTGCCATGTCAGCGCATCTGGTCTGCCGGGCGTCTATTGCCAGGTCGCAAATGAGCTCGAGGGATTCCGACAGGCTCGAACTTTCCGTCACCAGCACTGAGTGCAGCTCAACCAGGTTGTTGCCCGTTGTACTGAGCAGGTCGTGGCAGGACATGATGGCATCGCCCCATTCGGCGTTGATTTTGTCAGAGATGGTTGTCTCGATCTCTTTCTGCTCCTGGGTCATCCCTTGGTGCCGGTGGAAGATCTTTTCCACCAGGGCGTGGACCGCGGATGACAGGGGGATGTAGACCTTGTTTTCCCAGGCCTCGGGCGCCAACCCTTGGCGAATAGCGGCGAGGATATTGTCGAGCTGCATTCGCAGGGTGGTCGTATAGGCCAGCAGGCTTTCCCGGGTCAGGTTTTCCGTGCGGGCCCACTCTTCCCCAATGGTCTTCCCAAGGGCGGTCAGGACGAAAAAACCCTCGCCCATGTCCTGGATTTCCACAATCACCCGTTGCTCGCGCAAATGGACGATGGCGGCCCGGGTGCGCCGTGCCAGGGTGTCTTCATCCCCATGGGTTACGTCGTTGACGCGGTTGAAAATGGTCGCTACCTCTGAATTGCCAATGCGGGCCTCGTCGTTATGCTGGGCAAAGGTGTAAAGACCGGCGAGAAAAGCCATCGCTTCGGAATCAAGATTGAGGGTGAACCCCGACCTGTAAGCGGTGGCGACGGCCTCAATAACCTTGGAGGAGGATTCCATAATGTCTCGCTGTCGATTTTTGAAGTGTGAACCGGCGAACATGCCGGAAGTCTCTTGGAGATGTGTTTTTCAGGCTCATGCCGAAGGGTCAAACATTCCTCACCTCTTTTCTAGCCCCATTTGAACCTCCCCACGAATGAATTCGGGGGATTCCGGACGGGCCTCAAGCGGCCCTCTCGACGGTCGTTCCGACCGCGGCATAGAGAGTGTTGATCGCGGCGTTGATGTCGCGATCATGGTGCGTTCCACACGCTGAACACTCCCAGTGCCTGACCAACAGTCCTGCTCGGCCCTGTGGGCCGGTTTTGGCCCCACAGCTTGAGCAGATCCTGGTGGAACTGTTGCTGGGAACTTCGATGTACTGCGTACCGCCTGTACGGCTCTTGTAAGCAAGCATGGACCGAAGTTGTCCGTGGCTGGCTGCCGCCACGGACTTCCCAAAACCTGCACGGGCCAAGCCGCGCAGGTTGTCTTGACTGAATGCGATGATGGCGTTTTCTGCCACCAGGCGCCGACTGAGCTTGTGGTTGCGGTCTTTGCGCTGGTTCGAGATACGCTCCTGCAGGCGAGCGGCGAGTTTTTTGTTGCGGCCGCGCTGCGCCTGCCCCAACCTTTGGAGACTGCGCTGCAGTTCCTTCGGGTGTTGCACCTTTTCCCCGTCCGAGGTGGTAATCAGGTGCTTGTAGCCGGGATCAATCCCGATGGCACCCTCACCTAAACGCGGGATTGCGGCCGGGGCGGCATCAATAAACAGGCACAGATACCAGCCAGAGGCCCGCCGGACAATCCGGCCGCATTTGATCTTGCCGGCGGGAAGTTCCTGTTTGTGATAACGGACAGACCCCAGGCCAGGAACCTTGATTCGTGCGGCCTTTGGTGCGCCGAGCGGATCAGGAAACGGGATGCTGTTGAGCCGGTTCCGGTGGCCTTTGAGCCTTGGTTTTTTCGCCAGTTTCTTGAAACAACGGCTCCAGCTCTGGTGTGCCAGCGACAACATTCCCTGGATCGTGTGCGAGGGGATGTTGAGGGTTTTGCTGGTCCCGGCCAGCAGGTTTTGAAACGCCTTTGGCGTGTAATATCTTCCGCCTTGCGCGTCCAGTTCGATCTTGCGGATGGACCAGTTCCAGATCGAGGTCAGCACGGGAAGCCACTCGCAAAGAGTGGTTTCTTGTGCTCTGGTCAACCGCAATTTAAGCTGTCGCTGGATCATGACTCAGACGCTTTTCTGTATAATGTCAACACCATTCCGGCTTGACCCCATATCTAAAGAAAGGGGATTGCGCCGGGGTTTTGTTCATTCATCCGGGACAAAACCTCTTGGTGGTTTTTTAACCGGATTTGCTTGGCGGCCGGGTTGGACGATTCTTCCAACAACCCCAGGCTGCGCAGGGTGTAGAACAGGGCGGCTTGCCGAACTTTAAACTCCACCATTCCTCCTTCCATCCCATAATCCAATTCAATGACTTCCCTTTGGTCGGCCGACAACCCCGGGTGGGGTTCGATGACAAGAGTGATCATGGTTTTCCAATGGAGATCGGCGTCAGGATCGGGCGAGGGCGTCGGGGGGACGGTGGGCTCGGCAGCAAGGATTCGCGCCAAGAGAAAATCTCTGAAGGTGTTGGTCAAAAAACAAAACCCCCGCACATGCCAGCGCATTCCATTGTGGCAAAAAATATGCGGCGCGATCGTGCGAGTACGGGGGGTGGGATAGGACATCGACTGGTAGGTGATGGCGACCGACGTGTTGTTGTTCACGGCCTGCAGGACGGTCTGGAGAATTTGTGGGTCAATATTGCGGTGAGGGGTGGGGAGTCGGACGGCTGTTTGGTTTTCAGGCTTTAATGCCAACCCCCCCAAAAGGTGGTCCTCGTCCATCGTGATGAACTGAGGAGTGAAACCTTGGCTTATGAGATAGGATTTTTCGTTGCGGTCATAGATCATGTTCCCTGGGGCATGTTCTGCATACAAAGAGAGATCCAGGGTTGCCTGTACCCCCGAGATTCCAAACTCCTGGCTGATGTTGCCGCGATTGATCCTTCCGCGGCCAAACAACTCAGCCTCAATGAATCCCATTCGTTGTTTCAGGTTCCACTTCAAAGTAATGTTATCCTCTCATCCAACCCTCAGAACCCTCTTAGTTTTTTATACAAAGAAACTATAATGGCACGGTACACGGATTAGGGTTTCTCATCAAGGTCTTTCTTTTTCTTTCGGCCCCGCCGGCGGTAAAACCTCGGAAGGTAATATTTAAGGAACCCTTGGGGAATGCGACAAATTTTACTAGACGAGGTTTTCATAGATGGATATAAATTTACATGACACAAATTTGAGACACCATGCCACTACTGGGAGTCTCCGATGCCGAAGATTGTCGATTGGAGTGAACGCTACGAATTGGCCAGGGCCTGGATTGCGACGGAGGGTCTGGACACCTGGCCCAATGTGGGTCGCCCGGGACAGGGGCCTCTCGGGTCCTGGTGGGCTCAACAACGCCTCGCTGCCCGCACCGGCACACTGACTCCCGAGCGCCGCAAGGCCCTCGAGGATATCGGCTTTCCTCTTGACCCAGCCCAGCAACCCCTCAACTATCAAACCCATGCAGTCCTTGACCACCACATCGCCACCCTGAAAATCCACTATGCCGAAAGAGGGCACTATTATGTCTCGAAGAACGAAAACGACCCCCGCTGGAGGGGGTTGACAGACTGGCTTTTCAAACTGCGCAGCAGGTACGAAGAAGACCCGAAAGACCCTCACCTTTTGCGAATTTTTGCAGCTGTCGATAGTTTGGAGGATAGTTTCAAAACCCCGAATCCCTCCCCCAAAAACGCCAATTACCAGCCCGAGTATTGGCGCCAGCAATTCGAATCGTTCAAAAAAGCGGCTGCGGAGTGGGGAAACCCAAACATTCCCCAGAAAACACCAAGATTCCCCAAGGAGTCGCGCTGGTTACTCAAGCAACGACAGAAATTCAATGCGGGGGTTTTGCCTGTTTGGCAGCGGAGAGCTCTGCAAAGATTCGGAGTGGAGTTTGATCGTTTATCCGGTCCGGACAAGCGCCAGCGCTGTCACTACATGGAGCATGACCGCTGGTTGCGAATGCTACTTTTCGTGATTTCGGCTCTATTGGATCAACCGGACCCTGAGAGGGCCAGAGGCTTTCTGTTTTCGGGAGATTCTTACGCCAAACAGAGGGCCTGGATAAAAAGGCAGCGATCCGTGTTGGACGAAGGGAGGTTGCCTTATTGCATGGAGATGTCCCTGCGGGCCTTGGGTTTGACCTTGGTGCCTGTTGTGGGGCCTGAAGATCTCGCCTACACAGGATGGGGAACTCGACTGCAGGCCACCGATTCTTTGACGACGATAGCCCAATGGGCCGTTGTGGCTCTAAGTCGGAGTTTGGCCTTCAATCTTGCATACGGACCGGTGGTCGATCCGCCGGTTTGTCCGTTAGAAATGTGGACCCATCCCTGGCCGGCACCGTTGCCACGTAGGGGGTCATCTTAAACCCTCCGAGTGCTCTTTTACCCCTACCCCGGAGGTTTCTTTGCAGCATTTCCCCGCGAGGAAAAATCAATGGTCTGGTCTCCCCCTTTTCGCCCAGCACTATGATGGAGGATCTGACAATGCCCTTGAACCAGGGTGACTTGTTTTCCAAAACCGCTACAGGAGCTCTTTTCTCCCCTTGTGGAGAGTATCGTTATACCCTCTGGCGGCAGTGGGATGATGGTCCCACTTTGCTCGCTGTTCTCCTGAACCCCTCAACGGCTGATGCGACCGTGAACGACCCCACAGTGGCTCGGGTGGAAAAACGCGCCCGATCTCTCGGCTATAGCCGGCTCGTAGTGTGTAATATTTTTGCTTATAAAGCCACCGACCCCTTCGCGGTGAAAGCACAGAATAACCCGGTTGGTCTCGATAACGACTGGCATATTCTGGAACAGGCAGGATTGGCGTCCAAAGTTATGGTTGGGTGGGGTAACCATGGTGATCATTTGAACCGCGGGAAGGAGGTTGCAAGACTGCTCCGGAACGCTGGGATCGCTCCGGTTTGCCTTGGGTCAACAGCTGGCGGGCAACCGCTGCATCCCCTTTACGTCAGCCTTTCAACGCCACTCCAACCATGGGAAGGAGGTCTCTGATGGCTCAATTGTGCGAGCGATGTCATGCAAAATCTGGTTGTGAAACAAGGCACTCTTTTGGCGTCGCCGACACTGGCGAATGCAGTCAGTGTGGGGAGATGGCCGAGGTGTGGGACTGTGAGCTCCTGGCGTTGTATGCCGAGGCAGGATTGGCTGATGACGAGGTATGGTGCAACCTTCCCAGGCTAAAGCGCGAGCTTACCTGGTCGGAAATTCTCGATGTCAGAGGTGGTCCCCGGAAATCGGACAGTGTGCTAAGGTGGATGGCCGCATACTGACGAAGGAGGAACACCCGTGAGCACGACCCGACGTAGACGCTTTTCTGCCGAATTCAAAGCCAAGGTCGCCCTGGAGGCGATTCGCGGCGAGCAAACCATTCAAGACCTGGCTAGTCGCTACGAACTGCATCCGAACATGATCACCAACTGGAAACGGCAAGCCATCGACAACATGGCCTCTGTTTTTTCCGCAGGCGCCGAGCGCGGCAACCAGGCCGACGATACTCAGATCAAGGACCTGCACGCCAAAATCGGGCAACTCACGGTCGAGCGCGATTTTTTAGCCAAAGCCTTCGGTCGCGTTCGCTGAGTCCGGCGCGAAGGAAAGAACTGGTCGAACCCGACCATCCCCGACTCAGTATTGTCCGGCAGTGCCAACTGCTTTCGATACAGCGCTCGGCCTATTACTACCAGCCGGCGGGTGAGAGCACCCAGAACCTGGAGTTGATGCGCCTGATCGACGAGCAGTATCTTGAAACACCCTGGTATGGTGCCCGCCAGATGACGCGGCACTTACGCCGGCAGGGCCACGCGGTCAACCGCAAGCGGATCGGCCGGCTGATGCAGACGATGGGGCTTTCGGCCATTTATCAGAAGCCGAACACCTCGAAGCCGCATCCAAAGCATAAGATCTATCCGTATTTTCTGCGCGGCCTGACGATTGAGCGTCCCAACCAGGTCTGGTGCGCCGATATCAGCTACATTCCGCTGCGGCGCGGGTTTCTCTATTTGGTGGCGATCCTGGACTGGACCAGCCGCAAGGTGCTGTCCTGGCGCCTGTCCAACACCATGGACGCCGATTTCTGCGTGGAGGCCCTCGAAGAGGCCCTGGCCCGCTACGGCGCCCCGGAGATTTTCAACACCGACCAGGGCAGCCAATTCACCAGCGACGCGTTTACCACCGCACTCAAAGACGCCGGCATCCGCATATCCATGGACGGCAAGGGGCGCTGGATGGACAACGTGATGATCGAACGACTCTGGCGCTCCCTGAAGTACGAATGCATTTACCTCCACGCCTTCGAGACTGGCAGCGAGGTGCGACAAGGGCTCAAGCGCTGGATCGAGTACTACAATACGCAGCGACCTCACTCCAGTCTCGACGACAAGACTCCAGATGAGGCATATTGGCAAAAACCCCGGCCCGGCTACGCCGGCCCATCTCTCCAACTGGCGGCATGACCATAAAGGCAATCCACCTTAACCCCGCCGCCAACCTGTCCTAAAGATGGGGACCACCTCTGTCATAACAACCTACACGGCCATTGGCGTGGGTGAGAACTTTGGGGGATTCTATGGTGGATGCGGGCAGGAACGATGAGGGTGGGCGCTATGGGGAGAATCAACGCCAAGGAATGCCCCTCGTTAAAGTTCAAATGTAAAAGGTTGCTACAACTATAATTGTTTTACCTGTGATTCGATATAGGCGTCCCGCCAACCCAGGCTTTTAATTCTACCCAGTGCTCTTTCTGCATAATTCTGGCCTGCTTTCGAACCTTTATACTTTTTTGCTCTATGCTTTTCTTTAACAGGCATTCCGCGAAAATCCATATAAACAGTTGGGTTTTTGCCTAGAACAACAACATATCCCTCCGGAAATGTTTTATTATTATCAACTGGATTATTAAACAACTGCTTACGTTCATCCTCTTTTATGTATTTTTCGTCTATTGTTTTACGGGATTGAATATATATACTTACAGGGTCAAAACCAAGAATTATCCCGACAGCCCAGATAAGATCAAAGGTAATTTTTTCTAGTTTTTTTGTGCCCTTTTCGACCTGGCAGTAATAAGCAGCTGAAAACGGCACACACTTTCCCTGCTCACTGTATTTCACCGAAAGTTCCTGCATATCAACTATAGTCAGACCGGCCTTTAGTCTTTCTTGTTTCAAAAAGGCCCTGAAGTCAGATGTTTTTGCTTTTCCCATATCTAACAAATATCTCCCACTTTTCTGTCCTCATAGCGGCTAGGGCCAGGGGGACGTTTCAGGCCGATTGGACGCATTTGCTGCTCTCCTTGTCTGGGGTGACTCGTCTGTCCCGTTTCCGGCGATTGAGTTTGAAGGTTTCCTTGCGGACGCTTTATTGGCCCAGGGTCAGCGTTGAACAGGGTGCACCGTTGGCACCAGGTCATCCAGGCTCTTGACTCCCACCGGCAGAGGCGGAAGCCACTTGAGGACCCCTACGGCCTTGCTTGGGTCTTTCCGTGAGCCCTCGCCCGTCCAGTACAAATGGAAATGGGCTTTTCGTGTGTGGGGACGAACCGAACCACGTCCGGCCTCCCCTCCCCCGTCACCCCGTTCAAACACATCCCGGGCCGCACGCAGCGCAGACCCGATCCGCCAACCAACGTCCCATTGGGCCTGTTTTTCGGCAGGGAACAAGCGCAGGCCCTTTTTGGTTTTGGTCGGGAGGGGCCGGGTTGGGTGTGGCCGAGGGACACCACGATGGCTGATGTCGGCGTTGGTGCTGCACAGGTAGAGGGTGAGGCAGACCAAGGGGGTCAGCAGTGCGACCATCATCTCGGTCTGACTATTGAAAGACCCCTGGTTGGGCAACATGAGGCCTTTCCGGATGTCCATCGTCGCAACCTGCCTGTCCGCTTCCTGGGCGAATTTGCCCACCGCCTCCTGGATCGTGGTTGCGTTCAGGTGGATTCCGGCCGGTAGAAGATCATCAACGTCAGGGTAATCGAGCAAAAACCTCAGTTCGGCGCGGCCATTTTCTGCGTCGTGCTCGAGGTATGCGAAGAACCCCGCCAGATTATCCCCTTTGAGGCCAAGGGAGCGCCCCTCAGGAATCGGGATGTAATGGCTCCAATCCGGCATCCGGAAGAACAACTCCGTCGGCAAGTTGCCGTCGAGGTCCGTGGTGATGAGACTGTCAAACAGTTCCGGGTCGAAAGCATAAACCCCCTTGGTTGGGCGCCAGGCCGATAAACCAGCAATGGCCGAGATGTGCCCGGTTCGTTCCATGGGGACCCGATTCCCCCCTCCTCCGGACACGATCGCATAGGCCCCGGCCATTGGGCAGAAACACCAATCCGGCCAAGCAGGGAGATCCGTGCCACGCATGGATCGAAACTCGTCGATCTGTCGCCAGGCCTCGGGGTAGAGGCGATTGTATTTGGCGGCGATTTCTTCGGGCCGTCTGGGGGTGATCATTTATGCCTTCTCCTTTCAGGCTTTTTCCTGGTAGGTGGGCGCGAGCGCCTGCAGTTTCTTCTCGGTCCGCCCCAAATCGAGGGCTTCCTCCAGGTCGACCACCGTATAGAGGCTGTGTCCCATCCCTCTCTCCCCCGCCGCTTGTCCCTGTTTCCCGATTATGATTTCGGTGGTGGTTCCAAGGTTCAGCAAATACCCACCCCGAAGGCCATGCTCTGCTTGGGCATCAAGGTAGTTGCGCGTAGTGAACCCGCCCGATGAGGTACTGGGAGAATCGAACAGGCCAAGTAGTTCGATAGCCCCGGCCTCGCCGTAGTGCTGCAGATACTCCCGGGTGCAGTCGTGTAGTGCGAGCAGTTCGAGTTGACTGGCTTGGCGCAACTTACCCACCAACTCTTCGCCGGACACACCCATGTGTCTCTCGATCCGGTTCCACTGGTTTTCCTCTTCGATGTCGGTGGCGAGATCGCCAAGCAGCCAGCGAACGAGTTGCCCCGGGTCGCCGAGAAGACGGGGATGACCTTCCAGGACATTGATCACGGCAAGCACCTCACGCCGGGTGAAGCACTTGCGCGCCAAGTTGCGACCGGCCGCTAACAATCCGTAGTAGCTTTCGAGATCGCCCCTGACGACCGAGGATCGCCCCTCGCCCCCGTCTCGGGCGTTAATGGCCCTATCCAGCTCTGGGGGGAGAGTGATGGAATAGGGAATAAATTTCTCTTTTTCAGACTTTTTAGGGCGCGGCAATGGCATCTCCTTTCGTTTCGATGTGATTTTTATCATATTGTTTGGCCCCCTCGTGGTCAACAGTTTCTTCGTGCTCCAACTCCTCGTTTTTTATGATGCCTGCCGTATCGACATGGGTGCATCCTGGATCTCGCACCAGGCGTTAATCAGGGGGAAGTAGAGGGCGCCTCGAACCTCCCGCTCCGGATCCAGCGCCCGATAGAGGGCCTGGTAGGTGTCGAGTTGTTTTTGATAGCGCCCGAGCTCTGCCTGCAGGAACTCCTTGAGGGATTCGCCGGCCTGTGGCTGGCTGGTTTTATAGTCGACCACCCAGCGGGTTCCCGCTTCATCAATGAAGCTTCGGTCGATGACCGCATGGGTCAGCACACCGCCAACCTCCCCGGATAGTGCCCGCTCAAATCCATCATCGTGATGCGAGGCGAGCAGCCAGAGACCTTTTTCGCTCGCCAGCATCTGGTCAATGGCCGCCATAACCTTGTCGCAGGCGGTTGCCTGGTCGGTCATTGGTACACCGAGAAGGCCGAGGTGTCGCCCCACCATGGTCGTGCGCTGGCCGAGGGGAAGATCCTCCCAGAACACCACCCCCTGGCGGCCAATCTGTTCCAGCAAGGCATGGACAACCGTACCGATGTAGCGCTGAACCTGGCTCTGCCAAGGTGGCAGGTGAGTGGTCCCTTTGGCCCGACCCGAGGCGGTTTCCGTCGCAGTCGTCGCCGGCAGGGTTGCGGTCACCAGTTGGGGCGCTCGCCAGGCCAAGGGCAGCCGGTACAGGGACAGAACGCGCCGGGTTTGCACCACCACCGGGGCAACGGCCCGGCCGACAAACTCCTCGGACACCAGCGGCCACAACAGCTCCAAGAGCGAGCCACTTTCCGGGCGCAGATCCCCCTTGGACCCCGCGCGGGCGTGGCCGAAGAGGTGCAGGCGCCTTTTGGCCCGGGTCGCGGCGACATAGAGCATGCGACCCACCTCAAAGGCCTGTTTGTCCTCATCCAGTTTGCCGATGAAGCGATAGATCGGGTCCTGGTCGCTACCATCCCGGGGGGCGATCGGCGCGAGGAGCAGACCGAATTTCGGATGTTCAATCCAGCGCAGCAAGGGCGTGTCCTCGCGGCGCGGCATCCGGCCCAACCCTGGCAGGATGACCTGATCATATTCGAGCCCTTTGGCCCGGTGCAGGGTTGAAATTTGCAATTTTCCATCGGCGTTGCTATCGGGAGCGGCATAAAGTTTTTCCAGCCGCGTGACCAGTTGGTCCATATCCGGCAACTCCCCGCCCTGTTCCAGCGATTCGATCAGGTCGAAGACCCGGCGGGCGTTTTCGACCCCTTCGGCGTTGTAGCAGGACGGCCCGCCCAGGGCGAGCCAGCACCCTTCCACCAGTTGCCGCAGGCCAACCCGTCCCCGCCGCTGGAGACTGCGCTGCAAGATCGGCCAGACCCGCCCCATTCGCTCCTGCCCTTCGGCGGAAAGAGATTGTTGGCGACCCGGCTTTTGCAGCAGGGAGGGGATGGTGGTTTTGGGTGCCCCATCGACCAGGGTGTGCAGATCCTCAAGCGTCAGTCCGGCCCAGGGGGCGCGCAGGACCGAGAGCCAGGAGAGGCGGTCGGCCCGGTGAAGCAGGGCGCGGGTGAGGGCCAGCAGGTCCAGAACCACCGGCTGTTCCCCAAGCAGATCGATGTCCTGTGCCTGATAGGCCAGGCCCCGCTCCCGCAGGCGCTGCAGGATGGCGGGCAGGTGGGTGCGGCTGCGCACCAGCACGGCGATGGTCTGGTCGGGGTCGGCGGCGCGCTCGGCCGCAATCAGTTCAACGACCGCGTCAGCTTCGGCGCGGTCATCTCGGCCGATCATCGGATAGACCCGGCAGGCAGGCCCCGGCAGGGGGTCATGCTTGGCCACCGCTTCGGATAGCGGGACCGCCCCGCTGGCTTCGTCGGCACTCGCCGGGAAGATTTGCGCGAAGCTGGTATTGACCCAATCAACAATCCCCTGCTGCGACCGGAAGTTGGTTCGCAGCTGTAGGGGGATCAGTTCCAGCCGACCTTCCCCGAACAGGCCCTCGAAGCAGCGCAGGAACAGGCCGACTTCGGCCTCCCGGAAGCGGTAGATCGACTGCATCGGGTCACCGACCAGGAACAGCGTCCGGCCGTCCCCCCGTTCCCAACCGGCGGTCAGGGTCTGCAGCAAGCGGAATTGCAGCAGGTTGGTGTCCTGAAATTCATCGACCAGAATGTGTTGGATCGAGTTGTCCAATTTGAGCAGCAAATCGCTCGGATCGTCGGCCTCGCCCAGGGAGGACAGAGCTTTCATGGCGATTTCGGCAAAGTCGGCCTGCCCTTCGGAGCGAAACACCTGCCAGAGCTCCATAACCAGAATCGGCAGCAGGTTCACCAGGGCATCGAGAATCGCCCATTGGTCGGGGGAATATTCGGCGGCCGGCAATTGCCGCGAGCGGGCCAGTTGCCGAACAAACTCCGGGGTCTCGGCCAACCCCTCGAGCAGGCTTTGCATGCGCTGTTTGGCCGCTTGACCCTCCGCACCGGTGGGAAAGCCGCAGGTCTTGGTCACCCCGCCGGGCTTGCGCAGCTCGCCGGTGGAGGTCAGCAGCAGGTCAGCCACCCCCTGCCACAGCAGCAGAGCCTCGCTGTCGGCTCCGGGTACCGCGGTCAGGCCGGAGAGGCGCAGCAGCGGCCGGTCACCCTGGCCGGCGAGGTTGCCAGCGGCGTAGTTGGCGCAAAAAAGCACGTCGCTATGCAAGGGCGCGGGGAGAAGAGAGGCGAGGTCTTCAAGGCACCCCGTCACCAACTCCCCGAGGCTGGATTCGAGCAGGGTGCGGGGGTCGGCACCACGGATCCCAACCAGGTGGCGCAACCACTGGTCCCGCTTTTTCAGCAACCCGGTCAACATCTCCTGCAGCCGGTCGACGCGGTTATCCAAGTGCGCGAGGAGGCGGGCCAGGTGATCGGCGCCCGGTTGCTCGCTTCCCAGGCGCTCCAGAAGATTTTCCGAGGCCTGCAGATAGAGGCGATCGCCGTCCTCGGTCATCGAAGGCAGGCCTCCGAGACGACTGAGCCAGGGCATCATTCGGACAAGAGCAGCATTGAGGCTGTCGATGGTTTGGATCGCGAGGAGATGGGGGTTCTCGAGCAGGTTCCAACCCTTCTGGCGGTCCTGGTCCAAAACCTTGCGGGCGAGAGTCCAGGTCAGCTGCTTGTGTGCTTCGACGGGGCACTCGCCCTGCGCGGCGGCCAGAGCCTCAAGCAGGCGGTTGGCCATCTCGTTGGCGGCCTTGCGAGTGAAGGTAATGGCCAGGACCTGCTGCGGGCGCTCGACGGTACCGAGCAGGGCCAGAACGCGCTGGATCAGCAGTTCGGTTTTCCCCGACCCCGCCGGAGCCTGGACGATGAACGAGTGGGCCGGGTCAATGGCGGCCTGGCGCTGTTGCTGGTCGACAATTTGGGATTTTTCGCTCATTGGTTCACCACCCCTTCTTCAAGAAACTGAGATTCGGCGACCCGGCAGAGTCCGGAGAGGTCGCAATACTGGCAGGCCGTCACTGGATCGACCGGGTCGACCGTGGCTTTGCCGGCGACAAAATCACTGGCCAGAGCCTCCAACTGGTTGCGCCAGAACACCATCAGATCGCCCCAGGTCGTAACTCCGAGGCCTGCGGCTTTTTTGAGGGATTCGACGGCGGCAACCTTGGGCAGCAACTCTTCGTTGCGGGCGGCGCCGATGAACTTGCTATCCCCCTTTCGCACCTGGGCGAAGGCCACGGCGTCGGCAGCCTGGGTGGTGGTGTAGATCGGCAACTGGGGTTCCAGCAGGCGCTCGGCCAGCAGGTCATCGAGTCCCATCAGACCGGTCTTGTAGTCGAGGATCACCTGTTCGCCCCCCTCCAGCAAATCCACCCGGTCAATCAGGGTTTTGATTTGCAACTCCCCGATCTGGATCACGTGGGCCTGTTCCATAGCCTCAACCCGGAAGGCCGGCCGCGCCGCCTCCACTTCGCTCAGCCACTCATAAACCAGTTCTTCCAGCCGGTGGGCCTCGATCTCCAGGATCTTTTCGGCCGGGGCGGCGCGCTCGGCGAAATAGGCGGCAATCGTCCCTTGCACCTGGGTCACCACCAACGACCGCAGACCGGCAGGGGTCAGGGCCAGCAGGCTTTTTTGGTCCTTGAGCTCCCCCCATAGCAACTCCAAGGTTTTGTGGAGCAGATCGCCGCGGGTGCGCGGGTCAAGCCCCGCTTTGGCCGGTTCGAAGCCTCTTGCCTGCAAGCGGGAGTGGGCGAAGGCTCGGAAGGGGCACAGCGCCTGGTCCTTGAGGACCGAGGTCCCCCCGGAGGCGCGCTCGCCGGCGAGTCGCGGTCCTTGGGTGTCATCGACCGAGTCGAGGGTCGTCGGGATGGCGGTTTGGCGGCTGCAGGCATCCTGGGGCGGGGCCAAGACCGGCACGGTTTCCCCAAGATCAGCCAGCAGTGGGCTTGGGCGCAGTTCGGAATCCCCGAACCGCCCCGGGCTGGAGAAAATGACCTGGGGCGCGGCCAGTTTGAGGCGGGTCACGACATTGCGGGCAAATTCCAGCTCCCGCACAGGCCCCGAATGTGCCATTCCGTGGGCAACCTGCAGACTGGTCGGCAGGAAGGGGTTGGGTTGGGCTTTTGCGGGAAGGTTGACTTCTCCGGCCCCGGCCACCCACAGATGTTCGAACTCCAGACCAGCAGACTCGAGCAGTCCCAACACCTGGATCGGACCGGTCTCGGACTTGGGCTGGAACTCGATCTCGCCGGCCAGGCGGCGCAGCAGACCAAGAGCTTGGCGCCGGGGCATGGGGGAAGAAACCTGGTCCAGGGATGCCAGCGCCGGCAGGAGTTTTTCCCGCCAGGACTTGACCACCTGGTACTCGCGGCTGGACAGGCTTTGCTCCCCCGGCCAGCCCACAGTCAGGAGGGTCTGGTCGAAGAGGGTCGCCCATTCGCCGGGGAGTTTCTTTCCCCCTTCGGAGGTTGATTCCAAAAGGGTTGCGAAGATTTTCGCCGCCGCCGGGGTGTCGCCACCCTCCTCGGCGATCTTGATCAGTTGTTTCAGGACCAAATCTTTTTGCCGAAAAGACCGCAGGCGGGCATCCATTACCGCCCGGGCGTCGGCTTCGCGCACACTGGCGCTGAGATAGGGGGTGCGCAGCAGGAAGCTGGCCTGTTCCATCGTCAACCGTGCCCCGGTCGAAAGTATTTCAAGCCCGGCATGGGCCACCCCCTGTTCGAGCAGGGGTGCGCCGAGGGAGAGGCTGAAGGATGGGTCCCCATCGTGTTGTTGCAGGGCCGATTCCGGCTCGACCTGGTCGCGGAAAATGCGCTCCACCAGGCTGCGCCGCTCTTTGAGGTCGAGGACCACAACACCGATCGAGGTTGCTCCCCGGTCCAGCAGGTGCCGCGCCCACCGGGCCGCCTGTTCGATCTCCTGGGTCGGATCGGGACAGACGACGCGCGCCACCTCCCCCACCATTTCGCGGCCCAATTGAACCGAAAGAAAGCGGCCCCCGGTGTCCTGGTGCAGGCTGCGGAGAGTGTTGAGGCCCGGCGGTGTCTGGTCAAAACCGCAGGCCAGAATGGTGCGCGGCAGGGTCAACTTGCCGGTTCGGATCGCCTCAAGGACCACACCCGGCACTTCGGCCCGGTCAAGCCAGCGATTGTCTCGGCACAACCGTTGATACTCCAGGACCCACTCGTGGAAGATTTGTTGATCCTGGGTCAGGGGATGGTCGTGGCCCTGGCAGTTGTAACTCACCATCAGCTGGTAGGCGGCCTGGGCCCGGCGCGCGGTGGCTGAGAGTTGCAACAGCTCCAGATCGTTGGCCGTGGTGTGGGTCTCGATCAGGGACTCCCACAAACGCAAGGACGCCGTGCCCCCCAGAAGGCGCCAGTCTTCGCCCACCTCGGCCAGACACCGCGCCAACCATCCGTCCAGACTGATGATCTGCGGGGTGGGCCATGCCGCCCTTCCCTCCTCCTGCATCGTCCGATCGAAGGCGAGGGAGAGATACCGGGCGAGCCGCTTGTTGGCCGTCAGGATCAGAGCCCCGGCGGCAGCGTCGTTTATCGTTTTGGTCAGGCTGTTCATCATCCCCCTCCTTGTTGGCATCGTTTCAATGCTATTTCTATCTTATAGAAATGCTATAGAAATAAACCGACGCTGTCAATAGGTTGGGAAATTTTTTCTTTAGGGGTGGATTAAGCTGTTTTTTATTGGCTTTTTTGTATGATCGGATATTATCAGGTACAGCTTAGGAGGAGGAATATGCGCCTTGTGTTGCCTGATGAAAAAGATTTCGTGCGAGCACGCTCCCGCATTGAGGGGGTGCTGAAGGATTTCTGCGTCCAAGGATACGCTGATGCTTACGAGGTTTATCGGCACAAGGGGGTGCGTGGTGGGGAAATAACCAAGACCGTGTACCACCTTGACGAACCAGGGCTCGCTGCCGAGGTGCGGCAGCAACTCTTGAGCCTGCAGTGTCTTCGCCAAAGGGTGGAGCGCAACCCTGCGGTGGAAATGACCCGGGGGTTGTGGTTTCCTGCGGTGGCCGACTCGAGCGCCGGTGACACCCAGGTCAACGTCCATGTCTCGCCGAACTGGGCTTCGAAACCCATGTCGGCCGAGGAGATCGACAGGGAAATGGTTGCCGACGATGGGTCCGTTGAGCGGCAACTGTTTGCCTTGCACCGCCGGGAGTATCAAACATTCACTGCGTGCCGGCGTTCTGGTTGCGACTGCCGGGTGGCGATTTGTAACCCGATGGCAAGGGATGCGGCGGGGAAGATCGTCGGGGTGAGGATGCAGGGACTGCATGACTTTGGGGTGGTTTTGGGCGGGATCACGATCCATTATCCGCGAGCGGACCGTCCTCAGCGGCGCCAGGCGTCCGAC
>Ga0209231_1000444_pt1 | contig 23423 bp, 17 predicted proteins | sample Deesub45470m_DNA_FD_188086 | JGI IMG/M metagenome (GOLD analysis project Ga0209231, IMG submission 188086) | Deep subsurface microbial communities from North Pacific Ocean - 450_OLKR46/470m Metagenome (SPAdes) (version 2) | ecosystem: Environmental > Terrestrial > Deep subsurface > Unclassified ... | reverse complement strand
AGAGACAGGGCCTGGGCTGTGTTCGTGGCGGGTATCGTGCAACTGGCCTTTCAGATTCCGTTCCTGAAAAAAATAGACATGCTGCCCGTCATGCGCTGGAACTGGAAGGATGAGGGCATGCGGCGCGTCATCCGGCAAATGGGTCCGGCGATGTTTGGTGTGTCCATCGCGCAGATCAGTTTGATTATCAACACGATATTCGCGTCGTTCCTGGTGGCGGGCAGCGTCTCATGGCTGTATTACGCGGATCGCCTGATGGAGTTTCCCGCCGGTATGCTGGGTGCCGCACTGGGTACGATACTGCTGCCCTCACTGTCCAAATGCCATGCCAACAAAGACACGGCGGAATACTCCAGACTGCTGGACTGGGGCCTGCGCCTGACCTTTATGTTGGCTTTGCCGTCCGCACTGGCGCTGGGCATGATAGCCGTGCCGCTTTTATCTACCTTTTTCCAGCGTGGTGCTTTCGTCGCCAGCGATGTGCTGATGACCAGTCAGGCGCTGGTCGGCTACAGCGTCGGCTTGATCGGCATCATTCTGGTGAAGATACTGGCCCCCGGTTTCTATGCGCGCCAGAACATCAGGACTCCGGTGAAGATCGGTATCGTCACGCTGATCGCGACGCAGCTGATGAATGTGCTGTTCGTTTTTGTGCTGCAGCTGCATCACGCCGGGCTGGCGCTTTCCATCGGTCTGGGTGCGTGCCTGAATTCCGCCGTTCTGTTTTATTTCCTGCGCAAAAATGGCATTTACCGGCCCGAACCCGGCTGGTCTGTTTTTTTCGCCAAGGTGGGTGTTGCCGTGCTGGCTCTGGCAATCGCCCTGTGGTTCGGCATGGGTACGCAGGACAGCTGGCTGAGTGGTTCAGGCTGGGTGCGCATCGGTCGTTTGACTATGCTGGTGACGGGTGGGGTCGTCGTCTACTTCGCCGTGCTCGCCGCCCTGGGCTTTCGTCCCCGCGATTTTTCCAGACGGGCAGTGAATTGATTAACGTAAAATCCGCAGTTGTCCACGAAAGTCACGAAATGGGGTAAGCAGGCAATCCGCACAGCGGATGCTCGCAAAAAACACGAACATATTCATTTGCTTATACAATTTTGGCTTATCACCGATTTGGTGGACAATTAACCTAGGCTAATATTTTGATTTATTTCGTGAATTTCGTGTTTTTGCGAGTTGCTGCCTTTGCCAGCATCCCTGCGAAAACCATTGCGTGGATGAAAGAATGTTTTTTATTAACGTTATTAACGTAAACCGAGGTTAACCATGAGTGATTATTCCTACAACGTAGAAGAAGACAGTTTTGATGAACTGGTGGTGGCGCGTTCGCACGAAACGCCGGTGCTGGTGGACATCAGCGCGGAATGGTGTGCGCCGTGCCGTGTGCTGGCACCGTTGCTGCACAAGATGGTGTTCGCTTATGACGGCCAGTTCATCCTGGCCATGGTGGATGCCGACGAGAACATGAAGATCGCCGGAAGGCACAAGGTGCGCGGTTTTCCTACCGTCGTGGCCTATAGCCGCGGCGAGGAAGTGGCGCGCTTTCACAGTTCGCAGACTGAAGGTTTTTTGCGTGACTTCATCGATCGCCTGATCGAACGGCATGACGCCGCACAGGGCGATTAGTTCACCCGGGATAAATACCGGACTGAATCTGCGCCATTCCTGTTTCGGTATGTCGCCAGCCTTTGACTTCCAGCATCACAATGCATATGGGTGTCTGGCGCGATTCGTCGCAGCCAATAAATGAAAAACGGGCGTGATCGGCTGTCAATCAGCGTCCAATACTTTCCATGCCCAATGTTCCGCACTGAACGACTGGTAGTGGAGCACATCATCAGAACCTAACGGACCGTATTGCTCTTTCAAGTATTGGACGCCATACAATCGCACCCGTCTGCGAGTGTGACTAGGTTATTTCGATAAGACGATTGGAACAGGGATCTTGTATTGAGTCACTTGCCTAGGAGTCTTCGTCGAAATAGCTGCATGGCTATTAGCCGCCCCGGGTCATCTGAATGACCGCTGCGCGAGCCTGTTCTAATGCAGCTTTTTTGAGTGCGCCGACAGTATTGACCGGGAGCGATTCGTGGCAGGTAAACAGTTTGCCGGGGCGCAGATAACTGATCCGCTGCAAGCCGCCTTCGACAAACTCGCTTTCTGCCAAAGTGATTGCGCGGTTATCCGCATAGGGGTTGCTGGTGATTTGGCAGGCAATCCAGTCTCCTCGCCCTGCATCTGCAAGCAACAGCGCTGGCCGCAATTTTTTCCGACTGAGGTCTGAAAACGGAAAAGGAAGAACGATTACTTGCCCGGCTGTAAATGTGCCCACGCTGTGTCCTCCTCGGGATTGAACCAGTCTGCAAGTGCAGCCTCGGCCATCAAGGCGGGTTCGTGTGCGACATCGGGCTCTAGCCAGGTCAGTAATGCGCGTCCGGGTTTGATTGTTTGCCCCGATTCGACAGTATGCAAGTGCCCTGTTTTATCTATTGTCACTTCAATGGTGGTAAGCATGATGCGTTCTCCTGAAATGCTGGCAGCAGTCTAGCAAAATTCAACTGTGACAACTACTGCGACATAGACAGCAGGTCGGATTGAATTTTTCCTGCGCAGTATGCTGTGCGCTGCTGCGATGGGACTGGATCAGCTTAACGGTGTCATTCACGGTGTTTCTCCGGCATATCGGCAAGATGCATCGCGCGGGTCACCGCCTCGCGGGTCAGGTGCGGGGCGAACAGTTCGATAAAGTCGTAAGTGTAGCCGCGCAGGTATTCGTTTTTGCGTATCGCGATCCGCGTCGTGCTGGGCCTGAACAGATGCCCGGCCTCCAGCATGCGCAGGTGTTTATCCCGCTCGGGGATGAAAGACATGTGTGCCAGGATGCCGACGCCCAACCCCAGTTCCACATAGGTTTTGATCACATCGGCGTCGATCGCCGTGAGTGCGATATTCGGCGTTATGCCCGCCTCCTTAAAGGCTTCGTTGATCTTGCTGCGTCCGGTGAAGGCGAAATCATAGGTAATGATGGGGTAGCGGGCGATGGATGCCAAAGTCAGCGTTTTTTCCTTCAGCAAGGGGTGGTGCGGCGGGGTGATCACGCAGTGATGCCATTCATAGCCGGGCAATACGATCAGGTCGTCGTACAGCGCCAGACTCTCGGTGGCGATGCCGATGTCGGCCTCACCGCTTAAGACCTGCTCGGCAATCTGTGTCGGGCTGCCCTGATGTAATCCCAGTTTTACCCTGGGATAACGCTCGATAAACTGTTTCACGACCTGCGGCAGGGCATAGCGCGCCTGAGTGTGGGTGGTGGCTATAGTCAGCTGTCCGCTATCCTGCGCGTGAAATTCCTGGCCGACCTGTTTGATGTTTTCCATGTCGTGCAGCATGCGTTGCGCGATTTCCAGAACGGCCTTACCCGGTTCGGTGATGGCGACGATGCGTTTGCCGTTGCGCACGAAAATTTCAATTCCCAGCTCCTCCTCCAATTGCCTGATCTGTTTGCTGATGCCGGGCTGCGAGGTGTACAGCGCGTCGGCCGCACCGGAAATATTCAATCCCTGACGCACGACTTCGTTGAGGTAACGCAGTTGCTGCAAGTTCATGCTGTCTCTCTTAATCATTATTAGTTATAAGATACTAACATAAAAGTATTTAAAGATATAAGCGAGCGTCGCTAGAATCCATTACATCAATTAAACGGGTGAGCGGCATGGACTGGATGTACACGCTATCCGGCTTCCTGGTCGGGCTGGTCGTCGGGGTGACCGGTGTAGGCGGCGGATCGCTGATGACACCGTTGCTGGTGCTGTTCTTCGGCGTCTCTCCGGCGACGGCGGTGGGCACGGATCTGTTGTATGCCTCGCTGACCAAGTCTCTGGGCGGCTGGGTGCACGGCAGGCGCGGTACGGTGGACTGGAAAGTGGCCGGGTTGCTGGCATTGGGCAGTTTGCCCGCCTCGGTGTTGACCATCGTGTTGCTGAAGTATCTGTCGCTGGAAGAGCAGACCTTGCGCAGTCTGGTTACTAGCGTGTTGAGCGTCGCTCTGCTGCTGACGGCGTCCGCGCTGTTGCTGAAGAATCAGATCAGGAAGCTCGCACGCCGCCGTGACGGCACGGTGTACGAGCTGCACCACCGACATCTGCCCGCAGCGACGATAGCGACGGGTGTGGTGGTCGGTGCGCTGGTGACGATTTCGTCGGTCGGTGCGGGGGTGCTGGGTACGGTCGCCCTGCTGTTCCTGTATCCGCGCATGTCGGCGGTGAAGGTGGTCGGCACCGACATCGTCCATGCAGTGCCGCTGACCGCGATTGCCGGCATGGGGCACATGGCGCTGGGGACAGTGGACTTTGTTTTATTGGGCAGTCTGCTGCTGGGTTCGCTGCCGGGGATATATATCGGCAGTCATCTGAGCGCCAGGGTTCCAGAACGGGTGCTGCGCCCGTTGCTGGCAACCATGCTGTTGATTATCGGAATAAGAATGGTGTTTGCGTGAAGGGTGAAGGGGTGTTGCCCTTGAGCGCCAAAGGTGCGATCCCTTCCCTCTTCTCTCTTCCCGGTTTTACAAAGAATTTAAAGGAGAAAAGATTGTGAGTATCAATACAAGAAACCTGTCTGATCAGGAAGAGATCACCCGCTTTGAGCAGGCGATCGCCACTTTTAACGAGGGCGGCATAGACGCGGATCGTTTCACCGCCGTGCGCCTGCAGCAGGGTGTGTATGGCCAGCGTCAGCAGGGCGTGAACATGCTGCGCATCAAGATACCGGGCGGGCGATTGAAGGCGGAGCAGCTGGATGCGGTTGCGGATGTCATTGAGACCTATGCACAACGCGACATCGCGCATGTGACGACACGCCAGGCGATACAGATACATTTTATCCCGCTGGCGGATATGCCCTACGCGATGCGTCGTCTGGCCGAGGTCGGCATGACCACGCGCGAGGCGTGCGGCAACACCATACGCAACATGACTGCCTGCCCGCTGGCGGGTGTCTGCCCGAAAGAGCATGTGGATGTGGCCAGCCATGTCGATGGCGCGACCGCGCACTTTTTGCGCAACCCGCTCAACCAGCAATTGCCGCGCAAATTCAAGATCAGCTTTTCCGGTTGCGAGGCCGATTGCGCGCAAGCCATGCTGCAAGATTGCGGTCTGATTGCGGTAAAAAAGGACGGGCAGCACGGTTTTCGTGTGCGCGCCGGTGGCGGTCTGGGACACAAGCCGCGCGAGTCTGTCGTGGTGGAAGAGTTCATTCCGGAGGGCGAAATATTGTTCGCGCTGGAGGCGCTGGTCTCCCTGCACAACAAATATTCCGACCGCACCAAGCGTGCCAAATCGCGCATTAAATATCTGGTGGAGCGGTTCGGCGAGCAGGGTTTCCTGGAAAAGTATCGCGAGGAATTTGAACGCACCCGTCAGGCACTGGCCGACCAGCCCTATCCGCAGGGCGTATGGCGCGAGCAGACTGGCGTTGAATTTCCGGGGCAGGGCGCACCGCGCACGCTTTTTGAACAGCATCAGGCCGGCTTATTCGTGTTGCCGGTGGCGCTGCCGATCGGCGATGTTACCGCGGCGCAATTGCACGGTTTCGCCCGGCTGCTGCGCGCCCATGGCCTGAACGAGATACACAGCACGCAGGATCAGAATTTTGCCATCCTCAATGTGCCGCAGGACAAGGTAGCCGCACTGCGCGCCGGTCTGGCAGAAATCGGCCTGTACGGGCCTGCTGCAGGTGACAACGTGACGGCATGCCCGGGTACATCGACCTGCCGTCTGGGTATTACCGCCAGCACGCTGGCCGCTACCCTGCTTTCTGGCGGGAGCGCCGACCTGCGCATACGCGTGTCCGGTTGCCATAACGGTTGCGCACAACCCGAGACTGGCGACATCGGTATCTACGGTGAAGGCAAACGCATGCACGGCAAACTGGTGCCGCATTACCAGATGTATTTTGCCGGTAACGGCATGGGCGGCGGCGCGCTAGCGCTCAAAGGGCCAAGCCTGCCGGTGGCGCGTATCGAAAAGGCCGTGGACAGGGTGCAGCAGGCGCATAGGGACAGCGGGGAAGCCAGTTTCTTTACCTGGGCGCGCGCGCAACAGCCGGATTACTTCAGGCAATTGCTGGCTGATCTGGCTGAGGTAAGGGCGGAAGAACTGGGATCGGTCATGCGTGACCACGGAGAAACGGCAGATTTCCGCGTGTTGCAACTGGGCGGTGGAGAGTGCGCGGGCGCATCGCAGGTATTGATCGGTGCGAACTTCTTCGAAGCTGCACATGAGCGCGCCTATCGCAACGCACTGGTATTCCAGCGCAAGTATGTTGAGGCGGCGCAGTGTAACGAGGCGATCTTGCGCCTGCTGGGTTCCGGCCTGGCGCAACTGCTGGGTGGTGCGCGCCAGGATGATCTGGACAGGCTGGCCGTGCAGTTGCAGCAACGGATTCCCGGCGCCATCGCGGATGAATTTGAACGCATGGTCGCCGCACTGGCAGGTTCTGAAGATATCAGCGTCGAAGCGCTTGAGCCGATCAGCGCGGCGGTGGATGGCTGGACGGTGAAGGTGGCGAAGTTCGCCATGGAGAAAGACGCACAACTTGATTTGACCGAAGCCGCAGGCGGCTTGTTGATATAGGAGATGAACATGCAAGAGAAAATTGATCAGGTAGTGGCGGTGTTGCGACAGGCGGTGAACGATTACGCTCCGGTTTGTTTCGCCAGCAGCCTGGGGGCGGAAGACATGGTGCTGACCGATCTGATCGCCAGACACGGGCTGGATATAGAACTGTTCAGTCTGGATACCGGGCGTCTGCCGCAGGAAACCTACGAGCTGATGCAGGCGGTGTCCGAACGCTACACGACTCCGCTGAAGATTTATTTTCCGGACAAGGCGCTGGTGGAAGGCTACGTCGCCCAAAGCGGGGTAAACGGTTTTTACGGCAGCGTGGAATCGCGCAAAGCCTGCTGCTTTGTACGCAAGGTAGAGCCCTTGCGCCGCGCCCTAATCGGCAAGCGTGCGTGGGTGACTGGCCTGCGCCGCGATCAGGCCGTCACGCGCGGCAGTCTGGAGGTGTCGTCGTTTGATGCCGACTTCGGCTTGCAGAAATTCAACCCTCTGCTGGAATGGTCGCACAAGGATGTGTGGGCCTACATCAGACACAACGATGTGCCCTACAACAAACTGCACGATCAGTTTTACCCCAGTCTCGGTTGCGCGCCCTGCACCCGTTCGGTTACACCGGGCGAAGACATACGCGCCGGACGCTGGTGGTGGGAAAACCCGGACAGCAAGGAGTGCGGACTGCATGTCAGCGCCAAAATTGCACACGGAGCCGGGGTTTCGGCATCGTGAGTCGGACTGGATGAAGCGATCAGGTGTAGAGCAAACGTTCGCAGAACGCTTGCAAAGTCGCTGCCTGTCATTTCGACAACTTAAAGAAAGCTGGAGATTATGAGCAATCACATTTTTACCCATCTGGACGCGCTGGAATCCGAGTCCATACACATCATGCGCGAGGTCGCGGCAGAGTGCAGCAATCCGGCGTTGCTGTTCTCAGGCGGCAAGGATTCCATCGTGATGCTGAGGCTGGCGGAAAAGGCTTTTCGCCCGTGCAAATTCCCGTTCCCGCTGGTACACATCGACACCGAGCATAACTTCCCGGAAGTGATCGCCACCCGCGACAAGCTGGCGGCTGATCTGGGCGAGCGGCTGATCGTGCGTTCGCTGGAAGGCTCCATCGCGAAGGGAACGATAGTCATCAAGAATCCCGATCTGCCGCGCAATCCGTATCAGTCGGTCACGCTGCTGGAGACCATAGAGGAATTCGGTTTCGATGCCTGCATGGGCGGTGCGCGTCGCGACGAGGAAAAGGCGCGCGCCAAGGAACGCATCTTCTCTTTTCGCGATGAGTTCGGTCAGTGGGATCCCAAGAACCAGCGCCCCGAGTTGTGGGATATCTACAACACCCGCGTGCATGCTGGCGAAAACATACGCGTGTTCCCGATCTCCAACTGGACCGAACTGGACATCTGGCAATACATCGGCCGCGAAAAACTGGAAATCCCCAGCATTTACTACGCGCATGAGCGCGAAGTGATACGGCGCGGCGGTGCGGTGATACCGGTGTCCGATCTGGTACAGCCTAGAGCGGGCGAAAAAGTGGAAGTGCTCTCGGTGCGTTTTCGCACCGTGGGCGATGTGACCTGTACCGCCCCTGTGGAATCCACCGCCAGCAATGCAGATGAAATCATTGCAGAGACCGCGACCACGCGCATCACCGAGCGCGGTGCGACCCGCATGGACGACCAGACTTCGGATGCATCGATGGAGTTGCGCAAGAAGGAAGGGTATTTTTAAGAGCGTGAAGGGTTAAGGGATAAGAGGGAAGGGGGTGAGAAGCGAAGCGGATGAACACATCGCCGTTTTCCACCCTTCTTCCTTTTCTCTTCCCTCTTCTCACCCCTTTCACTTTTCATAGAATTTAGAGGTTATACATGAGCGATAAAACTCAATTATTACGTTTCATCACTGCGGGTTCTGTCGATGACGGCAAGAGCACGCTGATCGGCCGCCTGCTGCACGACTCAAAATCGATCTTCGAGGATCAGTTTTCGGCGATCTCCAAGACCAGCGAAAAGCGCGGCATGGCGGCGGTGGATTTGTCATTGCTGACCGACGGCTTGCAGGCCGAGCGCGAACAGGGCATTACGATAGACGTGGCCTACCGCTACTTCGCCACGCCGAAGCGCAAATTCATCATCGGCGATACCCCGGGCCACGAGCAATACACGCGCAACATGGTGACGGCGGCTTCCACCGCCAACCTGGTGGTCATCCTGATTGACGCGCGCCGTGGCGTGCTGGTGCAGACGCGCCGCCATACCTATCTGGCCAGTCTGGTCGGCATCCCGCATATCGTGCTGGCGGTCAATAAGATGGATATGGTCGATTATTCCGAGGCTCGCTTCAATGAGATTTGCGCCGAGTATCTGGCTTTCGCCGCGCAACTGGGCCTGCACGACATCACTTGCGTGCCGTTATCGGCGCTGGTGGGCGACATGCTGGTGGACAGGGGCGACAATCTGAACTGGTATCAGGGTCCTACGCTGATGGAGCTGCTGGAAAACGTCGTGATCGATCACGACGTGAACACCACGGATTTTCGTTATCCGGTGCAATGGGTATGCCGTCCGCAGACCGATGAACATCACGATTTTCGTGGTTTTATGGGGCGCATCGAGGCGGGTGAGGTATCGGTGGGTGACGAGATTACCGTTCTGCCCAGTGGTCGAACCAGTCGTGTGAAGGAAATCGTCACCTATGACGGTAACTTGCAGACCGCTTACGCACCGCAATCCATCACGCTCAGGTTGAGCGACGAGATCGATATTTCGCGCGGCGATATGTTCGTCAAGGCGGATTATCTGCCGACGGTTGCCAGGGAATTCGAGGCGATGCTGTGCTGGCTGTCCGAAACGCCGCTGGACAAGAACCGCAAATACCTCGTCAAACACACGACGCGCACGGCGAAGTGCGTGTTCTCCGGCATCGACTATCGCGTGGATGTGAATACGCTGGAACAACATGCCAATCCGACGGTGAACATGAATGACATCGTGCATGTGTCGATGAAGGTGCAGGCCCCGCTGGCGTTCGATCATTACAAACGCAATCGCGCCAGCGGCAGCTTCATCGTCATCGACGAGGCGACCAACAACACGGTCGCGGCGGGGATGATCTCCTAGGGAAACGCTGATTAAATCGATTTTGCGAGGAGCGCAGCGACGTGGCAAACCAGAATTCTTTTTAAATCAAGGCACTGGATTGCCACGCTTCGCTCGCAATGACGGCGCCATGAATAAATCAGCGTTTCCCTAGCTGCCATTGGAACACGCAATAAAAAAGCCTGCTGTCGCAGGCTTTTTTGTCGCGGATTAAAATTGTTCGTTTTCACCCAGATAGCGCCATTGGCCTGCTGGCAGCTGCCCCAGCTTTACCTTGCCGATGCGGATGCGCTTCAGGCCGGTGACAGTCAGGCCGACCAGTTCGCACATGCGGCGTATCTGGCGCTTCTTGCCTTCGCGCAGCACGAAGCGCAACTGGTCTTCGTTCTGCCAGCTTACCTTGGCGGGTTTGAGATATTCGCCGTCCAGTTTCAGTCCCTGACAGAGCAGAGCCAGGCCGCTGGATTCCAGTTTTCCCTGCACGCGTACCAGGTATTCCTTGTCCACTCTGGAATCTTCGCCTATCAGCTGTTTGGCGACACGGCCATCCTGAGTGAGTACCAGCAGGCCTTGCGAGTCAATATCCAGACGGCCAGCAGGGGCAAGCCCGATGAATTGGCTGCGGTGGAATTTGATCGGCGAGGGGTCTTCCGCCCAGTGGGTGGCTTCATCCAGCAAAGCGGATGCCGGTTTGTAGCCGTGTTCGGCCTGCCCTGACACATAGCCGACCGGCTTGTTCATCAGGATGGTGACGCGCTCGTGCTGGACGACTTGTGCAGCAGTGCGCAGGGTGATCTGCTGCGTGGGCAGGACTTTGGTGCCCAGCAGGCTGACGGTTTCGCCGTCGACATCGACCCAGCCTTTTTCGATATAGCTGTCAGCTTCGCGGCGCGAGCACAGTCCGAGTTCGGACATGCGTTTGGAGAGTCGGATTTTTTCCATGAATTGTGTAATGTTGCGATTGGGTCAAGGCGCGATTTAAGCACAAAGCAGCGTACAGGGCGTAAATAAATGTACGAGATACGGTGTGTGCCTGCCAAATGGCATAGATACTTTGGCATATATGGCTATGCGCATGAGCTGTGGTCTAATCCGGCAGCCATAGTACGCTGGCGATGGAAAACCCCTATTTATGCCTGACACCCGATGCAGCCCATGATATCTATACTCATCGTCGAAGATGATGCGCAGCAGGCGGAAGCGCTCAGGCTGCAACTGCTTGATTGTGGCTATCGGGTCGCGGCCCTGGCGGATAACGGGGCGGCTGCCGTTGAACAGGCGCAGTCATTAGTGCCTGACGTGGTGCTGATGGACATCGTCCTGCCGGGAAGAATGGATGGCATCGAGGCCGCGCAAGCGATCCGGGCATCTTGCGATATTCCGGTGCTTTATCTGACCGCTTACGCCGACGATGAATTTTTCCTGCGCGCCAGGGTTACCGAACCTTACGCCTATCTGCTCAAGCCGAGCACGTCCAGAGAAATCCAGCTTGCCATCGAAATCGCCCTGTATCGTCACCGTACTGAACGAGAGGCACGCGCCGTACTGGAAAAGGCCGTGGCGGAGCGCACCGCCGAGCTTGAGCAATCGCATCAACACATCGCCAATATTCTCGAGAGCGCTTCGGATGCGTTTATATCGCTGGATAACAACGGCTGCTATACCTACGTCAATGCCAAGGCTGCCGAGTTGTTTGGCCGCAAGCCTGATGAGTTGATAGGCAGAAAAATCTGGTATGAATTCGCAGAAGGCGTGGGTCAGCCCTTCTATGATGCCTGCCACAAGGCGGCGGATGAACAGGTGCCTGTCAAGGTGGAAGCGTATTGTCTGCCCTGGGAGCGCTGGTTCGAATACCGCATCTTTCCTTCCAGAGACAACTTGTCCGTCTTCCTGCACGACATCACCGAGCGCAAGGCGGCTGAAGATGCGATCCAGTATATGGCGTTTTACGACACCCTCACCCAGCTGCCTAACCGGCGCCTGCTGATGGATCGTTGCCGGCAGGTCCTGTCTTCCAGTGCGCGCAGCGGCAGGCTGGCTGCCTTGCTGTTTATCGACCTCGACCATTTCAAGAATCTCAACGACACGCTGGGCCACGATATCGGGGATTTGCTGCTGCAACAGGTTGCGCAACGCCTGACCTCATGCGTGCGGGAGGGTGACACTGCAGCGCGTCTGGGCGGTGACGAGTTTGTGGTGATGCTGGCTGACTTGAGCAAGGACGGTGATGACGCGGCCGCACAAACGGAAGAGATAGGCGAAAAAATTCTTGCCTCGCTCGCCAGACCCTACCAGCTGGGTGTGCATAAATACCACAGCACACCCAGTATCGGCGCCACGCTGTTTCACGGTCACCAGCAGGGAATCGACGAGCTGTTCAAGCAAGCTGATATCGCCATGTTCCAGGCCAAGAAAGCCGGGCGCAATACCTTGCGCTTTTTTGACCAGAAGATGCAGGATAGCGTCAATGCACGCGCAGCCCTGGAAAGCGATTTGCGCTGCGCGATTGAAGCGCAACAGTTTCAGCTGTATTACCAGGTGCATGTGGACAGTGCGCGTCGCCCATTGGGGGCGGAGGCGCTGATCCGCTGGCTGCATCCAGAGAAGGGCCTGATTTTCCCCGGCCAGTTCATTGCAGTGGCAGAAGAGACCGGGTTGATACTGCCCATAGGCCTCTGGGTGCTGGAACAGGCCTGCCTGCAGCTCAAGGCATGGCAGCAGAACGCATACACCCGGGATTTGATCCTGTCGGTGAATGTCAGCATCAAACAGTTCCAGCAGGCGGAATTCGCGGATCAGGTCAAGGCGGCCATACAGCGCCATGCCATCAATCCGGGTTTGCTCAAGATGGAGATTACGGAAAGCATCTTGCTGGATAATGCTGAAAACATCATCACCACGATGAATGTATTAAACAAAGCCGGTGTCCAGTTCTCGCTGGACGATTTCGGTACCGGCTATTCATCGCTGCAATACCTCAAGCAGCTGCCCCTCTTCCAGCTCAAGATAGATCTGTCGTTCGTGTGTGACATTGCCGCCAACAGCAACGATGAAGCGATCGCGAGCACTATCAATGCCATGGCGCGCAGCCTGAATCTGCATGTGATCGCCGAGGGGGTGGAGACGGAGGAGCAGCGTCAAAAACTCCTGGATATAGGCTGCACAAATTTTCAGGGCTATCTGTTCAGCAAACCGCTTCCCATAGCGCAATTTGAAGCGTTGCTGATGCGCTGCGACCGACGCTAGGGGGTGTTTCGCCACGCCTGCGGCAAGGCGTCGCCGTCTTTATGCGTCAGGATAATATGCAGGGGCGCCGAATCGGTTATGCTGCGCGGGTTTCGTAACGCATAGTGTGGCGGGTTTTTGCATGGATTTACTGAATAAAGAGAACGGCCTGGCCTTGCTGGCCGGAGCGTTTTGCGTGTTTGGCTTTGCACCCTTCGGTGTTTTTGTAATTCCGGTGGCGGCGCTGGCGGTGCTGTTCGTTTTGTGGGGCCGCGCCGGCACGCCACGGGCGGCCGTACAGCTGGGTTTCGCCTTCGGTCTGGGATTGTTTACGGCGGGAATCGGCTGGATTTATGTCGCGCTGCACGATTTCGGCGGCATGCCGATGTGGCTGGCTGCACCGGCTACGCTGCTGTTTGCGGCTTTTCTTTCCCTGTTTACCGCGCTGGCCGCTTACCTGCAGTCGCGTGTTGCCGTGTCGAACGGCTGGCGCGCCGTGCTGGTGATGCCCGCGGCCTGGGTGCTGATCGAATGGCTGCGCGGCATGATATTTACCGGTTTCCCGTGGCTGACGCTGGGTTATGCGCACAGCGACAGCCCTTTGGCCGGTTACGCGCCGTTGTTCGGCGTGTATGGCGTCTCGCTGGTGGCGGCAATCTGCGCGGGATTGCTGGCTGTGGGGTGGCGTGTGCGCTGGAGCAGGCAGGGGCGGGTGGTCATGGCGATGCTCGTCCTGTTGTGGATAGCCGGTGCGCTGCTGCGCGGGATTGCCTGGACACAGCCTGAAGGCGAGCCCTTCTCGGCAACCCTGGTTCAGGGCAATATTTCGCAGGACATCAAATTCAACGCGGAGTCGCGGGCCGGTTCGCTGGATAGCTATCGCCGTCTGGTGATGCAAAACCCGGCACGCCTGACGGTGTTGCCCGAAACCGCCTTCCCGATGCTGCGCGACGAAGTGCCGCAAAACCTGATTGAGCAGTTGCGCGAGCATGCCAGGCGCAACCAGGGGGATGTGCTGGTCGGCGTGTTCGAGCGCGACAGCGGCGGCTATTACAACAGCGTGATCGCCCTGGGCGCATCCGAAAGCAGCCACGCCGCCGAACGGCTGCATTATCGTAAGCACCATCTGGTGATCTTCGGCGAGTTCATTCCTCTGCGCCCGGTCCTGGGCTGGCTGATCAACGAGGTGTTGAATATTCCCATGGGTGATCTGGCGCGCGGCGATCTGCGGCAGGCGCCACTCTCCGTGGCCGGGCAGCGCGTGGCGGTGAATATCTGTTACGAGGATGTGTTTGGCGAAGAAATCATCATGTCCCTGCCGGAGGCCACGCTGCTGGTCAATGTGACCAATGACGCCTGGTACGGACACTCTCATGCCGCCGCGCAGCACAATCAAATCTCGCAACTGCGCGCGCTGGAATCAGGGCGCATGATGCTGCGCGCCACCAATACCGGTGTGACCTCCATCATCGCCGTGAACGGCAGGGTGTTGCAACAGCTGCCGCAACATGAGCAGGCCGTGCTGCGAGGCAGGGTGCAGGGCTATCAGGGTATGACGCCCTATGTGCGCTGGGGCAATGCAGCGGTATTGCTGTTGATCGCATTGATGCTCGCGGCTGCGTGGGTCAGGTCGCACAGGGGAGAGAAGGGGCGATGAACTGGGTCTGCTATCTGCTGCGCTGCGCCGACGATACCCTGTATTGCGGCATCACCAATGACATGGAGAAACGCCTCGGCGCCCACAACGCGGGTACGGCGGCCAAGTACACCAGGTCGCGCGGTCCTGTCGAGCTGGTGTATGTGGAGGATTGCGCAGACAGGTCAGCCGCATCAAAGCGCGAGATGAATATCAAAAAATTGCCTCGTGTGGAGAAGTTGTCATTGGCCCGGGTGGTTTCTGGGGAGTCCGCCATAAACCGGCCTGAATGATGGATACCCTTTCCCTGTTGCGTCGCGGCCAGCTGGCGGGAACACGGCGGCTGGATTTGTCGTGCGGGCTGACGCAGTTTCCATCAGAAATTTACGAGCTCGCCGATACGCTGGAAATCCTCAATCTTTCAGGCAATGCCTTGTCATCCCTGCCGGATGATCTGGGCCGGCTGCACAAGTTGCGGGTGATATTCTGCTCTGACAACCAGTTCGCCGAAGTGCCGGAGGTGCTGGGGCAATGCCCGCATCTGGAGATGGTGGGCTTCAAGGCCAACCGGATACGCCATTTGCCCGCAGCAGCACTGCCCGTCGCGCTGCGCTGGCTGATACTCACCGATAATCAGCTGGAGATATTGCCCGCCGAACTGGGGCAATGCATGCGATTGCAAAAGCTGATGCTGGCGGGTAACCGCTTGCAGCACTTGCCGGATGAGATGGTCGCATGCCGGAATCTGGAACTGCTGCGCATCTCCGCCAATCGTTTCGAATCTCTGCCAGACTGGCTGCTAACATTGCCACGCCTGTCCTGGCTGGCTTTTGCGGGCAATCCGTTTTCGGACGTGGCCGAGCTTGCGGCAGTCGCGAAACAGGACATTGCCCATATACACTGGCATGAGCTCGATCTTCAGCACAAATTAGGCGAAGGCGCGTCCGGTATTATTCACCGGGCCGAATGGCAGCATGCGCCGGACGGCGCAACACCGGTTGCGGTCAAGCTGTTCAAGGGTGCGCTGACCAGCGACGGCTTGCCGCGCAGCGAAAAAGCGGCTTGTATCGCCGCCGGAACACATGCCAGCCTGATCCCGGTAACAGGCAGGATCAGCGGGCATCCTGAAGGCGTGGCGGGTCTGGTGATGCCGTTGATAGACGAGAATTATACTAATCTCGCCGCGCCTCCCAGTCTGGAGTCCTGTACGCGCGACATTTACCCAGCTGACACGAACTTCACCCTGACTGTCGCTCTCGGCATGGCGCGCGGTATCGCGGCAGCGGCGCAACATCTGCACAGACGCGGCATACTGCACGGCGATTTGTACGCGCACAACATGCTGTGGAACGGGCGGGGCAATTGTATGCTGGGCGATTTCGGTGCGGCTTCCTTTATTTCGGATGAACGCCAGGCGCTGTCGCTTCAGCGCATCGAAGTGCGTGCCTTTGCCTGTTTGCTGGAGGAGTTGCTGCAGCGCTGCACCGAGCCATTGCCGGCTGCCATAGACGCCCTGTGGGAATTGCAGCGCCGCTGCGGACAGGACAAGATTGAGGCGCGCCCCCTGTTTGCCGAAATTGTGAATGTTCTGGCGGCTGTGCCTGAGGGGGCATCAGCGTCCCCGGGCATCGCTCCAGCGTAATTCGCAACGGTCATCGCCGGTGTAATAGGTTTCGCCGCTTTGATGCATGACGCAGTAGCTGGGCGAGACGATGGTCTCATTGAATACCATGTCGGCGGGGATGTGGGTGTATTCGAACAGCACGCTGCGGATGATCCTTGAATTTCGGCAAATGTACGATCCCCAGGATATCCAGGTAGGGCCGACGATCTCTACGCCGGCTTCCAGACACACGCCGGAGTCGATATAGACCGGGCCTTCGATTTTGACATTGTCCCAGTCGATGCGGGTGTTGATGCCGACCCATACGCCGGGGCGCACCTGTGTGCCGGGCATGTGTGCCTGCTCAAGCTCGCCTTGCAGCACGCGTTGCAGCACGTTCCAATATCCGGGGACATGACCGATGTCTATCCAGTTGAATGAGTGCTGCTGCGCGTAGAAAGGCAGGCCCTTTTCCACCAGCAGGGGGAAGAGCTGGCTGCCGATATCGAATTCCACATTGGGGGGGATGTACTGCAGGACTTCGGGCTCGAAAATGTAGATGCCCGTGCTGACCAGGCTGGAGCGGGCATGTTCAGGGAGCGGTTTCTCCTGAAAGGAAATGACCAGCCCCTGATCGTCGGTTTCTACCACCCCATAATCAACGACTGCGCTGCGAGGGACTTCAAGTGTTACCACGCTGGCCAGCGCCTTTTTGCGTCTGTGCTCCAGTACGGCCGCCGTGAGGTCGAGATCTATCAGTGCGTCGCCGCAGAGCACGATGGTCGTGGTATCAAAAAAACCGCCGAAATCCTGTATCTTGCGCATGCCGCCAGCCGTACCGAGCGCGCGCGGGACGATTTCGCCATACTCATACACGCCCTCGTAGGAGTAGCCGATATTGACATCCCAGAGTCGTCCGTTGCCGAAGTGATTTTCGATACGCCAGTGCTTGTAGCCGACGTTGACCATGATGTCTTCGATGCCGTGCTGGGCAAGTATTTCAACCAGATACTCCATGACCGGCTTGCCCAGGATGGGGATCATCGGTTTGGGCAAATCCTGCGTGAGCGGGCGTATGCGCAAACCATCTCCCGCAGCCAGTATCATCGCCTTAACTTTTCTCATTTGTTACTTTCGTGTGCTGACGTCCCGCATAGGACAAATCCGATGCAACCCATATTCTAATCATATCCCATGCACCCCCCTGTTTTCTACCCCGTTGTGTTTTTTATGGATGAGCAGGGCGAGAAACACTCGGTCAGGGGCGCATGGCTGTGCGGAGGCGACGGGCACAGATTTCGGCCGTTGTCCTGCACGTTTTCTCGGTAATTTTTTCTTAGGGAAACGCTGATTTATTCATTGCGCCGTCATTGCGAGCGAAGCGCGGCAATCCAGTGCCTTGATTTAAAAAGGATTCTGGTTTGCCACGTCCCGCCACGTGCCTCGCGGCTAAAGGCTGCTCCTCGCAAAGACGATTTCATCAGCGCTGCCTTAGTCCCATCGCGCTCCATGCGGCGCGTTATAATTCGCTTTTCGTCTATCCGTGCCGGATAAAACCATTACGCCATGTCACTTGCCAAGACTTATACCCTCGCCGATGTCACACGCTGGTACTCCATGCCTGAGTTGCACAAGGCCAAAGCCTATCTGAATTCGATTACCCAGCTGTCCGTGCAGCCGGGGAAGATCACGGCGCAGGTGAGAGGCACGGCCAAGTATCCTTATGCCGTGGAAATTTTCTTTGAAGAAGACATGGCCGGTGCGCAGGGTATCAAGCCGATGTGCAGCTGTCCGGTCGGGTACAAGTGCAAGCATACGGCGGCGGTGCTGTTGTCGGCGCTGTCCCTGCCGCGCACGCCGACAGTGAATCCGGCCTTGCTGGAATGGGTGGAGGCTTTCCGCAAGGCGCAGGCCGCGCCGGCCAGGAAAAAGGCCAAGACGGCATTGCGCACCGAACGTTTGTGCTATGTGCTGATGAAGTCAATTAATTCAGATAGTTACATAATCGGCATCTATAAGGCGAAGATGTCGGCCGACGGGCAATTGCAGGGGCAGCTCGAAGAATGGAGCAACGTGGAGCGCGCGCTGATCAAGCCCCCCCAGTTTGTCACGGACGAAGACCTGCCTGTTTTGCGGTTATTGCTCAGGCAGCGCGATAAATACGACGGCAATATCGTCATGGGCCGCCAGGGTAATGAGATTCTGCTCGGCCTGCTGGAGACGGGGCGGTTTTACTGCATGGAACGAGTCGCCGGCAATCGTTATGTGCTGTCCGCCCCGATACGCCTGAGGCAGGGTGAAGTGCGCGACGCCAGGCTGGATTGGGGAGCGGACGAGTCCGGGCGCATGGTTCCGAAAATCATCCGCAGTGGCGCGGCCGTGGCGGTTTTGCCTTTGCAGGATGCGACCTGGTATCTGGATGTGAAATCGGGTGAAATCGGTTTGTTGCATCTGGCGCAGACGCCATCGCAAATCGCACAGCTGTTGAGCATGCCGCCGCTCAGGGAAATCGATGTGCCGGTGGTGTCTGAGGTGTTGCGCGAGATGGTGCCCGATTTGCCCGCGCCCAATACCAGCAGACTACGCGCCCTCGACGCGCCGCTCATCCCCACACTGTTGCTGGAAACCTCTGTCCCGGCCTATATGGGGCGATTCCGCGGTTATGGCTTCGGCACTCAGGTGCGTGACTGGATACGCGTGAATTTTCGTTACGGCGATGCGCTTATGCCTGTCGATCATCCGGGCGAATTCGTCTCGCTTGCGAATGGCGAGACCGTGAGAGTGAAACGCGACCAGAATCTGGAGCAGCGTTTCCTCAAGTCGTTGCGCGACTACGGTCTGGAAGAAATGCCGCGCTTCGGTTTGTCCGGGGTGACGCTGGATCAGCCGGTGTATGTGCTTGAGAGTGAAAAGTCCTGGCCGCAGTTCATGCAGCATGTCATCCCGCAGATGCAGGCGGCAGGATGGCAGATCGTCATTCCTCAGGGATTCCGTCATCACATGCTGGAAGTGGAAGCCTGGGTAGGCGAATTCGACGAACAGGAAGACGGCTGGTTCAGTCTGAATATGGGTATCGTGGTCAATGGTCAGCGGCTGGCGCTGGCACTGTTGTTGCACGAATTGTTCAAGGTCGATCCGCGCTGGCTGGATGCGCTTCTGCTGGAAAGAATGCGGGATGACGAGGCCATCGAGTTGCAGCTGCCCGAGGGCGGACGCGTGAAGGTGATGGCCGAACGCATCAAGCCGCTGGCGCGCACACTGATCGAATTGTTCGACGGCAAGATGGGCAGTGAGGAGATACGCATGTCCCGTTACGATGTGGCACGCATCGATGCGCTGGCCGGTATGGAACGCTGGCAGTTCAAGGGCATGGATGCGGTCGCGGGTCTTGCCGAAAAACTCAGGAATACTGCGGGTATTCAGGCTGTGCAGCCCCCCGAAGGTTTTGCCCTGCAGCTGCGCCCGTATCAGCTGGAAGGGCTGTCCTGGTTGCAGTTCCTGCGTGAACAGGGGCTGGCCGGCATCCTCGCGGATGACATGGGGCTGGGTAAGACCGCACAGGCTCTGGCACATCTGCTGCTTGAGAAACAGTCCGGGCGCATGGACAGACCCTCGCTGGTTGTGTTGCCCACTTCTCTGATTTTTAACTGGAAACGTGAGGCGGAACGGTTCGCGCCGCAGCTCAGGCTGTTGTCCCTGCATGGCAAGGAAAGAGCCGAGCATTTTCCGATGATCGCCGAATACGATGTCATACTCACCACCTATCCCTTGCTGTGGCGGGATGAAGCGGCACTGCTGGAACACGATTATCATCTGTTGATCCTGGATGAGGCGCAAACGGTAAAGAATGTCTCCAGCCAGGCCGCGCAAGTGGTGCGTAAACTGAATGCGCGCCATCGCCTGTGCCTCACCGGAACACCGCTGGAAAATCATCTGGGCGAGCTGTGGGCGCAGTTTGACTTCCTGCTGCCGGGTCTGCTGGGCGATGCCAGGGGTTTTACCAAAACCTGGCGTACGCCGATTGAAAAACAGGACAACCGATTGCGTCGCGACCTGCTGGCTCAGCGCGTGCGGCCTTTCATCATGCGTCGCCGCAAGGAAGACGTCGCCACGGAGTTGCCCCCCAAGACGCTGATCGTGCGCACCGTCGAATTATCGGGCGGGCAGCGCGATCTTTACGAGACGGTGCGCATCGCGATGGATCAGCGGGTGCGCGAGGAGATCGCCGAGAAGGGTTTTGCGCGCAGCCACATCATCCTGCTCGATGCTTTGCTCAAGTTGCGTCAGGTGTGTTGCGATCCGCGCCTGCTGAAACTGACGGCGGCTAAAAAAGTCAAGGAACGCGCCAAGCTCGATTTGCTGATGGAGATGTTGCCGGAACTGGTGGACGAGGGCCGACGTATTCTGGTGTTTTCGCAATTTACCTCCATGCTGGAACTGATAGAACTGGAGTTGGCGAAAGAAAAACTGGCGTATGTGAAACTCACCGGCGATACGCAAAACCGCGAAGAAGTGGTGCGCCGTTTTCAGGATGGCGAAGTGCCGGTTTTCCTCATCAGCCTCAAGGCAGGCGGCGTGGGGCTGAATCTGACGGCGGCCGACACCGTGATCCACTATGATCCGTGGTGGAATCCCGCAGTGGAAAATCAGGCCACGGACCGCGCTCACAGGCTGGGACAAACCAAAAATGTGTTTGTCTACAAACTGGTCGTGGCGGGCAGTATCGAAGAAAAAATCCTGGCACTGCAAGAAAAGAAGGCCGAGCTCGCTGCCGGTATCCTGTCCGAAGACAGCGCAGGTCTGACCAAGTTTGGCGAAGCCGACATCGCTGCCTTGCTGGCACCCCTGCCTGACGATGAGAGCGAGTAGCGTTACGAGCGTACGGGTACTGATATTCCTGTTTAATTATTTCAGGGAGGCAACATGAAAAAAAACGCAATATTGATAGGCCTTGGGCTGATGATCGTGCTGATCTTTGTCGGCAATGCGACCGAACGCTACTACCGGCTGAATTTTATTGATCAATTTTCTGCTGTCTTGTATGACTACAGTTTGCAGCTCACCATGCCGGAGACACTGGATGAGCGTATTGTCATTCTTGATATTGACGAAAAGAGCTTGCAGGAAGAGGGGCGCTGGCCGTGGAACCGTGATCGCCTGGCGCTGCTGGTGGATAAATTGTTCGATAACTACGGCATAGCAGTGGCCGGATTTGACGTGGTGTTTGCCGAAAAGGACGAGAGTTCCGGACTCAAGGTATTGCAGCGGATCGGACAAAATCAGCTTAAGGATAATGCGGAATATCAGAGCGTGCTGGCACACATACAGCCACAGCTCGAATATGACACGCTGTTTGCCGGAAAAATCAGGAATCGCAAGGTGGTGCTGGGCTATTACCTGAGCAACCGGCAGGAAAAAAGCAGCTCCGGCATGCTTCCCGAGCCGGTATTTCAGCCAGGCTCTTTTCAGGATAGGCCCATCGCGTTTCTTTCGTGGAATGGCTACGGCGCCAATCTGCCTGAACTGCAGCACGCCGCTGCAAGCGCAGGGCACTTCAATCCCGTGATAGATGCAGACGGCGCGGTTCGGCGCGTGCCCATGCTGGCCGAGTACAACGGCGCGTATTACGAATCGCTCTCCATGGCGGTGGTGCGTACCCTGATAGGCAACACGAATGTGTCGGTGCATTTTTCGGGCGACACTGACGATAACTACACGGGACTGGAATGGCTGGGGCTGGCGACGGTTGACGGTACGCTGAAGATTCCGGTGGACAGCAATGTGGCGACGTACGTGCCTTATCGCGGCAAGCAGGGCAGCTTCCGCTACATCTCTGCCACGGATGTGCTGCATGATCGTGTCGAGCCCGAACAGCTCAACAACAAGATCGTGCTGATAGGCACGAGTGCGATAGGGTTGCTGGATAACCGGGCTACCCCGGTGTCCGAGACCTTTCCCGGGGTGGAAATACACGCCAATATGGTTGCCGGTATTCTGGATCAGAATCTGAAGCAGCATCCGGCCTATATGCTGGGTGTTGAAGTGACCTGGTTGTTTCTGATTGGTATTGTCCTGAGTTTATGGTTGCCGAGACTCAGCCCCGCCAGCGCGATGCTGGTTTCGTTTCTTATGTTCGCCGCTACGGTGGGATTGAGTTTGTCCCTCTGGCAATACGGTGATTTGCTGATGCCGATGGCGAACAGCCTGGTCATGATTACCCTGTTGTTCGCGCTGGACATGTCCTATGGCTATTTTGTCGAAGCGCGTACCAAACGTCAGATTACCGGGCTGTTCGGGCAATACGTGCCCAGTGAAGTGGTGGAGGAAATGAGTCATCATCCCGAGAGCGTCTCCATGAAAGGGGAAAGCCGTGAGATGACGATATTGTTCTCGGATGTACGCGGCTTCACCACCATCTCGGAAGGGCTGGGGCCGGAAGAACTGACGGAGTTGATGAACGAGTTTTTGACGCCCCTGTCGCGCGTGGTTTACAAACACCACGGCACGATAGACAAGTACATGGGCGACTGCATCATGGCTTTCTGGGGCGCGCCCTTGCCGGATACGCAGCATGCGCGTGATGCCATACTGGCTGGCATCGAGATGCAGGCGACGTTGGATGCCCTGCAACCCCATTTCAGGGAACGCGGCTGGCCGGAAATTCACGTCGGTGTCGGTATCAATACCGGAAGAGTCAGCGTAGGCAATATGGGTTCAGAAGTGCGTGTCGCCTATACCGTGATGGGTGACGAGGTGAATCTGGCCTCGCGGCTGGAAGGGATCACCAAGCAGTACGGCGTGGGCATCGTGGTCGGTGAACATACCCGGAATGCCGTAACAGACTTTGTTTATCGCGAGCTTGACCATGTGCGGGTAAAAGGGAAAAACGAGCCGGTGGCGATTTATGAACCGATAGGATTAATCAGTGAAGTAGCTCAGGCCATGCAGGATGAAGTGGCGTTGTTTCATGAGATGCGGCGCCTGTATTGCGCACAGGAATGGGAACAAGCCGGGTCGCAGTTGACGAAGCTGCAACAGATGTCACCCGATACCCGGTTGTATGGCGTCTATGCCGAGCGTATCGCTCACTTCCGCAAGAACCCGCCTGCCGCAGACTGGGATGGGGTGTTTGTGTTTCAGACAAAATAGCCGGACCGGCACAGAGAATCTGTCGAGAGGCTGGATTTAACCTCGAAAAAGCAGTTGTCCACGAAAAGCACGAACAAACACGAACAAATTCA
>Ga0209231_1000443_pt1 | contig 23456 bp, 24 predicted proteins | sample Deesub45470m_DNA_FD_188086 | JGI IMG/M metagenome (GOLD analysis project Ga0209231, IMG submission 188086) | Deep subsurface microbial communities from North Pacific Ocean - 450_OLKR46/470m Metagenome (SPAdes) (version 2) | ecosystem: Environmental > Terrestrial > Deep subsurface > Unclassified ... | reverse complement strand
GGTGAAGGCTGGGCGAAATCGATACTATTCAATAGCCGTGCGCGCGATGAATTTAGCGCCTTTTTTAACCGCAGCGATTCATTCGCGCTTGGCGTTTGCAATGGCTGTCAAATGATGAGTAACTTGCATAGCATTATTCCAGGCGCGGATCATTGGCCACACTTTGTGCGCAACAAATCAGAGCAGTTTGAAGCACGCTTCGCTATGGTCGAGGTTTTAGAATCTCCTTCCCTGTTTTTTAATGGCATGGCTGGCAGTCGCATGCCTATTGCCATTGCACATGGTGAAGGGTTTACGGAATTTTCTGAAGAATCTGCTGTCAATGCTACACTGGTAAACAAACTAGCAACGGTGCGCTATGTCGATTACACGTCAACGCCTACCGAAGTTTATCCGTTTAACCCAAATGGATCACCACAAGGATTGACGGGATTTACCACGACAAATGGGCGCTTTAGTATTATGATGCCTCATCCAGAACGGGTATTTAGAGCAGTACAGCATTCATGGCATCCTGATGAATGGCAAGAAGATGGCCCTTGGATGCGGATGTTCCGCAATGCAAGACATTTTGTTGGTTAGCAATTTCGAGAGCCAACGCAATTTGCAAGATAGTATTTTTATAATAATTATTTAGCTTGGAGAATGACAATATGCAATGGATTAAAACAGCTTTACTAGCAATGGCTTTATGCTTATCTTTTAACGCCTCAGCAATGACGGATGATGACGAAGCCATCTGGAGAGAAGCTTTAATACAGGGCGAACTCAAAACTGTTCAAAAGTTTGTGAATGCTGATGCTAAAGTGGTCAACGAAAAAATATTTGGCTGGAGCCCATTACAGATGGCAGCGAACACCAATCAACTAGAAGTTGTGAAATACCTGATTAGTAAAGGTGCTGACTTAAACTATGAACAACCAAATGCACTTCACACGGCGTTTCATCTAGCTGCATTTAATAGACTGACTGATATGTTAACGCTGTTAGCAAAAAGTGGTGCTGATGTAAATATTAAATTAAGAAATGACTTGTCATTAATCCAATTTTTCCGTGATGAAGGCGATGAAAAAATGGTCGCTTTCTTAAAAACGTTGGGTGTTAAAGATGACGGTTGTAAAGGCGAATATTGCTAAATTAACAAGGTGTTTGTCGTCACATACAAATCACCTATTTATGGTTAGAATGGTGTTTTAATCGAAAAAATTAAGGTTAAAACACCATGCTTCGCATAAGAATCAATTCTGTTTTATCAAGTCTCGTCGGTTGTACCGCGTTATTCTTCATTTACTCTACTGCTTACTCAGCTGAAGCATTAACTAAATCAGAAATTCATACTCGCACTCTCGCCGCTTCATGTGCTGCCTGTCATGGCACTAATGGCAATAGCCATAGCACTACACCAGTACTTGCTAATTTAGATGCAACGCACTTTATTGCCCAAATGCAAGCATTCAAAAACAATAGTCGTCCTAGCACCGTCATGCATCATCATGCCGCTGGTCTTAATACCAATGAAATTGAGCAGTTAGCACATTATTTCTCGCAACAAAAGCGCATGACAAGCCCTGAATTGCAATCTCAAATGTTGGAGACGAATCATGAGTAAGTTAAGTCAAGGTTTGAATAAATCCAGCCTGAATACCTCAGTATTCGATAGACGCACTTTTATTAAAGCAGCTGGCTTAGGTGTAAGTAGTTTATTACTTTCTAGCCCAGTATTAGCGCTGGGGAAAAATCAACCGATTGGCCATGTTGTCATTATTGGTGGCGGCTATGCAGGCACGACAGCAGCTAAATATATTCGTATGTGGAGCAGTAGTAAAATTGCAGTGACCGTGATTGAAAAGCAATCACAATTTGTTTCATGCCCATTAAGCAACCTAGTGTTAGGCGGCAGCAAAAGCATTAATGATTTAACCTTTGGCTATGATGCCATCCAGCAAAATTACGATATTAATTGGGTGCAAGATGAAGTCACTGCCATTAATACCATTAGCAAAAAGGTTAAAATGAAGCGTGGTGAAGTCAGCTATGACAGGCTCATTGTTGCGCCAGGCGTTGACTTCACTTATGAAGATTTACCCAGCTTACAAAATGCTGCGGCACAGGAAAAAATACCACATGCTTGGAAAGCTGGTTGGCAAACGGTTAACTTACGTAAGCAACTTGAAGCGATGCCTGATGGCGGCGTATTTGTACTTAGCGTGCCGAAATTACCTTTTCGTTGCCCACCAGGCCCATATGAGCGCGCATGCCAAGTGGCTAGCTATTTCAAAACACATAAACCTAAAAGCAAAGTGATTGTGCTGGACGCGAATCCTGACATCGTGTCTAAAAAAGGCTTATTCTCAAAAGTATGGGAAACCGACTATAAAACCATCATTGATTACAGACCGAATAGCAGCATTATCGATGTCGATGTGGCAACAAAAACAGTGACGACTGATTTTGAAACCGTTAAAGCAGATGTGCTCAATATTATTCCACCACAACGTGCCGGTAAGCCTGCGCAAATTGCCGACTTATTAGAGCCAGACTACCCTTGGTGTGAAGTCAGCTTTTTGACTTACGAGTCTAAACGAGTGCCGAATGTGCACGTGATTGGAGATAGTGTGGCTGCTGGTTTACCTAAATCCGCCCATATGGCGACCTCTCAAGCACGCGTCTGTGCTAGCGCCATTGTCGAGCTGATGCAGGGCAGATTACCTGATCCAGAACCTGTTTTTGCCAATACTTGCTATAGCTTTGTCGATGATAAACGAGCGATACATGTTGCCAATGTCTATCGCTATGATGCAGGTAAGAAAATTATGGTCTCAGGGGAAGGTGGTGGCGTATCCGCAAATCCTTCCGAGCAAGAGGGTCAATATGCTAATGCTTGGGCGACCAATATTTGGTCTGATGTACTCACTTAGTAAAATGATATAAAGAGATAAATATGATTGAAATTTTCATCTATAAAATTAAAAGTTATTTTGCTCTAGCGATGTGTAGCATCATGCCATCTTTAACTTGTGCGGCAGAAACGCCATCAACGTTAAACTTAACATTGCCTGCAGGCTTTGAAGCCAATATTTACGCTAAATTAGATGTCGCGCCACGTATGATGGCATTCTCACCAGATGGCAAATTATTCGTCTCATCCTCTAAAAGCAACCAAGTGCTCATGCTAACAGATGCTAATCATGATGGGATTGCTGAAGCGCCAACAATTATTTCATCAGAATTAAATGCACCGAATGGCTTAGTATTTATAGAAGATGATTTATTGGTGGCAAATCAAGATGGCATTGTGAAACTCACTAACCAAAATAATAAATGGTCTGCGCCTACGCCCTTTATTAGTGGCTTAGCCACGGGTGGTCATACGGTCAAAACCATTAAATTAGGCCCAGATAATCATCTATATTTCAATATTGGTTCTAGCTGTAATGTCTGCAATGAAGCAGACCCAACACGAGCCACCCTACTGCGTTATACCGTTGATGGGAAACCTGCTGGTGCGCTAGCTGTTGTTGGAAAGCACACTGCGCTGCCACCAATATGGGCAAGCGGTTTAAGAAATACACAAGGCTTTGCTTGGCACCCAGAAACTAAAATAATGTTTGCCACCAATAATGGTGCAGATATGCGTTCAGATAGCAAAGGCGGCCAAGTCAATGATGCATTACCACCAGAACATATTAATGAAATTAAACGTGGTGGCAATTATGGCTGGCCGCATTGCTGGGGCAACCTAAGTGATGGCATGACAACTGACCCTAACTTTCCAGGTCCTGAAAACTTCTGCCAACAAGCAACACCACCTGCCATCATGTTGACATCGCATTCCACGCCGATTGGTATTACTTTTTTAAACAAAAGTCACTTTCCAACTGAATTTAAAAGCGATGCCATTGTCGCATTACATGGGTCTTGGAATCGCGAACAATTAAGTGGTTATAAACTGGTTCGCATTCAATTTAAACAAGGCAAACCCATCAAAGCAGTCGATTTTGCAACAGGTTGGCTGAATAACAATCAAGCCTGGGGAAGACCCGTCGATGTTGTAGTTGGCCCAGACGGCGCACTTTATGTGTCGGACGATAGAACGAATTATATTTATCGCATTACTTATCAGCAACATTAAACGAACAATGAAATGGAAACAAAATGACAAAACTTATTCTCGCTTTTGCTCTACTTTCAATCAGCTATATACCCTTTAGCTATGCAGCAGCAAACTCACAATCTGGCAATATTGCTGTTCATATTGCAAAAAGAAATTATTTTCATCCCGTCCGCCTTTTGCACCCTTATCTGGATGTATGGCACATGAAAGGCCCTTTAGCAGAAAAAGCAGCCATGACAGCGCTACAAACGCGCTTTAGTAGCATTAATCAATGTAGCGATAATAGCGAAGCGAGTGTTGTGTTATTGCTAGAGCCCAATATTTTTTATAATGCGCAATTACGCGTTTTTCATACCGAATTTATTGCACGCGCATACACCAATAATGGCGAGCCTATTACACAAGTGAGAAGAGAAACTGAACAATTAGGCATGCTGAGCAGCACACCAGAATTCTTTATAGAAAAAGGTTATATCAGTGCAATGAATCAAACTATTGAAGCATTATTGGCTGATCAAGTGTTCTTGAGCGCTTTAGATAAAAATACGCCAATTAAAGCGGGTGAGTTATGTAATACTTTAGATAAATTGCCATCAGAAACTTTTTACTACTAGCATTACGCATTTAGTTTAAAACGGAATTCATTATGAAGAAATTAGTCGTTGTTTTAGCTTTATTGAATACAGCATGCATGTCTGCAGAATCGCCACCCTTAGAAAAAGTGACTAAGCTCCTCACGCCAGAGTCTGTGGTTCAAGCGACTGACGGCGCTATTTATGTATCAGAAATTAATGAGTTTGACAAAGATGGTGATGGCCAAATCAGCGTCATCCGTGATGGCAAAGTCAGCACGTTAGTCAACGGGTTAGACGACCCAAAAGGGCTCGCTATTATTGGTAACAATCTTTATATTGCAGACAAAACTAAAGTGCTAAAAGTGACGCTAAATGAATCACCGGTGCAATTATCTACTTTTGTAGAAGCCAGTGCTTTTGCTAATCCGCCTCAATTCTTAAATGATTTAGAAGCTGACCCAAAAGGCAATCTTTATGTGAGTGACAGTGGCGACATTATGGGCACAGGAAAAGGTGGCGCAATCTATAAGATAGACTCACAAGGCAACACAACATTATTGATTGATGGCACTCAAGATGAGCGTGTCATGGCGCCAAACGGCTTACTCGCTGACGATACTGGCGATTACTTAATCTTTGTCGATTTTACTTCAGGCATACTCTATCAATACAATCAAAGCAACAAAGCATTAACCGACATTTCTGAAACAAGCTTTGGTGGTGCCGATGGTATTGCCCATCATAGCAATGGTACGATGTACATCAGCGATTGGAAATCTGGCAAAGTGCATGGCATGAACATGAATGGTGAAGTTAGCCTGTTAAAAGAAGGCTATCAATCGGCAGCAGATATTGCCATTACCAAAGATGAGCAATATTTGATGGTGCCTGATATGAAAGCGGGTGTTTTAGACTTTATTCCGCTTAATTAAGATTACCGCTAATCCGATAATAAAAACTTAAAACTATATTTTGTCTACAAACACTTGCTACTTAGAGGCGATTGAGTTGCGCCAAAGCGCACTCAATTGGTTGCTCGCAGATGTTCCTGCGCGTAAAGCGAGTGGTGTCCTTGGCTTACAAAAAGCCTTCAATGAAAAACAAGTTGCTCTCGATACTCAAGCGCAGCTTAATGTGAATCAATTTGGGAACAAACCAATTCCAGGCCGCCCCAGCAAACCAGAACTGGTCGCACCCTTATCAGTCAAAAAACGCTCCATGCGCTCAGAAGAAGGACGTGCCGCCCTGATTCACGCACTTTGCCACATTGAGTTTAATGCGATTAATTTAGCCTTAGATGCCGTTTGGCGCTTTGCTGATATGCCAGAACAATACTATACAGACTGGTTAAAAGTCGCTGCGGAAGAAGCCTATCACTTCACTTTATTAAACGACCACCTTAAAACACTAGGTTATGAATATGGAGACTTTTCTGGGCATAACGCGCTATGGGAAATGGTAGAACGAACGCAAGAAGATGTACTCGCTCGCATGGCATTAGTGCCGCGCACCATGGAAGCACGCGGTCTAGATGCAACTCCAGCGATTCGCAACAAAATCGCCCAAGCAGGCGACCAACCAGCCGCTGAAATTTTAGATATTATTCTGCGCGATGAAATCGGACATGTGGCGATTGGTAATCATTGGTTTAATTATTTATGCCAACAGCGTGAGTTAGATCCAATCGTCACATTTGAAAACCTATGCCAACAATATAGAGCTCCAAAATTGAGACCGCCGTTTAATATGGAAGCTAGACGAGAAGCGGGGTTTACGGAGATGGAGTTGGCTTATTTGAATGGTGAAACTGCGTAAGATGTCGTACGAATTAAAATACAGCTCTCTTACTTTTTACTTATTCACGTGCACTACGTTATTACTTAAAATAATCTATGGTTAGTCTAATTTTTGGTGCCGGAGCAAGTTTTGGTTCTGGAGGTTGTCACCCAAACAATCCTCCATTAGGAAATGACTTATTCAAAGAACTTGAAAAAATAGGTGGTGCATTTTCAATGCTTGACGCAGTTACAAAATTAGCTTTTGAAAAAGACGGATTTGAAGCTGGGATGGCTATGATTGCAGATGACAGTAGAGCTATTAACCCTCTGAAAAAAGAGCTAGCCTGCTACTTAACTAGTTTTTCTGTCAAGCCTGATAACGCTTATGTACGTTTATTTAACAAGTTGCAAAGCTGTCTGAGTCAGGTGAATGTAACTACATTAAATTATGATCTTTTAATAGAACAGTCCCTTTCTAAAAATGCCCTCAACATTGACTATAATGCTGAAAACAAAGGAGTGCATTTACTTAAACTCCACGGCTCCTCAAACTTTTTACCTCATCTGCCAAACGGAATAACAGTTTCAGGAAACACAATGATCGGTGTTGATACGTTTTTTGAAGGTCTTGAAACTAAAGCTGTATCAACAGCTGAAGAGGTCAAACTTTGGTGCAATGACCCTAAAAACTCCGACTTAAGCCCTGTTTTAGCTATGTATGCGAAAGGAAAGCGTGTAGTAATAAATAAAAAATTAACTGAAAAGATTCAAGAAAAATATTCAGAAATGGTTGCATCATCTCGTTTGGTTGTTTTAGTGGGTATAAAATATATTCCTCATGATGCTCACATATGGAGACCTATTGAACAGTCCCACACGAAGCTATTGATAGTAGACCCATTTCCTGAAAGCACAATAGCTTGGGTGCAGGCAAACAATTTTGAGAATGTTACTGTACTTAAAAAAAGTTTTGAAAATGCAGTTTGGGACATTACAAAGGCTGTTCACAGAGAACTAATTTAGCTAGTAGGGCAACAACTGAAAGGTATATTGCGCCGTATGTTCACATCATCCTATCAAGCCGTCAGCAATCCAACGACACCTTCCAAGCCCACATAATTCAATGCATAAGTCGCCTGCTCTTGCACTATTGGTTTCGCATGATAAGCCACACCAACCTCTGCAACAGCCATCATCTTCAAGTCATTTGCGCCATCACCAATGGCAATGGTTTGTGATGCTTTTAGGCCCAATTGATCACGTAGTTTAACTAACTCGTCCGCTTTGCGCTGTGCATCGACAATATCGCCCACAACTTTCCCCGTGAGTTTTTCATCAACAATTTCTAATTCGTTAGAGACAGCATAATCCAAACCTAATAATGCTTTTACGTGATTGGCGAAAAAAGTAAAACCACCTGACACCACCATGGTTTTAATGTTATTTGCTTTGCAGGCTTTTATCCAATCTAACACACCAGGATTAAGTTTTAGGCGCTCATCAATCACGCGTTGCAAGGCACTTTCATCTAGGCCTTTGAGCAAAGCCACTCGCTTTTTTAAGCTTTCAGCAAAATCTAATTCGCCACGCATGGCTGCTTCGGTAATCTCAGCAATTTGTGGTTTGATGCCCATCATGTCGGCAATTTCATCAATGCATTCAATGGTGATTAACGTCGAATCCATATCCATCACACACAAACCAAATTTGCTCAATACCTGACTATTGGGCACTAAAGCACAATCAATCTGCTGTTCTGCGCAGAACAATTTAACCACCTCAATGTCTGAGGAATGGACTGGCAAGTAATAAGCAAATTCGCCTATTTGCATAAATTGGGTATTACCGCCGATTAAGCGATGGATATGGGTCAGGTGGGCAACGCTTAGCGCGCGACCTTGAACAACTAAACGCATGAAATAATCTGCTACTAAAAATAAAAGTAAATTATAACAGTTCACTCAGCTAGGCTGTGTGATATGAACTAAGCGATTTTTCACGCTTTATTTGTTTGGTTGATTACATTAATGAATGCTATTATTTCTTTCAATTTTACATAAGGCTGAAAAGATGAAATACACCCCATCTAATATGACATGGTTAAACCTGCCGAATATGCCAGCGCCAATTAAAGCGCTTTTTGCTGGCTATTTACTCGTGATTGGCATTGGTCTTTGCATGGCTGGTTTACAAATTATGCTAACGCATGGCATGGCAGATGGCAAATTGGGTTTATCCATTAATGATATTGTTTATAGCTATTATGGAGACCGCTCTGGTAGTACTCTAGCGGCCAAATTAAATGGCTCAATGCAAGATAAAGCACCGATTGAAGTGCGTCAAGATATTATTAAATGGGCAGAAGAAGGCGCGCCAGAGGCGCAATGGGAAACACATTACAAAGCAGTCTTTGCGCAACATTGCACCATGTGCCACAGCCAAATTCCAGGCATACCTAACTTCACCAACTATAAAGAAGTGCAGGATGTTGCTGCAACCGATCAAGGAGCAACCATTAGTGGGCTAACCCGCGTCTCGCATATTCATCTGTTCGGTATTAGTTTTATATTCTTTTTTATGGCGTTTATTTTTAGCTTTGCGGTCAACATTCCTAAACGCAGAAAAATGATTGTGATTGCAATCCCGTTCGCCTTCCTCATTATTGATGTGATGTCTTGGTGGCTAACAAAGTTAAGTCCGCACTTTGCTTGGTTCACCATTATTGGTGGTATTGGCTATAGCATTGCCTCTGCTTATATGTGGTTTACCAGCATGTTCCAAATGTTTCTGTATAAAAGTGGCGACAAACTCTATGGCAATGCTTGGGAACAAGATTTGTAAATCGCATTCATCGCTCAAAAAACAAGCTAGCCACAGTTTAAACACTGTGGCTTTTTGTTTAAGTGCTTTTTACTAGCCTCAAACGCTCTTTTGCGAGAAAATACGAGCTAGTATAAACAATCAAATAATTATCTACATAATGAATTTACACGAATATCAATCGAAGCAACTGCTGCAGCAATATGGCATCGCCACTCCTATCGGTGAAACAGTGCAGTCAGAAGAAGCCGCTGCGGCTGCTACTAAACAAATTGCAGGTAATGCTTGGGTGGTTAAAGCACAAGTACATGCAGGCGGACGCGGTAAAGCGGGTGGGGTTAAACTGGTGACTTCTGCTGCTGAAGCACAAGCAACTGCTGGCAGCTTGCTCGGCAAAAACTTAGTCACTTATCAAAATGCACCTGATGGGCAACCTGTACATCGCGTATTGGTTGAACAAACACTGCCGATTGCTCGTGAATTATATTTATCAATGTTAGTCGACCGTGCATTAGACCGTGTGGTGATGGTTGCCTCATCGGCTGGCGGAATGGATATTGAAGAAATAGCCGCGAATGAACCAGAAAAAATACTGCAAGAAGTTTGCGACCCTTTAAATGGTTTGGTTGATTTTCAAGCACGTAATTTAGCCTTTGCATTAAACTTATCAGGTGACCAAATTGCTGAATTTACTAAATTGGCAAAAGGTTTATATAAACTGTTTATTGAAAATGATTTAGCCTTGCTCGAAATTAACCCGCTGGTAGTAACAACAGATGGACATCTCGTTGCACTCGACTGCAAAATGACAGTGGATGACAACGCGCTGTATCGTCAAAAAACATTGGCTGGTTTACGTGATTGGTCACAAGACGACACGAAGGAAGCGGAGGCACATCACTCTGGTCTTAATTATATTGCGTTAAATGGCAACATTGGTTGCATGGTAAACGGTGCAGGTCTTGCCATGGCGACCATGGATTTAATCAAACTACATGGCGGCATGCCAGCTAACTTTTTAGATGTCGGCGGTGGCGCAACGGCAGAAACAGTCACTAAAGCCTTTAAGATTATTTTGGCTGATCAAAATGTGAAGGCGATTTTAGTGAATATGTTTGGCGGCATTATGCGCTGCGATATTATTGCAACGGGCATTATCACCGCTGTAAAAGAGGTGGAAATGACAATTCCAGTCGTTGTTCGCTTAGAAGGTACCAATGTGGAATTAGGTAAACAAATGTTACGAGATAGCGGTTTAAATATTATTTCTGCTGAACACTTAACCGATGCAGCTGAGCAAGCAGTTAAGGCGGTCGCATGAGCATTTTAGTTGATAAAAACACCAAAGTGTTATGCCAAGGCTTTACTGGTAAACAAGGTACATTCCACTCTGAGCAAGCGATTGCGTACGGCACACAAATGGTTGGTGGCATTACGCCGCGCAAAGGTGGACAAACTCATCTTGGCTTGCCAGTATTTAATACCGTTCGCGAAGCAGTGCGTGAAACACAAGCCAATGCGAGTGTGATTTATGTGCCGCCACCATTTGCGGCAGATTCTATTTTAGAAGCCAGCGATGCAGGTATCGAATTAGTTGTCTGTATTACCGAAGGTATCCCAGTGTTAGACATGATTAAAGTCAGGTCTGCATTAGATGCCAACGGTACCAAATTAATTGGTCCGAACTGCCCTGGCATTATCACCCCAGATCAGTGCAAAATTGGCATTATGCCTGGCAGCATTCATCTAAAAGGAAAAGTAGGCGTTGTCTCTCGCTCAGGCACATTAACCTATGAAGCGGTGCAACAAACCACTGCGCTTGGCTTAGGCCAAACGACTTGTGTTGGTATTGGCGGTGACCCAGTCAAAGGCTTAAACTTTATTGAATGCTTGGCTTTATTTGAAGCGGATCCTGAAACAGAAGCCATTATTATGGTGGGTGAAATTGGTGGTAGCGATGAAGAAGCAGCCGCGGATTATATTAAAAACTACGTCACCAAACCTGTCGCTGCTTATATCGCTGGTTTAACCGCGCCAAAAGGTAAACGAATGGGTCATGCAGGCGCGATTATTTCTGGCGGCTCTGGTCGTGCAGAGGACAAAATTGCTGCGCTTGAACAGGCAGGTGCTGTCGTTGCTAACTCTCCTGCTGGACTTGGGCAAGCTGTTATGCAAGCGATGCAAAACAAAGAAAGATAACCATTGAAAAAATACTCTTTTCTCCTTTTGGTGTATTTAGCGTTATTCAGCCATTGCAGTCTGGCTGAAGACATGTCTTACTTGTTGACGGCATCTTCCTCAGGTGACATACAAGCAGTCAATGAGTTGTTGGCAGCTGGCGCTAATCCAAACATGAAGGATAAAGATAAGATTACCGCATTGATGTATGCAGCACGAAAAGACCAATCGGTCGCGGCTGAGTTGTTAATCAATAAAGGCGCTAATGTTAATGCGCAAGATAGTGATGGTTGGACACCGCTGATGTATGCAGCAAGAAGAAATCATATCGCAACTATGAAGGTTCTATTAAGCAACGGGGCTGATGCAACACTGTCCGATAACTCTGCTTGGACAGCCATGAGCATGGCTGCTGCTGAGGGGAGTAGTGAAGCTGTGGCGATGCTTATTAGTCATGGTGTTGACCCAAATACAAAAAATGAGGATGGAAAAACGGTACTCATGTATGCCACGAATGCTGGTGATTTGCCAACGGTTGCAACACTAATCAAAAAGGGTGCAGACATTAACATGCAAGATCCTTTAGGCATTGTTGCACTAATGATTGCCGCCCGCAATAACTATGCTGACATCGTGACTTATCTGCTGCAGCATGGTGCGACAATTAGTACAGAAGATAATGCCGAGTGGACAGCCTTGGCATGGGCAGTTAACAATTCGGCTGTTGATACAGCAAAAGCGTTAATCAATAACGGTGCGGATGTTAACCATAAAGACTCACAAAGCACACCAATATTAGAACTAGCAATTGATGCTGATTCGGTTGAGCTGGTTAAGTTATTGTTAGCCCATCAAGCAAATTTAAAAGCACGCGATAAATATGGGTTAACCGCTTATGTGTATGCCCTTAAAAAAGGAAATCCAGAAATTGTTAATCTGATTAAAAGCGCTGGCGGAACATACTAACTCATGAAAATCGCTATCGCTCAATTCAACGCGATTGTTGGAGACATTACTGGTAATGCTAATAAAATCATTGCGTTGGCAAACCAAGCAAAACAACAAGGTGCCAATTTAATCATTACCCCAGAATTGGGTTTGTGCGGGTATCCGCCAGAAGACTTATTATTTAGGCAAGATTTTATTATTGCCAACCAGAAAACGCTTAATCGAATCGCACAATCGACCACTGGCATTACTCTATTGGTGGGTCATCCGCATTATGAGAATAAGCAGCTATTTAATGCAGCTAGCGTCCTTCAAAATGGCAAGATCATTGCGACTTATCATAAGCAAATATTACCTAACTACAGCGTATTTGATGAAGACCGTTATTTTGAAGCTGATAACAAATCAGTAATAGTTGAACTTGAAGGCATTAAGTTTGGCATCATGATTTGTGCCGATGGCTGGGAACCCGCGCCAGCTAGAAAAGCCAAAGAAGCTGGTGCAGAATTTTTACTGTCGCTTAACGCTTCTCCCTATCATATGGACAAGCTAGATACGCGTTATGAAGTACTCATTGAGCGCGTTAAAGAAACTGGCTTACCACTGATTTATGCCAACCTTGTTGGGGGGCAAGATGAACTAGTGTTTGATGGCGCTTCTTTTGTGTTAGATGCGCAAGGCAAAGTAACCCATCAACTCCCCTCGTTCGTAGAGGCGTTAGATTATGTTGAAATTGCGAACAAACAACCAGTAGCGACTTCTATTATTCCAGCGCTAAGTTTACAAGCTATGGTCTACAATGCGCTTAAGCTAGGCCTAGCTGACTACGTGAATAAAAATGGTTTTCCTAGTGTTGTGCTTGGCCTTTCAGGCGGCATTGATTCTGCACTAACTTTGGCCATTGCAGTCGATGCATTAGGCGCAGACCGCGTAAAAGTATTGATGATGTCATCTCAATATACGGCTAGCATAAGTGTAGATGATGCAGTAGCAATGGCTGAATTAGTCGGCGTTGACTACAGCTTAATACCGATCAAATCACTATTCGAAGCATTTAAAGGCGCACTTTCAGAAGAATTTAAAGGCAAACCAGAAGATACCACGGAAGAAAATCTGCAAGCCCGTATTCGCGGTATGCTATTGATGGCGCTATCAAATAAATTTGGCAGCATTGTGCTCACCACTGGCAATAAATCTGAAACGGCTGTTGGTTACAGCACTTTATATGGCGATATGGCAGGCGGTTTTGCTTTATTAAAAGATGTGCCAAAAACACTCGTTTATCAATTAGCCAACTATCGCAACAGCCTATCAACCGTCATTCCAGAACGCATTATTACGCGCCCACCAAGCGCGGAATTACGCGATGATCAAACCGACCAAGATAGCTTGCCGCCGTATGAAATACTCGATGCGATTATGCAAGCCTATGTCGAAGACGATTTAAGTCATGATGATATTATCAAGCTTGGTTATATTGAAAACGATGTTAAACGCGTCACCAGATTAATTGATATCAATGAATATAAACGCCGCCAAGCGCCTATTGGTGTCAGAATTACGCAACGTGGATTTGGTAAAGATAGAAGATATCCAATTACTTGCAAATTAAACTTTAATTAGTAGTACAATTTAATGAAGTATTCAGGGAGAGTTAAATGAAAAAAATCGAGGCTGTCATTAAACCATTCAAATTAGAAGAAGTGCGAGAAGCACTTTCTGAAATTGGCATCAACGGATTAACCGTTACTGAAGTCAAAGGTTTTGGTCGCCAAAAAGGTCATACAGAGCTATATCGCGGCGCTGAATATACGATTGATTTCCTACCAAAAGTAAAACTAGAATTGGTTGTTTCTGATGACATTTTAGACTCTGCAATGGATGCTATTGTTAAAGCGGCACATACTGGCAAGATTGGTGATGGTAAGATTTTTGTCACAAGCGTAGAGCAAGCTTTACGGATTAGAACAGGCGAAACTGGCGAGGAAGCCGTTTAAGTCTTTCAAGACTGGTTAGCAGTCCAATGCTAACCAGAGTACATCCCTCTAGGATTCCTTTTTAAATAAATCTTAAGTTTTAATGCTATCCAATCAAGTAACTAAGTAACTAAGTAACTAAGTAACCAAGTAAGTATTAATTTAATCCATCACTTGCTGTGACAAAATGCGCCGCACTTCATCTAAATCGGCTTGCGTATCAACACCACTAGCAGGCGCATTATCAGTGATTGTTACGGCTATTTTATAACCATAATGTAGCACTCTTAATTGCTCTAGACTTTCTATCTGCTCTAATTCGGTCACCTTTAAATCAGCATACTGCTTTAGAAAACCTACACGATAGGCATAAATGCCAATATGGCGATGAGCCTTGATCTGTTGTTTATATATCTCATCACGTGGGTAAGGAATTGGTGAGCGACTAAAATATAGGGCGTTGCCATTCGTATCCAATACCACTTTTACCACATTAGGATTCAATATTGAAGCTTCATCATGAATCGCATGACAAGCGGTTGCCATTACAGCCTCTCTGCTATGCGCCAAGGTGAGTGCAACCTCTTGAATCAGCTGTGGATCGATTAATGGCTCATCGCCTTGTACATTTACTACAATATCATCGTCATCCCAATCTAAGGTTTGCACCACTTCGGCAATTCTATCTGTACCAGATACGTGATTAACATTAGTCATGACTGCAGCAACACCATGCGCTTTAGCCACTTGCATGATTTTTTCAAAATCGGTTGCAATCACTATCACACTTGCGCCGCTATTATTAGCTTGCTCAGCCACCCTAATCACCATCGGCTTGCCTGCGATATCGAGCAAGGGTTTACCAGACAAACGTGAGCTAGCATAGCGTGCAGGAATAACGACTTTAAACGTCATTACTCTGCTTTCTTTGCCTGTTCAATTTCATCAGTATCAAGCTTGCGCGCTTCCTCTTCTAACAACACAGGAATGCCATCGCGCACAGGGTAAGCTAAGCCTGCTGAAGTTGAAATGAGTTCATTTTGTGTTTTTTTATAAATTAGCGGCCCTTTGGTCACAGGACAAACTAATATTGCCAGTAATTTTGCATCTATCATTATGCGTCCTCTACTCTTTCATTATTCTGTATGTTGTATCGTCTTTAGCTTTGCTAGCACCAATGTAAGCAAATCAGCTTCTATACTCGCTTCAACTGGCAATACCCAGTAATGCGGTTGCGCAAAAAGCTGACATTTTACCGCGTCTTTTTCTGTCATGATTAATGCATCACAGTCAATTTCATGTAAATCTTGCTCAGTAAAAGCATGGTGGTCATCAAAGCGAAAGCCTTCAACAGCCAACCCTAAGCTATTCAACGTATTAAAGAAGCGTTCCGGTTTACCAATTCCTGCGATTGCCTTAGTCAGTTTGCCGTTAAAGTAATCCGCTGTTACCGTTTGTTTTGGATTAGCTAAATTATAAAACGTTTGTCCATGCAACTGCATTTCAAACGCATTGTCGCTTGCTTTTTTAGCGCCATGAGTAACAATCGCATCGACTGTCTCTAAACGACACTGCGGCTCTCGCAATGGGCCTGCGGGTAATAAATATTGTGCATTCATCGTCTCTGCATCAACTACGGCAACTTCAATATCACGCCTTAATCGGTAATGCTGTAAACCATCATCACTAATAATCACATCACAGGTTGGATGTACGTTAAGTAAAGCGCGCCCCACATCAGCTCGATGCTTCCCTACCCAAACTGGGCAAGTAGTTCGGCGTGTAATCAGCAATGGCTCGTCGCCAACTTGTGCTGCTGCGCTGTCTGAAAATACCTGTGTAGGATTAGCATGATGAACGCCATACCCGCGGCTAATGACCCCTGGGGTATAGCCATTTTTCCTAAGCTGCTCTGCCAACCAAATCACCACGGGCGTTTTGCCACTACCGCCCATATTAATATTACCCACGACAATGACAGGGACAGCTAATGCATATGAGCGTAGCAAACCAGCTTGATAAGCTTTACGGCGTAAAGCAGTAATCGCAGAAAACAACCAAGAAAGTGGAATTAAAACAAGATAGAAAAAAGCGTTTTTATTTTTCCAAGCACGTAATATGTGGTCGAGCATGACCGATCACCTACTCGTTAAACTCTTTTTGATAGAGCTTGGTGTAATAGCCTTTTAATTTCAGCAATTCTTTGTGTGTACCAGACTCGACGATTTTGCCTTTATCCATCACCAAAATTCTATCGGCATTTTCAATCGTGCTGAGACGATGCGCAATCACCAGGCTCGTCCGATTTTGCATGAGTACATCCAAAGCAGCTTGCACATGCTGCTCTGATTCGGTATCTAAGGCTGATGTTGCTTCATCCAATAGCAGAATCGGTGCATTTTTTAAAATAGCGCGTGCAATCGCAATTCTCTGACGTTGTCCGCCAGAGAGACGCACGCCTCTATCGCCAATTTCATTTTGCAAACCTTGCGGCATTTGCTGAATAAATTCCCATGCATTGGCTGCTTTAGCAGCGTTAATCACTTCTTCTTCGCTCGTCTCTCTTAATACGCCATAAGCAATATTATTAAAAACCGTATCATTGAATAAAATAATATCCTGACTCACCAGCGAAAACTGAGACCGTAAATCTTTTAACGACAATGAGCGGATATCGATGCCATCAAGCAAAATGAGCCCTTGTTGTAACTCATAAAAACGTGGCAATAAATTCATTAATGAAGTTTTACCGCCGCCTGAACGGCCAACCAAAGCAATTTTTTCACCCTTTTTAACGGTAAAACTTAAATCATCTAAGGCTAAACGCTTGGCATTTTCATAGCGCAAGCTCACGTTTTTAAACTCAATATCGCCATGATTAAGTTGCCCTAGCTCATGCGTGCCTTCATCTTGTTCAGTTGGGGCATCAATCACCTCAAACACGCTTTGCGCTGCAGCTAATCCAACCTGAAAATCTTCATTGGCAGCAGTGATATGTTTAATTGGTGAAATTAACATGAGCAAAGCGCCAATAAATGCTGCAAACTCACCCACACTGAATCGGCCTAAAGCATAGTAAACAACCAAGGCCAACGCTACGGCGGCTAACACTTCAATAACAAAACTATTCAGCCCAACAATACGCGCTGAGCGCAACTCCAAATTTCGATTATCAATCACCACTTTTGAAAAGCGTTGATCTTCATAATCTTGCGCGCCGAAAATTTTAACAATGCGCTGTCCAGAAATCGCCTCTTCTGAAACTTTCGTCATTTCACCAACGGCCAATTGCACTTTTTTCGCAGTTGCCCGTAATTTTGGCGTAGTTCTTCTCAGATATAAAACCATCAACGGTGCAACGATTGCGAAAATTAAGGTGAGTCGCCAATCAAGATACAACATGTAGCCAATCAAGCCGACTAGCGTCAATACATCTCTCAAAACATTCATCGCCGTCCGCGTTGCAACGCTAGAAAGCCGCTCTGCATCATAGGTTAATTTAGACACCATGATGCCAGTAGACTGCATATCAAAAAAGCTGACGGGCATATGCATCAGGCGACCAAACGCCTGCCTTCTTAACGTTTCAACCACTCGTCGCGCGATCCAACGCATGCTGTACATCGAGACAAAACCAGCAATGCCACGCACTGTCATTAAAGCGAATAACATAAGGGGAAGAACAAAAACCTGCTCGGCTGACTGACGCATAAAGCCTTCATCAGTCACTTTTTTGATCATTGCTAGAAAAGCCGTATTACTCAAAGACAATACGGCTGTCGCAAGAATAGTGACGACGAAAACATATTTATATTGCCAAGCATAAGAGAATATACGCAAAAAAAGCGCTTTGGCATTATGGATTTGTGGCAGTGCGTTTTTGTTACGCGAGCGTTTCGACATGATTAAGCCTGCGGAAACTGATCAAGAAAGTGATAATAATTAATTGCTAGGTCCTGATTGTGTTGCAAAAGTAATATGCGTGTAGTTAGCAACACGGGCTGCTTCCATCACATTGACAACGGATTGGTGCGTCGATTTAGCATCTGCATTAATCACAATGGTTGGATCTTTACCGTCACCAACAGCAGTTTGCAGTGCGCTGGCAATCTCTTGCACACTGGTACCAGCCTCTTTTGATTCAATCATATACCGGCCAGTCGCATCGATATCAACCGTGATGATTAACGGCTTATCTTCTGGCGCACTCGCTTCTGCGGTTGGTAGATTAATTTGCAATTCACTGGTGCGTGAGAAAGTCGCATTCACGATAAGAAAGATAATAATCACTAATAACACATCAATTAACGGAATAAAGTTAATTTCTAGTTCTTCATGATTTTTACCGCGTTGAAAATTCATTCTAGTATTCCTTTAATCGTTAATGCTGGATTAACGTTCACCATGCAAAATTTCAACTAATTTAATCGCTTGCTGTTCCATATCTAATAATAAAGCATCCACTTTAGTACGGAAGTAACGGTAAGCAATCATCGCTGGCACAGCTACGACAATACCTGCTGCCGTATTATATAAAGCCACTGAAATACCGCGGGCAAATTGTGCAACATCATGTCCAGAATTGGTAAAAGCACCAAACAATTCCACCATACCAATCACTGTTCCTAACAAACCAAGCAATGGAGCGACTGTCGCAATCGTACCTAAAGTAGAAAGATATTTTTCTAAATTGTGAGCAACTGCACGACCCGTTTCTTCAATCGACTCTTTCATGACTTCTCTGGAGTTTTTTTCATTAGCTAATGCGCTGGCAAAAATTTTGCCTAGTAGAGAATGACTTTCCAATTTTGCAAGACTGTCTTTATTCACAACACCCTGCCCCATCCATTTTTGCACTTCTGGCAATAGATTGCTCGGCGAGACAATTTCGCTACGCAACGCCCAAAAACGCTCAACAATAATCGCTAATGCAATAATTGAAGCAAAAATCAATGGCCAAATTGGCCAACCTGCGGCTTTAATAATTTCCCACACAGTGGTGACTCCTTAATTAAATCGGACAAAACAAAACTAATGCTACTTTAGCGTAGAAGCGTACTTTTGGGCAAGCGAGAGTTCATAAAAAATCATCATGCCAATAACGATGATGCAATGTGCGCCAAGCATTTATTTGTAATGGAGTTTCTCGCATAAAGTCGACTATCACCGCACCATCATGGTCTGATCGATAGTGCGTTGCGCCGTTTAATTGATAGCGATTGATAATTTCAGGCTTAGGATGCTTAAAGCGATTTAAATAACCAACCGTAAAAATGATATGCTTAGCATTTGTTGCTTCAATTAACGCATCTGTTGAGGAAGTTTTGCTTCCATGATGCGGTGCAATCATCACATCACTCTTTAGTTTATCTGCTTGACTATCCAACAAAGTCTGCTCAGCTTGCGCTTCAATATCACCAGTTAATAATAAAGTGCCGAAATGACTACTCACTTTAATCACACAGCTTCTATTATTGTCTTTAATATCAGCATCTTGATAACTTTCTAGCTGCGGATATAGCACCTCAAACTTGACCGAATCCCACACCCAGCGCTGTCCTGTATAGCACTTAAGCTGTTTAGGCGTTGACTGTTTAGCTAAGCCATTTTCGCCATTTGGCAGCGTGTACGAGCTTGCTACCCATCCAATTGGTATCTGCGCTAATAATGAGGCAGCACCGCCACTATGGTCACTATCATCATGACTAATCACCATGGCATTTAGCTGCTTAACACCTTGACTACGCAAATAAGGCAAAACGATTTGGCTCCCCGCATCATTTTCGTCATTATATTTTTGTCCAGTGTCATACACCATCATGTGCGCTGCTGTCTTCACCACCACAGAAAGCCCTTGCCCGACATCCAATACCGTTACTTGCATTTCACCTTGCTCCAATTGTGCAGGCTGCACAAATAACATGGGCAAGATGAGTAAACCGCCTAGCCACCTTTGCGGGAAACCGCGTGGCAACATCAACCATAAGACGCCGAGAATGGATACAGCGATAGTCCATGATGGCGGCGCAGCTTGTTGCCAAGTTGCCATAGGTGAACTTGCCAACCAATTAAGTCCAATCATACAAACGTCAAGAATCTGTTGTGCGCCATGCAAAATAAAATCGAACGGTAACAACGCACCAATAATGGCTAGTGGCACCACCAATAAACTAATGATGGGAATAGCTAATGCATTGGCAACTGGCGAGATGACTGACGCTTGCCCAAACATAGCAATCAAAAATGGTAACAAACCTAACGTCACCGACCACTGCGTATTCACTGCCTCTATCAACCAATGTCTTACACGCAATCGATTAACCACGGTATACGTAATAAAAGCGACGGCAGAAAAAGAGAGCCAAAAACCAGGCGCAATCACCGCCCAAGGATCTAACAGCACAACAAGTAACACTGCAACGGTGAGCACATAAGACATCGGCACACGCTTATTAAGCAGTAATGCCACCGAAAATGTCATCAACATAATCAATGTTCGCTGTGTTGGCACCGACAATCCGGCCAAACAAGCATAGAGTAAAGCAACAAATACACTACCAATAACCGCCGCCTTTCTAGTTGGCAACATTAACACTAAGCGCGGAAAGCGGCGCCAACAAAAGGCAATCAGACTAAACGCTAAGCCAGCTAACATCGTAATATGCAAACCCGAAATACTAATATAATGTCTATTAAAACATTATATAATTACTTAATATTTCAATGTTAATGACATGACAAAAGCATACTCGTATATTCGTTTTTCTACACCAGAACAACTCAAAGGAGACTCGCTTAGAAGACAAGCAGAGGCTTCTAAAAAGTATGCCGCAGAACATAATTTAGACTTAGATACAACTCTTAACCTTAAGGATTTAGGCATTTCCGCCTATGATAAATCCAATCTTAAAAAGGGAGCTTTAGGAGAGTTTATAAAATTAGTTGATAGTGGAAAAATCAAATCAGGATCATTTCTTTTAGTTGAAAATCTCGACAGGCTTTCAAGAGGCCAAATGACAGAAGCCGTAGAGCTTTTTATAAATCTGATAAATGCTGGAATCACAATTGTGACATTAATGGACAATCAACTTTATAGTCGAGAATCTATTAATAACAACATGTCAAACTTAATAATGTCAATTGTAATTATGAGTAGAGCTTCAGAAGAGTCGATTACTAAAAGTAAAAGAATTCGGGCATCGTGGGATCAGAAGCGTTCCTTAATCACTACTAAACGACTAACTAAGCGATGTCCTTATTGGTTAAAACCAAGCCAAAATAATACTGGATTTGAGTATATTCCAGAAAGAGTTGAAATTGTTAAGCGTATTTTTCAAATGGCAAATGATGGTATGGGAAACTCAACTATTACTAAAAGACTAAATGAAGAACAAATAAAACCATTTTCTAAAAAAACAGACGGTTGGCAACCAAGTTACATTCAAAAATTATTAAGAAATCCAGCCATTTATGGTGATATTCATTTATCAACTCAAAGAGATGGAAAAATACAACCATTTAATGAGCCAATAATAGGTTATTACCCTGCAATAATGAGTAAAGAAGAATGGACTCTAATAAATCAGCGTAGAGTTGAACGTAAAACTAAAGGTGGAGCAAATAAAGGTTATCAGTTAAGTAATTTATTTTCAGGATTATTATTTTGTGGTCATTGCAAAGGTCCAATGTCAATGGGCGCTCATACAAAAAAACTTGCAGATAACACTCATAAATCAAGAAAATTTGTTGGATGCAGTCGAGGCAGACGAGGGCTTGGTTGCAAGCATTTAACTTGGGGTTATGAAGAGTTAGAAAATGAAATATTGTCATTTTGTAAATCATTGGATTTTGTAGAAGTTTTAAGTAAAAACAATGATTATAGAAATGAATATCAAGACACAGTCGAAGAAGGTATAAAACTACAGGAAAATATTAGTTTAAGTAAAAAGAAGCTAAGCAACTTAATTGAGTTCATTGAAAATGGAAATATTGAAAATATAGATTCTATCTCTGAAAGAATGAGAGATTTACAAGACGAAATAACCGTACTAAAAGATAAGCTAGAAACCAGCACAAACTTAGCAAATCAACTAAAATCAAAAACTTTAGAAAACACTAATCAGCGTGAAGCCATATTAGAAATATTAGATAAGCTAAAATCATTAAGTGGTAATGAATTGCATGACCTAAGATTGAAACTTTCCTCACAAATTAAACGAGCCATAAATTCTATATTTCTATTCCCTGGTGGTGAGTGGATTAATGATAGTAAACGCGAAGAAATTAAATCTAATTTACTTAAAAGTGGTATGAAACTTAATCAAATTACGGAGTATTTAAACTCCATGAGCAAGCCTAATAGAATTAACAAATACATTGTAATAGTTTTTAAAAATAATCATGTTCTCAGATTAAGCAACAATCAAGTAATGCATAACTTTAAAATGTTTTCTAAAGAAGATTATTTGAGTAACTAATTGATTCACAATGATTACTTAATTAATTCAGCCTGTGAATCTAGGTTTAATTTGGGTGATGTTTAATAAATACTTATAAGCTGATAGGTAAAAATATGAATGTAATACTAGATAGGCAAAAATTAATAACTGAAATATCCAACTGGTTAAACACAGAAAACAAAGGCTTTTTCATTACGCTCAATTCAACAACAAAAGATAAAATTCAATTTGAACAGTCTCTTAGTAAAATGGCGCATAAACTAAATGACCTGTGCTATGGCCGTGCGTATGAGCGGAAAGAGAAAAGATTAAAAATAATGGCATGCATTGAGGTTGGCGGGTTGAATGACATGCTTCATGCCCATCTAGTTATTACCCATAATGACGACATGATTAGAACTCTTCAAGAAGTAAACACCTATGTCAGAAAACATTGGTATGCATTAATTGAACAAAATAATGTCAATGGAAATATGGTTGATGTAAAAAAGTTAAAAAATATTGAGAATTTTGTCGAATACATCACAAAAGATACTAAATACTTTAGTAGGCAAAATAATTTTAATTTGCTCACACTCTAATTATGATTCAAATTGAAGCTTGAGACG